>ENA-OROQ01000078-OROQ01000078.1-human-gut-metagenome-genome-assembly--contig:-NODE-78-length-155746-cov-12.3499_pt1 | contig 155746 bp, 177 predicted proteins | sample MGYA00242136_ERZ509062 | MGnify/ENA primary metagenome ERZ509062 (study PRJEB26280, sample SAMEA2338735) | human gut metagenome | biome: human gut; feature: human-associated habitat; material: faeces...
ACAAACTACTCTATCATGAGAAATTCTTCGAACATCTTCATATGAAGAGGCTGGTTATTGACGAAAATATCCCTTTTCCAGTAAGTACATGGGAGCGCTCATATCGGTATAAAGGATATGGTTACAATATGTGCCGGGAGACAAAGAAAAAACTTCTACAGGCTATTAAAGGTGTAAACGTAGAAGATGAAGATGTTTCTTTGTATGCTGATGGAGGATGGGATTAATTAAAAAAAATAACAGAATATTATGAGCACAAGTAAAGAATACAGGGCAGTAAGGAACTGTATATTAAATGAACTTCACCTTACCAAAGAAGATATAATCAAAAACATAGAGCCGTTATTGGAGAAACACGTAAGACGGTACATGGTTAATACATATGGAGGTGACAACCAGATAGAAAACTGGATCAGATGCATGGTGAATGATGAACTCAAACAAAGAGATCATGATTTTGTAAGAAGAGCGTGCGAGAGCGTCATCAGGAATCATGTATTAAATGAATTGAATATAATCGTAAGATCCAAAAGTGAGAAATGTACATGTGAAAACAGAGTACCATCCGAAGAGGATAAGAAAGAGTCAACTGACGGACTGTATATAATCTACGAAGACGGACATGCAGAGCCGTTTACCGGCGATAACTCCAAAGATTGTGTACGATACATCGGGTTGAAGCACAGATACATGTCATTTGCAATCTCACTGACGGAGCATGATATCGTACAATTGCTTGACGATGATAGCCGTGAAGAATCCGGAAGTGGGACATATTACGAACGTGAATGTGATGCGCTGTTTGACATTGACGGACGCGGCAATACGGAACGCCTTGTAGCCAGAAATCCAAAATTGAGAAATCTGCTGGAAGATGGCGAGTATATACCATCTCTTGGTCAATTAAATTTAATGGCCCATTATATGGACGAACTAAACAAAGCATTCGCTTATGTTTCGGCATCTCCCCTCTCCTCGACGTGGTATTGGTCCAGTACTGAGAGCAGCCAGGCCGTCGCGTGGTACGTGGTCTTCTCCAGTGGCCTCACGGGCACCGGCAACAAGCACATCGGAGACATGGTTCGGACGGTAATTGATTTTTAAAAAGGATTACAATGATAACATCAGTAAAAATAAAAGATAATACAAAAACTCCATTTGAATATGTTTCGGATACAGAAGCATTTGAAAATGGCAGAGAATTTATTTTCAAGTCAGGAGTGAATGTAATTATAGGTAAAAACGGTAGTGGAAAATCGACCTTGCTTAACATAATATCAATGTATGCGTTATGCGAGAAATCCATGTGCTCTGAAATGCCGACCGAGGCACTGGATTTTCCACCTATATTTGATGACGATGATAAGGTTTTTGATGGGATTGACATATCATCCGATTATGCAGGGAAAGTATTCCGTTTATTGCCGTCAACGGAGACAAATCGAGATAGTGTATCAAAAAACATCAGCAATTTCTATTTGTATGTGAATAGCATTCAAAAATCTTATGGAGAAAAAGTGGTGTTATCATTGGAATCACTTTTCAATTTAATGTTCGGTCAAAAGGATTATACATTTCCAATACAAGATCTTGTAGAATACAAGAAAAAATCAAATGCGTTTTGGATTAAAAGAATTGATAACCTGTTGAAGTATTATAAAAGAAACCGCATAACATTAACAGAAAGCAGTTTTGAATACACGGTTCTCATGGATGAGCCAGACAGGAATCTTGATATTGACAACATAATGCAGATTTACAATGTATTGTCATTTCATAAACCACAAACACAAATTATAGCCATAATACACAATCCGGCATTGATTTACAAATTAAGCAAATTAGATTGTGTGAATTTCATAGAGATGACAGAAGGATATCTAAAGGATGTTGTCAATTTCATAAGTGAAACAAATAAATGAAAGAGGATGAGAAAAGAACTGAAAATAATAGGATCAAGAGATCGGCACGTATTTACAGCGACATTCATTCGTTTTGGATTCAGGGATGGGTATAAAGGACCTGTAAAGACAATACTTTTACAAGACGTGTTACTCGATGATAAAATAGTAACAGATCATTTGTGGTTTGATTTGACAAAAGGATTCGAAAGCGCCGATTTATTACCAGGCGACGTGGTTGAGTTTTGTGCAAGGGTTAGTATTTACGAGAAAGGATATAAAGGATATAGGAATGACGTATTCGATAGGCCGATAGAAAAGGATTATCGATTGTTAAGACCAACAAAGATTAAAAAGATTGGGAAGAAATCAATAGATTGACATACTACCGCGAACTTTAGGTGTGGGAGTATGTCAAAGAGATGACAGAAGGGCATCTTAGTAAAACTTGTATATTTGTGTCTAATTAATTAAAGGTGAGATGAACTGGAAGAAATTCAAAGAGGAAAAACCTTCAGAGGGAGAAGAAGTGTTGGCTTATCACCCAAGTTGGATAGATGAAGATTTCAACCCAAGAGGTATAAGAATAGGGTTTTGGAATGGAGGAGACGATTTTAAATCGGCTCATTGGTGGGATTATCAAGATTGTTATATCACAATCTCTCATTGTGATTGTGATGATAATTCTCTTTTCAGTGATAGAATAAAAAATAGCATAGAGCCAGAGTTATGGATATCACTTGATGTTATTACAAATTACTTACCTGATATAAAACAAAATCACTTATCACAATGAGCTATTTTATATTAATGGGAAGAAGAATCCCCAAGCAAGCCATAACAGGCTTCAAATTTCAAAATGAAACAGATAACATTCGTCCTTTCTTGTCAATCAGGATAAGGGGAAAGGACGAAATTATACCTTTCAAAGATAAAAAGGAGATACAGTCTGTAAAAGCGCATCTGTGTTCTATCTTTTCTGGGTTTGTAAAAATAGGTGACTGGTATCTCAAGATGTCGGAAGTTAAGGAATATAAGCCGGTGACTGCCGAAGATATGAACCCCTACATCTTGTTTAAGACATCTAAGTTTGGAAATATAAAAGTTCGTTTCCCGAAAGATGAAGATATGGATGCCGAATTATTGGTGTTAGATCAACTTTTTGATGTAGAATGAATTATTAATCATCTTTTAAAAATCATGACCTGGAAAGAATTGAAAGACAAAATATCTCTTATGACAGAAGAAGAGCAACAGAAAGAAGTTGCAGTCTGGGGAGAAAATATGAATCTAATGAAAGATTGTTCCTTGGAGAAAACAGACGAGGATTTGTACTATAATACTGAATGGGATTATACTTGTGAAGAGAGTGAATTGGAACCGGAAGACAAGAATGACCCTGATGTACATAAGGTATATGAAGCAGGAATGCATTATATTTATTCAAATTGATTTAAAAAAGATCTGATTATGGCAGCATTAACAACACTAAATATAACGGAAAAGAACGCTAATAACAGTTTGTCTGTAACTGTTAAAGTGAATGTCACCAAAGAAGGAGTGTTTACCACTACCTTGTCAAAAGAAGATGTGGATAAGATTCATTCTTATGGGATCAAATTACCTACAAACAGATTAGGCAACGAAGGATATTTCAATAGTATAGCACTTTCTGATTTGGAAAGTCAAATCAGGGAAGTTCTGAAGAGATGTTTGAGTTATAAAATAGTAGAAGAAGTGCCTGTTATTAAGTATCAACTGGAAACGAATTGCGTGTTTTCCTATGACAAAAACGGAAATATTGTCCCTAACCCCTCTAAGGAATGGACAGGAGGCGATGAAAATGGAAAATGGAGAGATGGAACTTTCCGTTTAGATGCCTTAAACACCCAACCTTTCGGTTTTAGTGTTTATGCAAAACCATTTCTAAAAAGAGTAATTGAATATGGAAATGGAGAGACAAAAGTAGAATACAGCAGGTTAAATACAGAAAAAGGAACCTATGCGCACTGGCTGAATTGTGTAACGAGCATATCATACAATAGACATAAACAGGTAATGGAAGTGGAGTGTAACGAATGTACCTCGAAATTATTCGTTGATATGATCAAGTCCATTTGTAATATAAGCGAACAAGTTAAGAGTTTTGTCAATCCAGAACAAATAAAAGCAATTGCGGAGTCAAATGAACCGATTTTGCTTTTATCTAACAACTAAAAAATCATGAGGTATGTATGTGTTTTTATCTGCTTTCTGTTATGGCTTATTTTTACGTTGCTATTATCATTCACTGTCATAGGATTGGTTATAAGCGTGAGTGATGAATGGCAGGAAATGGGTGATAAAATAATAGATAAACTTTAAAAATAATTGAGCATGAGTAAATATACAGCAAAACAAATTGCCGAGTCCGATGATCTGTTTGATAAGCAAATACATAAAGTCAGAAAGTTTTATTTGAGTCGTAATCCTGATAAAATGATGATGCTCGAAGAAAGAAAAGCTGTTATCAAAGAACGAAATAAAGGTCTTTCCCCAGAATATGATAAGGAATATTATTGCGGAACCTGCGGAGCTAAAGACGGTGCGGAGCATCCTAAAACCGGATATTGCTTTCACTGTGATACGGATAACTGGATTCCAAAAAATGACTAACAGCTAAAATAATCGAATTATGACAGCCGAGAAGTTTAAATCTATTTGTGAATATAAAGGAATAACTTGGAATGATCTTGTCCGTATTAGGATTATCAGGCCAAAGAAATTTTTAGGATTCTTTAGGCAATTAACAGGTATAACAATCGAAGGTGCATTCAATAGATGTTCTGCTTGTGTTGAAATAATGGCTAATGATGACAACGGTGTTTCAATGATGCACTATATTGATTACGAAGATATTATAGGAGTTGAATTAATTAAAAATTAAAAATAATTGAGTGAACAGTTTGCAAAAATCAGTACGAATGCGTTGTTAGGATTATCAACATCCGCCACATAAGAACCATCTAATCCCGTAAATATCGTGATGCGTTGGTAGTATGTGTACAGATAGCAAGCAGGCGTTGGGATAAAGCATTTGGCAAACATTCACTCTAAATAAGAAATAGTAGATATGAATACAGAATTTGAAAACATGGCTTTGCTGAATATAGAAGACTACAATGAGCTTAAAGCTAAAGCCGAAGCAACAGATGAGCAGATAAAGAAACAAGCCGAAGAAATGGCTAAGCCTGAAGTTGTCACATTGAAAGTGTGCTTTGATACATACGGATTATTATACAGGCCAAATACTTGTGTTGATGTTGAAATACCATTCTATGATGATGAAAAAATCAGAGATATGCTTAACAAAGCAAGTGCTGATATAATGAAATGGTGCGACAAAAATATGGTAAAATACAACAAAGAACTCAAAGAATCCAAATCTACAAAAAAACATTGCGAAGGACTAAGAAAGCATATCGCAAATCTCGAAAGGCGCCTCTTAAAGCATGCATTGGCAAACGTTATTTTATCTATTATATCAGTTGCGGCTATAATTGCTCTTTTCACATTAATTCAAAACTAAATAGACATGGAACAAGAATATGCTATTCCTCTTTTTAAAGCTGGTGCAGAGTGGCGCATTAACAGCGTGTGGCATTCTATAACAGTAATTCCAGATTGCCACCGTTTTATTGTGTTTCTCCCTAAGAAATCAACAATAGGATCAAAGAATCCAATTATGGGTATATTGGAAGAGAACAAAACTTTTATATCCAGCCGTCCAGGATGTATTTTATGCAGATTAGATGAAATGGAATCATGGGCTTATTTGGATGATCTATTACCTTAGGTAATTATATACTCAATTTTAAAAGTTAGAATTATGAAAAAATATTTAACAGACAAAGAAAAAGAGGAAAGAATGAATTACCTTACCATTCATAAATGTAAAAACGAGGATGAACGTAAAGAGTTAAAAGAATTATGTGATTGGTATTTTAAGGATACTCCTGTGTTAACTATGTCTTTTTCTTTAACAGAAGAAGATCTTCGGGTAACAATGGAAAGGGACGTGGAGTTGTCGGCGGTAGCCGGAGCGGTAAAGAATCAACACCATAAGAAGAAAATTTGAAAGGTTATGACCGACAGAGAACTTCTTGAAGAAAACAATAAGATGTTAAAGGAAATTCTAAGTTTTGTGAGAAAAGTTGATTCTGCTGAATACAGGGATCATCAAGACTTTATGGAATTTCTTAGAAATGTAGCAGCCGATATATGGGTGGAATATACGGAGCCCGAACAAAGAGGTAGATTGTTTAATTTAATGAATAAAAGAAATGAAAACAGTTTTTGATTTAAGCAGAGATGAGATTGTGGCATTGACAGACGAAGAGATAAGTCTGTATATAGACAAAGAGCTTGCTGGTAAGGGTATTCCAATTGAAGCTAAAAATTGGAATATAAAGAACGAAAAGGAAGTTGTGTACCCGGATTGCGGGGTTCCGATATTTGTTATTAAAGACATAGGTGTAGGATTTAGAAAGATAGAGGACGCTACAGAGGTGGTGAATTTACTGGTCAGGTCCAGGGCTTTTAAGGTGGGTTCAAAGTATTTAAACCGATCTTATGAGAGGTTAAACGTCATAAACGAGGGCGTCGTGCCGGCAGTAGAGGGTTGCGTAGGATACACCAATGAAGAATTTGAAAGAGTTAACAAAGAAAACAATGATCCTGAATCAGCAAAAATAGGATCATTTAATAAGACAGTAGAGGAAGCCAACAACATAAGAAGCCGAGTGTTGAAATACGTGGACAAGATAAAACAGGAGCGTGCGTACAACATCGACCTTTGCATGACTTTCGAGAGATATATTGAGATAGCAGATAAAGATGCGGAGCGGGCTATGGCTTTCTTGAAAGAAGCCTACCCGTTTAATGAAGAAACAGAAGTCTTTATCAGGAAAAGATACAATATGTCTATCGATGTTAACCCAGAAGAAAATTAATTTATATTAAATCATTTTGTTTCTTATTAAGCAACAAAAGACATATCTTTGTCCGAAAAATAAGAAACATGAAAGAGGAAGAAGAAAAGATTAAAGAGGCTATGACTGAAGCCCTGATACATTTAGAAGGTTGCAAATATTTTGTGGCCACGATAGTAAACGAAGAAGAATGTAGGTTTGATATGAGTCAGCGTATGTCTCCTCGTCAACTGGCTTTGGTTATAAAAGGTGTATTATCAAATAATAATATGATGATGATGGATGTACTACAATGGTGCTCAGCCAGGCTTCAAACAGAAATAGAAAAAGGAAAGAAATCAACTAATTAAATATTAATACAATGAATCGCTGGTTTGAAATTACGGTAAAAGCCGAGATTGATAATATCGAGAACGGCAAAAAAAAGAAAGTAACTGAAAAGTATTTAGTGGATGCCTTGTCTTACACAGAGGCAGAATCAAGATCGTTGGAGATCTTCAAGGATTTGTACAATTCTTTCGAGGTTGTAAAAATTAATCCTATTAAAGTGTCGGAAATCTTCTTCAACGGAGAAGCTGAGTACTGGTATAAGTGTAAGGTGAATTACATTACACTGGATGAAAAGAAAGGTAAAGAAAAGAAAACTCCATGCTATATGTATATCCAGGCCGGAAATCCTAAGGATGCCGAAGCTGTGTTGACTAAAGGTATGCAGGGTACGTTAGGAGACTGGAATTGCGAGTCTATTGTGGAAACGAAAATCATTGAAGTGTTTAAATACGATCTTCAGAAGGGAGCTGAAAAATTAGGCGAGAAGAAGAGTGAAGAGTAAGGCTGATGTAGTTTCCAACATAGCGCTTGTTGTGGCGATAATATCATTGCTTTCAGCAGGCGCTTTCCTTCTGATAGTGATTAAGACAGACGAGGTATCTAAATTATTAATGAACGTACCTTATCTACTGGCTTCAGCGGGATTGTTCTTTTCAATAATATCATTATTATTCGAATGGAAAGCAAGGAAAAGAAGCTATACGTCTGCGAACGATGTGGACGAAAAGTGATGATAAGAAGTCATGGCTTATGCCAGGCTTGCAGGAGCAAAGAGTTGACTCCGAAGAAAAAAAACAGAATTACATCCATTAAAAACAGCAGCAAGAAGAAAAAGTTAGAGAACCCGGATTTATCCGGGTTTTTTCGTCTTATGTTGGAGGAGTTGAGTACTATTCGAATGTCTATGACTGGTAAAGCTATTCATTTTCCTACAGTATGTAACGTCTGTCACATACTTCCGAAAAGGTTATATAAGTCGGTTGCCACTTGCAGGGATAATATAGTTTTCCTTCATGAATCAGAGCATACGGTATTCGACATGTATCTTGACCGGATGGAATTTGATAAACTTGAAACAGAATTTCCTTTTGTGTGGAAGTATGCGGTAAAGAAGGTGCTGGATATGGAAAGCAGGGGAATGATTAAAGAAAGAGGTAGATTAATTATTGAAATAATTGACAGATATGAGAAAACTTTATAAAATAAGAATAGAAGCTGACGATGAAACTATCTTTTATGCTCACATACAGAGAGAAAGTTATGGTAAGGATATAGCTATCGCAGTGAAAGATAGAGATAAAGATGAAGTGGAAACAGTGTTACATTGTATTAAAGAAGAATTGATTAGAGGAAGATCATGAAAGAGAAAATAAAAATATTGACAGATTTAGGATTTGTCCCTATGGTGGAAGGAGAAGGAAATACGTTGTTTAGAATGAACGATGTTGTGATGTCGGTGTCAGATCCTAACCAAACACCAGAGCAGTTGAAGAAGGAGGTTATGTCTTTAATAAAGAACAGAGACATAGCAGAAAGAGGCGGACAGGTTCCAGTAGTTAAAGAGCCGGCGCCTGAGCCAGAGCCGGTCCAGAAGGAGGAACCGGAAGCTCAGGCGGAGGAAGCCGCTCCTAACCCTGGAGAAGAAGATTCGAATCCGTTTACAGAAAATCAGGAAACATTAGAGCCGTTTTATATCTGTGATGAGTTAAAGAAGATTGAGACCCCCAAATTCGTAAGATTGACATTAGACGATAATCGTTTTTATGTAAGAAAGATGGATGATGGGACGGCTAAGATATATGCTTCGGTAACAACTTTAATCAAAGATGGGTATGTAGATGATAAGACAGCACTTCAGGAATGGAAGCAAGAGATAAAGATGCTTGGTCGCAATCCAGAAGAGGTAGCGCAGTATGAAGCCGATAAGGGAACGATCATGCACTACTTATACGGATTGTACCTAACAGGTAGAGATATGGTCTTAAATCGAAGCTTTGTGGTTAAGACAGTGCAAGAAGGCAAGCTGAAGATATCTAAGAAAAATCTTGATCGGTTCTTTAATAGCATAGATGATCTTGACGATATGATTGTCAGGGTCATGAAGTTTGCCAAATTCTGTTCTGATTACAAGGTGAAACCGATGATGATAGAAAGAATCCTTTCTTTAGAGGATTACCTTGTAGCAACACCTATTGATGCGATGGTTAAAATGACATTCAAATACAAAGAAGAAGGTTATTTTGGAGCCGTGTATCAAAGGGCTACCGGACAGTTCAAAAAAGGTGATCCGAAGAAGGAAGTAAGAGAAGTGGAAAAAGAAGAAGTGGTCATTCTTGACTTTAAATCGGGAGGAATATGGGAATCATATGCATTCCAATTGGAAGCTGAAAGAAGAATGGTTAAAGCATGGTATGGCATTGATGCACGTATTATGAACTTTTCTCCAAAAAGCACGAGCAGTAAAGGATATACGCTGAAAGAATGGACAGAAGACAGTGTAGCACTTGAAAAGGCGGACTGTGTGTTCCAACAAGGTATGTTGAATCACCTTAGAAAAGATAAGAAATTCAAAGTGAGAAAAGGAGTGTTGAATATCAATAAACCATACAATGAAGAGGATCATACGGTTGTATATGATATTGCAGAGGAAATATCTAAAAGGTTCATGATATAAAAAGCAATGAGAGGAGCTAAGGATGCTTGATTTTAGAAAATACGAAAACGTACCTCGGTTTCAACTTGACCGCAGGCCTGGCAGGAGCCGACTGAAGCTAACCTGCCCGGCTTGCGGGAAAAGCCGGTGCCTTACCCCTTATATTGATGTGGCGACCGGTCAGGTCGTTGGCAATGAGTTTGGAAGATGCGATCATGAACGAACTTGCGGTTATGATAAACGACCTACCGGCAAGGATGTAGGTGACAAAGATCTTTGGATTTCGGGAAATAAGTGCATAAGAGCTTATCGTCCTCCTGTAAATCCTGACGTTGTAAATTACATACCTTTTAGCGAGTTTGAGAGGACTGTAGTTCCAGACGATAGAAACACCGTATTTAGATTTTTATCGTCTCTATGGGGAAAAGAAAGGGTATCTGATGTGTTCAGAAGGTATCATGTCGGAACAATGGACTTATGGGGATGGAAAGGGTGTTGTATATTCTGGCAGATAGATAAGGACTTTGTATGCAGAACCGGCAAGATTATGGATTTTTATATAAAGACCGACAGCCAGGGGAATGAGATTGATGTAAAAAGAGTGAAGGAAAAAGACGGTGACAATGAGCGACCTCATGTCATGTTTTATCACTCGTTGCATGCAAGAGACTTCTTGTTTAGACAATGCCTGTTTGGAGAACATCTTCTAAGCCAGTATCCAGATAAGGTAGTTAATTTGGTGGAGTCAGAAAAGACGGCTATTATATGCGCCGTGAATAAACCAGATGAGTTGTTTGTAGCTACCGGTGGGTTGCAGAACTTAAGACCGGAAGTGATAGATGTTTTAAAAGATAGAAAGACTGTAGCTTTTCCGGACAAAGGACAAGCATTTGACACATGGAGTAAAAAGATAGATGGGATGATGATGAAGTCAAGGATAAAAGTATCGGACTATCTTCAGAGTGTTGAGAATGTAGGGGACGGAGATGATGTGGCAGATTTGATAATTAATAACAAAGTAAAAGAGAAATATTATGAGCCTGGACGTTTATATTAAGAGCAAAAAGAAAGAAGAGGATCGTAAATGGGTTGCAAACATCACCCACAACATGAACAAGATGGCACAAAAAATATTCGTATCAGAAAACAAAGAAACACTATACGATTATGTTTGGAGACCGGAAGAATTGGGCAGGGAAATAGATACTAAGGAGATGGTGAAGATACTCACAAAAGGTATATATATTATGATCTCCAAGAGAAAGAGTCTTTTGAGATACGAACCAGAAAACGGATGGGGGTCTTATGATTCATTTCTTAAGTTTCTTATCAAATACAAAGAGGCGTGTGAAGATCATCCGGGTTATATAATTGAAGCAAGCAGATAATATGGAAAATTATAAAAATACTTTAAATGAGGTAGTGGTGATCGAATCGTCACCAGAAACGTATTTTGTTTACGCTATTCGTAATGCTATTCGTATCTCTAAATGTGCGTATCCGACAGCCAAGAAAGTAATTTTCAAAAGAGAGGACGTAGAGGTAGAGATCTCAGAAATGGAAACTGAAAGCAGTTTGTATGAAAAGTTTAAAGAAAAACAAAAGAATAGGGTATGGAACTTAATGAGCGCCAACAACGGGTTTTAAGAGGCGAAATTTGTCCTTATTGCGGAAGAGAAACTGAGCTGGTAAATGCCGATAAAATATATAGCAGAAAAGGCTTAGGGATGGTTATGATGTGCAAACCATGCAACGCTTATGTCGGTGTTCATGAATCAGGGCCGAATAAGGGAAAAGCTAAAGGCCGGCTTGCGGGGCCATCACTGAGGTCTCTTAAGATAAGAGTCCATGCCGAACTTGACAGATTATGGTCTACGCCGGAGGAACGGGAAAGGATGTATAAAGATTTATCTGAATTTCTATCTATACCGGAAGAGTACACACATATAGGTATGTTTGGCGAGAAGACGATGGGAAAAGTCTTTCAGTTCTGTCATGTAAACAAAGAACGATCAGGTTCGAGAATAGAATGGCATAAGCCTGGAGATAAGTGCCCTAATAAGAACAATCAAATAGTGTCAGGAAGTAGCGCATGTAGAGGATGTCCTGAGTATCTCCATGATGAGAAAGATGGGTATGTCTGGTGTGATCCTGATATGAGCTACGGCAGGTTGAAATAGGGCGCGAATTGCCTATCTTTGTGCTATTATTAATCAAAAAAAATATAAGCACATGGGCAGATCAACAGAGTACTACAGGACTCATCCAGAAGCCAGGAAGAAAAAGGCTAAAAAGGACAAGGAGATAAATGCCAGACCGGAACAGAAAGCCAAACGCCGGGAGCTTGGTCGTAAAAACTACGAAACGGACAAGAAGAAGGGCAAGGGCTGGAGGAAAGGCAAGGATTGTTCTCATACCAAGAACGGTCTTAGGTATAAATCAGTAAAAGCTAATAGGGGATCCAAGTCGGATACGAAAGGTGACAAAAATGCAAGAGGAGATAGCAAATAGGATAGATATAAGAAGGATATTCAAGACCTCTAAACAAGTTATGGAAGAGGCGTATGAGAATATCTTGAAATACAGGCGGGGAGAGCTTATCCCCGCTAAAACCGGATACGATTATATTGATGAAGCTTTGCTTGGAGGTATTTTCCCTCAGCATGCTATTGCCATAGGAGCCCGGCCATCTGTAGGTAAATCGTATGTGGCCCAAAAGATATTGGAAAATGTGATGAATCCGATGATCAACCCGCAAGCAGAAGATTATTTTCTTGTTAATTGCGAGTTCGAAATGAATCCTCAAGATCTTCTTCTTCGCAGAATGAGCCAGGATATGAAAAAGCGGGCTCCTGAAATATTAAGAAGGCAAGATTCTAATACAGTAGAAGAGATGAGGATGTTTGAAATCCTTCAAGGTGAAATCAGAAATAATATAATATACATCGATGCTCCGTGTACGGTAAAAGAGTTTGAGGCGGCTGTGTATCATATAGCTACCAAACATAAAGACAAACGTCTTATAATATTTAAAGTCGATCATATTGCTTTGATAAAAAGAATGGGATTAGATCCTAAGTCGGCTATAGATGATTTGGTGGCGGTTATGAACGAAGCTAAATTAGTATATAAAAACATATTTTTCCTCATCATATCCCAATTCAACAGAGAAATAGAAGGAAGGATAAAAAGCCCACAAGAGCAGCCTCCGCGTCTTTCTGATTTTTACCAGTCTGATACGCTGGGTCAGTTATGTACGTTAATGATAGGCTTGCACAATCCTCGTAGGTACGGGCTGGATAAGTATATGATATTTGGGAAAGATTGGTATCAGACTCTTGATAGGTTTAAAACTGAAAACAAAACATCATTCAGGACAGCCGGACTGGTGTTTCATCATATACTGAAGGTAAGGCAAGTTAGTATGGAAGAGCTTACTAATACAATCCACCCAGAGATACTGCCGGGACATGGATGGATGTACGGGGAGGGCGGGACGAAGTTCGTGAACCCCAACCAGCCGCCGACGCCGCCCAAGCTCTATACTGTGGAAGACGTTACGAACAATCAAGATCAAGAACAAGAGACAAAGGAAGAACAGTCATTGTATTAAAAAAAAATAAGAACCATGAGACTAACAGTAGAAGAAAACGAATACCTGATAAGTAAGTTCCTTTTGGTTCTTACTGAGTTTGCAGGGGATGAAAGAGAGATGTTTTTAATCAACTCCATACATGATAAGGCGGTGGCGGATATGAATTATCGTCTTCCGTCTTTAATAAGCAGAGAACGTAAAAGACGAGTTATTGAACTCCTTAAAGAAGGAACCAGAATAATCAAGGACTTTTCCGGCTATGCAGGTGATATGGGTATGATTAACGAATACGATCGCCTAAAGAAAGAAATAGGAACCGTCCAAGATCAGCTTGGCGACGTAGAAGGTCAACTTCGGGCAGCAGGAGAAGTCATAAAAAAAGAACTTGATATGATTGCTGACCGAATCAAAGAAGATCTTCTTGACCGAGAGCTGGCTAAGAGTAATGCCGAGGCCGAAAGAAAAGCCAAAGTAGATCCGAGATATGAAGTAGCTTTAGGTGATTACAAGGAGATGCTGGAAGTGATTTTTACAACCAGAAACAAGTATTCTACGGTAGATTCTGTACATGACGATCTTCGACAGTCGGTATCTACCGGTAGAAATTCGATTATCAAAGAAGGGTACAACAGTTAAAAACAAGGAGGAAATATGGAAAAGAAGGAATTTAAAGTAGGAGAAGTGTTTGATGCCGGACTTGTGAGATTAAAATGTGTGGATGCTCCAGAGCCAGACTTAGGATGTGAAGGATGTATATTTAATGACCACATTACATGCGGGTCGGTAGATGTAGTCGCAGGCCCGTGTAATCACGTAGAGAGGGAGGATGGTAAGGATGTTATTTTTATTAAAGCTGATTAGGCATGTACATCAATTTCAGACAACTTGCAGCATCAGACATGACTCCTAATGATCTGGCTAATCTTCTTGCTATAAGACAGAAGGATACGGTTATGATCGAAGCCATGCTGGAAAAAGATGCTGGGAGGTATATAGAGCTTGGCCTGGTTGAGAAATTAAAATCAGGCGTGATGAGATTGACCAACAAAGGAACGTCTTTTGTGAATTATATAGAGACACCGGAGATGACAGACGAGGTTCTGGAAACGTTGAAGATTATGATAGGAATGTACGAATCGTATTCAAAAGACATAGGTGTCAGCAGAAAAGAAGCGGAATCCAGGTTGTGTTGGTTTATGGGTAACACCTCATTCAAGAAAGAGGTCATACTTCAGGTAACGGAATCTTATATAGCAGAGTCAGGAGATTATACAATGAGCTTATGTAACTTCATATGGAAACCGCCTTCTCAGGCCTTTTCGGTCCATATGAACCTTAAAAATTCAAAGCTCTTTGACTTAATAGCTGAAAAATTTAAGATCGCTACCGAGCCTTATTTGGAGTCTAAGAAGAATAAGGAAATGGATTGGTTGTTTGCCGTATCTAAATTGCCTACGCCGCCGGCTAAAGGCAATCCGGATTATTTGTTTACCGGAAGTTCTGAAACAGACAAAGAGCGATTGAAAAACATAAAAACGTATTTATTTAACAAAATTAGAAAGCAATGGAAAAAGTAAGAATCAGAAAGATAATAGAGGATATAATTATTACTCAGTTTCTTAATTCGGAAATAGATATAGTTCATGAAGAAGATGTGACGTTTAAAGAACTTGGATTAGATTCTATCGATCAAATTGAACTGGAAGTGATGGTGGAACAAAAATTCAATATTGTTATTAATGATTATGATATGGAGACCATCAAAGATATGACTGATCTTGTTTACAAAATAATAACAGAAGGATATGGGAAGTGACATAATTTTATGCATGGCTTTAATAGCGTCATTTGCTTTTGTTATACAGTTTTTGTTGTCGATATTAGGATCTGATCTGGATACGGATATTGATATTGATGATGCTTCTGATTTAAGTATGTCTTTGTCGGACATCATATCATTCAAGGGCATAACACATTTTATTCTTGGATATAGCTGGACTACCTACTTTTCGGGTTCCCATTTAGTAGGGGTTGTGATAGGGTCGTTTTTCTTTATCGTTTTGTTTTACGTATATAAGTTACTTCTTAAGTTAAAGCAAGAAATGGTGTACGAATGTCCGGAAGATTTAAATGGCAGAGAGGTGGAGATAGTGTTTAGATCAGGGAAGAATCATTATATGGTAAATATTTCGAAAAATGGAAGACAGGAGCAAATGAGAGTAAGATGCTTGTCTGGAAAAACTTACAAAAACGGTGACAAGGTGAATATAAAATACGAAGAAGGAGAATTAATTATCTAATTTTTTTATCAACAATTAAATTTTAAAAGTTATGACAACAATTATGTACGTGTCAGCCATCTTAGCTGTAGTGATTATTTTGACAATCATCGGAGTCTTATCAAGGTATCGTAGATGTAAGCCTAATCAGGTCTTGGTCGTTTACGGTAAGACAGGTGGGGAAAAGAAGTCGGCAAAATTATATCATGGTGGAGCGGCATTTGTCTTGCCTATTATTCAAAGCTATGATGTTTTGTCTATGGAGCCTATGCAAATAGATTGTAGGCTTACCGGTGCTTTGTCATCTCAGAATATTAGAGTAGATGTGCCTACAACTATTACAGTAGCTATCAGTACAAATCCTGAAATCATGCAAAATGCAGCAGAAAGACTTTTGGGGATGGATACCGAATCTACTGAAAATCTTATTACAGACATCGTTTACGGTCAGATGCGTTTGATTATTGCCGAAATGACAATCGAAAAACTTAATTCTGATAGGGATGAGTTTTTGGATAAGGCAAGAAAAAACATTGATAACGAACTTAATAAATTGGGTCTTTATCTTTTGAACATTAACATCAGTGACATCAGAGATGAAGCCGGCTACATCATGAATCTTGGTAAAGAGGCTGAAAGCAAGGCTCTGAACGAAGCACAGGCTAATATCGAAGAACAGGAAAAGCTGGGTGCTATTAAGATTGCTGTACAACAGAAGGAAAAAGAAACGGCTGTAGCTAATACCCAAAAAGAGCAAGAGATTCAAATTGCCTATACTGAAAAAGAAAAAGAAACGGTAGTAGCTGAAACAAAGAAAGAAAAAGAAGTAGCTTTGGCTTTAACCGATAAAGAAAAACAGATCGGTGTAGCTCAAGCCGATAGAGATAGGGCTGCGGCTATAGCAAAGACTTTGGCTGACAAGGAATCAGCGATTGCAAGATCTAAGGCGGAACTTGAAGTAAACAAAGCTGAAGCCGAAAGAATGGAAGAAGTTGGAAAGAATAAAGCTGAAGCTGACAAACAAGCAGCTATAGCAATACAAGACTCTGAAGCTCAGATTAAGAAAGCTGAGGCTGAGAAAAATGCTTCTGTAGGCTACAACAATGCCCAGAAAGAGGTTGCTGTATCAGAATCAGAATTGCAGGTTATCAAAGCTCAATCAGAAAAGAAAGCCGGAGAAGAGAAAGTTAAATCGGAAGCGGCTGTGAAAACGGCAAAAGAGCTTGCTGATAAAGAAGTGGAAGAAGCTAAAGCTAAGAAGGTTCAAGCTGCGCTTAAAGCTGAAAAGATTGTGCCGGCTGAAATTCAGAAGCAGGAGGCTATGTTGCAAGCTGATGCCGAGGCCGAGAAGATCAAACGCCGGGCCGATGCTGAAGCAGCAGCACATTTGGCAAAAGCAGAGGCGGAAGCAAAAGCTATTCAGATGAAGCTGGAAGCGGAAGCCGAAGGTAAGAAAAAGTCGTTGATGGCAGAAGCCGACGGATTTAAGGCTATGGTGGAAGCAGCAGAATCCAATCCTCAGATCGCCATCCAGTACAAGATGGTTAATCAGTGGAAAGAAATTGCTGGAGAACAGGTTAAGGCGTTCGAGCACATCAATCTCGGAAATATCACGGTATTTGACGGCGGTCAGAACAGCACCGGTAATTTCCTTAACAATGTTGTTAAGGCCGTTGCTCCGGCATTGGGAGTCATTGATCAGCTTCCGATTGCAGATACTTTAAAGAAGTTAAAAGGAGATGACAAAAAATAAATACAATGGCCCAAGGTTACACTTGGGCCTAATTGAAGAAGCAAAAGCAGCATTTATAGATTTCCTGCCGGCAGGGACAGTGCTTTACTAATTACAATATTTTTAACATGGATTTTGGACAAGATTTAGAACCAGAAGAACTGACCAAGCATTATGATCAGTGTTATGGAATTGATTTTGAAACAGAAGAAGAGGAGGATGAAGAGTATGACTGATGAGGAATTTGCATTAGATAATAAGAAAAAGGTTGTTGTAAGAAAAAGAATATCCTATTTAAACAAAGGGGATAAAGTGTGGATCGTGTCTTCCGACGGGTATCTGCTGCACACGGACGTAGTTAGAGCCGACCGAGGCCGATCTTATGTGGATATAGACGGGATACTGTATTGGAAACGAGGATTGGATGGCAAACATCGTAATCGTAATAACTACATGCAATTCGCCATGACGCCGGAGGATGGCAAGAAATATGTTGTATATTACCCAGAAGGATTTAAAGACGATAGCTTATGATGGTCCCGGAAACGCATTTGCTATATAAGGAGTTTAATGGTGTGAAACGTCTTGCCATTTCTTATTCCCAGATAGATACGTTTCTTACTTGTCCAATGAAATGGTATAAGACTTACGTAGAGGGCAAAAGGTCTACAGAAAAACAAGAAGCTACGTCTTATGGTACGGTTATTCATAAGACACTGGAATACTTCTTCAAGAACGGAAGGCAGCCTTCTGGCAAAGACCTTGGAGAAGCAATAAGTTACTATGCTTACCAAGAAGACATACCTTGGCAATCACCGGAAAATATGATGATAGCCATGAAACAATCTGGGGAGCTTCTTGCTTGGATTGTGGATCTGTTTAAAAAAGACGGCAATAGGTTTATGATAGCTGATAGTGATCTTAATCCTTGTGAGAAACTTATCAGACACGGCGCTATAGTTGGAGTCGAAGAAGATTTTGTGCTACCGTACCGCCTTCCTAAGCCAGTTGACATAAATGGGGTAATTCATACCCATGTGTACATAGTAGGATCAGTAGACCTTCATCTGGCTATAAAGAGCAAGAACGTAATTCACCATTATGTCATAGATTGGAAATCAGGGAATAAGGTTTTTGATTCTAAGAAGTTGGAAACGAATTTACAGCATCCTATATATTCGTTTTACATCTATAGAAAATATGGTGGGGTTCTACCAGATATGAACATCTATTTCTTTACCAGAACCAGGCAGTACCAAAAGGTTAAGGTGGATGAGGAACGTAAAACAAAATCTATAGAGATGCTAAATGACACTTTATCTAAAATGTATGATTTTGAAGATAATAGTGTAAAATCATTTCAAGCGTACATCCAGGGAGCAGAAGGAGCCAGGTATAGCAAGCGGCGTGCCACCCTAAGCCAGCCTGTTTCGCAAAACAAGCTACCCTGCCCGTCGGCACTGTGTTATTATTGTGACTTTGGATTACATAACAAAAACGAATGCCCTTTCTCTTCAGATTGGGATCCGTCTAAAAAGATAAAGCGATGAAATACGAGGATGTTCAAAAGTTAAGAACAAAATACCGGCAAGATCCGGAAGTTATAAACTTGACATACATGAGAGACGTTGCTGTAAGATGCGGGAATTTTAAGAAAGCATTTGAGCTTCAGGAGAAGCTGGAGGATATATGGTTTAACTACTTAAAGGGAGTCCAATGAAAGAAGATCTAATATGTGGAGTAGCGATCCTTTTGTATTTAGTTTTATTATACTTACTCACGACAGCTTTCATAAAAACAGGTAGAGCAGTAGATCGTTATAAGATGAAGAAGAAAACTGACAAAATAAAAGTCGGTCAAAGATACGAACATAAGAACTACTTTAAGGATCCATTTGAAAGAGGCAAGCATGTGATTAAGATATTAGACGTAAAAGAAGGGTACGCTCTATATGAGTACGAAGAAAAACTATATATACGTTCTTCTGTGAGTCTTGAAGATATTGCTAAAATATATGTTTTAATTACTGATATAAAATAAGGGATTATGGAAAAGAAAGTCACAATCAAAGAAGGAATGGATATTTTTTACAAAAATGCAGGGAAAGATATATGGGTCTATATTGGACTTTTTGGAAACAAAGTGCTATCCATTTTAAAAAACAAAGGTGTTATTGCATGCGAAAACGATGCTGAATATTGTGTGTTGATGGATGGAGAAGATCATTTTATAAGTATAGCAAAAGACATGAGTCACGACTATTGTTGTGAGTACGTTGTAGAAAGAGCAGAAGCCTACAGAGACTACCCCTCCAAAGGTGCTACATGCAGTGTATGCCTGTTTGAAGATAATGAGAATAAAGCAAGGGAGATGTTGAAAGAGGCGATAATAGAACTTTCAAAAAATAATATAATAGATTGTGATGGGCTTTGAACTTAGACCTTACCAAAAAGAGGCAGTAGATGCCGGGCTTAAGTTTCTTACAGGGAGGTCAAGAAAGCCCGGCATAATAGTAGCTCCATGTGGATGTGGAAAGAGCCTCCTGATATCCAAGATAGCGCATGAGATTAATAGACCGACATTAGTGTTGCAACCTTCAAAAGAGATTCTGGAACAAAATTATGCAAAAGCTATATCGTTCGGTTCTGAGCCTACTATATATTCTGCTTCATGTGGCGTAAAGGAGCTGTCAGCTATGACTTATGCTACATTGAAAAGTATCAAGAAGGATATAGCGAGGTTGAAGGATATAGGGATAGATACCTTATTGATAGACGAATGTCATTCAGGATATTCCCCAGAAGAAGGTTCTGAATTTATGGAGTTTATGAACGAGTTCCCAGAGGCGAAGGTACTGGGCTTCACTGCCACGCCCTGCCGCCTCCGGACCTACAGTTCTATGCTGGAAGGGAACTACAGCAAACTTAATATGCTGACGAAAGACGAGCATAATTTCTTTAAGAAGATAGTTCACGTAACACAAATACAAGAACTAACCTCTCAAGGGTTTTGGTGTCCACTTAAGTACGAACGATGGTCGTTTGATGAATCGGCTCTGATGTTAAACAGTACCGGAGCCGAATACACCAACGAATCTATTAAAGAAAGTATTGTACGAAATGGCTTAAACAACTCCATATACAAACGCCTTCTTCAGCTTATGAACGAGAGGAAGGCTATTTTGGTATGTATGGATTCTATTGAATCATGTAATAGAATATCAGAGTTCATGAATGCCAGGATGGGAGCCATAACCGGTGTCGTAACATCGCTAACAACCAAAAAGAAAAGAGAGCAAATCATATCCGATTTCAAAGAAGGTAAGTTAAAGGTCGTGTTTAATTATTCAACGCTTGCTACCGGATTTGATTTTCCTGAACTTGATTGTGTGATGTTTGGTCGCCCAACTTTCTCATATTCAACTTATTACCAAATATTAGGCCGCGCCGTCCGCATCCATCCTGACAAGAAAGAGGCGCTGATAGTTGATTGCTGCGACAACATGAGGCGTTTCGGCCGGATAGAAGACTTGACAATCGAACAATTCCCTTCTAAGGGCTGGTGTATGTTTGCCGGAGATCAACTTCTGTCTAATATAAGGATGGGTGATATTATTACCAAAGACGAGATCCTTCGCCGGGCAGCCTCGCTTAAATCTGTGAATGGAGATGGTAGGAGAGAAGACGATCTTGACAGTATAATAATGTGGTTTGGAAAATATGAAGGAATTAGATTCAAGGACATACCAGTGTCGTATTTTAGGTTCTTGGCTGAGAATATGGCAGTAAAACCAGGAGACAGGAAAGAAAAGATTATCGAATATTATAATAAGATAAAGGCATGAACAACAAGAGAAGAAAAAAAATATCGGATGTTATTAACAACGTAAATAAGTATAAAACAGATTTTGAATACATCAAATCAAAGTTGTCGGAGTTGAAGCACAACATAAATTCAGCCAAAGATGATGTTGATATGATTTTAGATGAAGAGACTGAGGCGAGAGATAATATACCGGAATCGTTACAAGACTCAGAAAGATATTGGGAATCAGATCAGGCTGTAACTGATATGGAGGAGGTGGTTGATGACATGGAAAGTATTATAAATGATATAGATGATGTGATTTCAACCATAGATGGGAGCATTAAAACCATAAATGGTTCTATTAAAGTAAATTTGGAAGGAGTAATATAAATGAAAACAAATGAATTAAGGGAAATACTTAAATTGTATGGTCTTCAACATGATGTTGTTATCAACAAAAGTTCAAGAAGGTATTCTATTATCTTAGATAATAACATAATAGGAACCAATCACGACAAAGAGAGGGTGGTTGTGTTCCGTCCTATACCGGAAGGGAAAAACACATTCTGCATGGAGCGAGATAGGTTCTACACGGAGTTTGAAGAAGCTTTTGATGATGATAAAGCCATAGAAGCCGTAAGACAATATTTTGAAAACAATAAAACAGAAAGTCATGAACGAAAACGAAATATTTAGATTAAAGGGCAGAATAGCCATATCCAACCTATCACGTGAGGACAAGGATATGATAAATAGCATCCTTGATGGTATCAATAAAAAGGATGAAGAAGAAAAAGGATATCTCTATACCGTGAGAGTAAAACTAAACAACGGAAGGGTTGTGCATGCTACTTTATTTTTTAAAGACAAGAAAGGCCCTACATTTGAAGATTTAAAGAAGGAGCTTGATGACATGGGAGTTAAAAATGATAGTTATAGCAATAACGGCATAATTATCATTAACCGCATTGTCATGAGCGGAGAAGAATTTGACCGCTTTGCAAAAGAAAAATGATGGACTATATTATTATATCAAATAATTAAAACAACGATAAAACAATGGAAAAGATGGACAATAATACTAAAAACATCCTTTATCCAAAAGGATCTATTTTTCGCATGTTGGAAAGTGATGTAATCAGTTCCGAATTAGAAATAGCCAGAGGAGCTATAGTGGAGGCAGTATCAGACATAGAGGTAGATGATGAATATGCTGAGGTTTGTTGCAATGGAGAGACGTTTATCGTAGGAACGGACATTATGGGTATTATTCCTGTCAAAGTATCCAGAGAAAACAAATCGGTGAAAAATGACATCATTGACGATAAACTACGATGGGATTTACTTCCAATGGAAGAGATTGAGGACATTGTAAAAGTCTATCATGCTGGTGCAAAGAAGTACGGACCCAATAAATGGCAGAACCTTGACAACGGGTTTGAACGGTATCGTGCTGCGGCTGCCAGACACCTAATGGAATACATGAAAGGGGAAAGAATAGACTCAGATACAGGATGTTTTCATCTTGCACAATGTGCATGGAACTGTATAGCTATGCTGTGGTATGACAAGCATGGAAAAGGGTTGATACCATTAAACAAGGAGGAAAAGAAATGACAATAGAACAACTAAATTATTTATTAAGAAACGAGCTTTATGCTATAAAAAATCATAAAGACAATATTGATAGAATCAAAAAAGAATACTTTGATTCCAATTATGGGTTAAAAGAAGGAGATAAGATCCGTATTTTACACGAAACAGGAGATGAAATGATAGGCTTCTTGAAAAAAGTTGAAGTATGTGAAGACGGAGATCTGTACTTGACAATCCAAAAACAAAACGAAAAAGGTGACAGAGGCAGAGGAACATGGAATATGTATCTATCATCAAAATCAATTAAAATTGAAAAATGTGTATAATGCCATGAGAGTGTTAAGTTTATTTGACGGAATGTCATGTGGTCAAATAGCGCTAAAAGAAATAGGGATCACACCTGAAGTATATTATGCATCAGAAATAGATAAGTTTGCTATTAAACAAACTCAACTAAATTTCCCGAATACAATACAGGTGGGAGATGTTAGGAAAGTAAATGTATTGGATTTACAACCCATTGATTTATTAATAGGAGGGTCGCCATGTACCAACCTATCTTTCATAGGGTCAAGAAAAGGTCTTTGCACAAAAGAAAATATTGAAATCCTATCGCTCGATCAATACATTGAACTAAAAGAACAAGGCTTTGAATTTGAAGGGCAATCCTATTTATTTTGGGAGTACATGAGAATACTTACAGAAATAAGAGAATACAACCCCAATATATTGTTTCTATTGGAAAATGTAGAAATGGGAAAGAAATGGGAGTCTGTTTTTAATAAAGCCATTGGAACGCAAGGAATCCATATTAATTCATCTCTTGTATCTGCTCAAAGCAGGAAAAGGATATATTGGACGAACATAAATGGCGGAAACATTCCGCAACCTAAAGATGAAGGATTGTTTTTAAGAGATATATTGGAAGATGAAGTGGATGAACACTTCTTTCTTTCTGAAAAGGCTCTTAAAGGGATCGAACTTCACAAGAAAAGAAACAAAGAAAAGAAAAACGGGTTCGGTGCAGACACAAGAAATCCTTCTGACAAATCCCAAACCATACGAGTAGGTGGAAAAGACGTATATGATTTGGTAAGTATTCCTTCAAGAAAAATAATCCAGTTGAACAAAACAAATGAATTTGGGAAACAACCAAGACAACAGAACAGGATATATGATCCACAAGGAATATCCCCTGCGGTTTTGGCAAACATGAGTTGTGGGAGTCATGCTGTGTTAGATAATTTCTGCATACGAAGACTTACTCCTACTGAATGCGCAAGATTGCAAACCATTCCTAAGTGGTACAAATGGCAATGCAGCAACACTCAACAGTACAAGATGTTGGGAAACGGGTGGACTATTAAAGTGATTGAACATATACTTAAAAGAATAAAAGAATCATGATTAAAGCAAGATTTTACATTAAAAAATCCGATTGCGGTAACGACTACCGTCCAGTCAAATGGCCTATAAAATATCCATATTGGTGTAGTGGTGAATCCGATGATTCATTCATACTTGTAGTGTATGCCGAAGACGAAGACAGCATAAAAGAGCTGTGGCCGGAAGCATACGATATTAATGTCTTAGAAAAAGATACTGAGGTTAAATTCACATTAAGATTTCCTAAGCCTAAATGGTATGAATTGCAAGAAGAGAGATTAGAAGAGTATGATAAATTATATGGTAAATTCGTATGGGTTACGGACATGTGTCTAAAAGATGGGAAAATAAGAAAGGTAAAAGCCAGAATAGAAGATTGTGGTGGTCTTTTATTAGCCGACACTCCTGGTCGTTACACCCCTTATCAGATAGGGGATTGTGCTTTTGAAAGCAAGGAAGAGGCTTTAAAACATGCAGAGGAACAGAGAACGGATTTAATTAAGTCTCTTAGGTTACAAATACTCGAACTTGAAAATCTAAAATTTGAATGCGATGATTAATTACGCGGCAAAAGCCAGAAAAGCTTATTTGATAAACAATTTCGATAAGATTCTTAACAGTCTTAACACGCTTCATTCAACGGTTGAGACCATGACGTTGTTCGTAAACGACCAGGCTTATAATTACATTCTTAAGCTAAAGGAAGTAATTAAAACCAGTCCTATGTATAAGCACAATATCAAGCGTCTTTTAAATGACATGGACAAAGAGATAAAGAGGTACAATGCTTCTATCTACTACATAAATAAAGAGCGTAGTGAGGTTATAGCTGATATAACACAAGCGATGGAAGATTGCCTCATGCCATACATAGACGATCTGGCCGGCGCTATAAGGGCAGCCGTGTGGTCGAGGGGTGTGTCCGAGGAGCGGACGGAAGCGGCGGTACTGTCCCTAATCGTATCCTCCTTGGCCACGACATCAGGCAGACTTATCTCAGGTGGATATCAGATCATGAAAGAAATGGGTGGAGGTCAAGGTGGTAATCCATTTACGTTTATGAGCATTGATAAGATAAGACACTTATCTACATCATTATCTGATGCTATTACCGGTGGGGAAATAGCTCTTGAGGAAAAAGAAGCCAATGACATAACTAAGGCGATGGATGTTTTTATTGAGAAAATGTCTGATTCGAATATTGTCGATAAGGTAATTAGCATACTCGAAGAGGCAGAATCTAAAAATAAGGAGGAACGATCATGAATTACTTAGATGGGTACGTAGAAGAGGTTCTTTCCGAGCCGTACTATGATGATTACGGTTCTGGTATTTTTAGGTGGTGGGTGAAAGTGTCTTACATTTGCGAAGGCATAGGAGCTGTCACTACCTTAATGTTTGATACGAGAGAAGAAGCAGAGGCAGTAAAACCAGGTTACAAATTTTTATGTTGAAAATAATATGAAGTATTTTATTTTATTGATGACATTAGTATTATCATCATGTTCAAATAATCATCAGGTTAATGACGGATGGGTTATATATGATCTACGTCCTTTACAGGGTGGACGTGTGATGTATTATGCTGAAGACGAAAGAATTTCAATATTTAAACATAATAGAATCATAAAATTCGTTGGATACCAAGGAGAATACAATATCGGAGATTCTATTAAGATCGTAAAAGTTAAATAATATGGAAAAGAATTTAAAACTCATATGTCCAAAATGTGGCACCCCTCACCAGCCTCATTCTCCGCACACGATGGATGCAGATGGATTTGAAAGGAGTGAGATAAGAACTGTCATGGAAGACAGGGGATGGTGCTACGAATGCTCTTTTTGGCAAAACTTGTACGACAAGCACAAAGACGATCCTGGATGGGTTAGGATAGACGGTGTAAGCTGGGTGCTTAAGCCTATGGTGGAAAACGTACCGAGCGGATGGAACAGCCTTGGATGTGGTGGAAGAAAAATGTATATCAATATCGAAGGGAAAGGCATTGTTACATCAAATAACTGCTGGTGTCAAGGTGATGTTTCGGACGCATTCAAGGATCTTATGCCTGATAATGCTACTTGGGCTACGAAGGAGGAATTTGACAAAGCTCCTGTAGTAGGACATATCATAGAAGGTATTGGTTTAGTTTTCACAGATAGGGGAGGTCATGAAGTTAATGCTTAGAAACTTATTTCATGTTCTGCTTATACAAGAAAAGATGGTAACTACAACAATCCCCAACCATACAATAGGCGTACGGTTGGGGATTGTTGTCATATCGTAAAATTAAGTGTTTTTTCTAATATCAGATATTCAGTATGAACTTTACTTCCGCCATCATTTATCAAGTCCAAATTAATATAAGCTGTATATGATACATGATGATCACCAGGAGCAAGACGTTTCATATCTGATAAGAACATAGAATTTAAACCTTGGCCAGACCATGATTCTGGATATGGCAAAGGTTTAAAGTCGGCGTCTGTACATCTTACAACCCAAGTAAGATTAGGATCTGCCCTAACTATTCTATCATGAGGTCCATCAATTACAAGATCTGGCATCTCATATTGGTAACTATCATAATTAAGGACAATAGGATCACCAAAGTTTACACCGTATATAGCAGCAGGTGGAGTAAAGCTTGTTATTAAAAAGGTTCTATTAATCCTATTGGTTGTTCTTAGCGTAAACTCATCAGGTGCTATCACACTTACTCTAAATCCATAATAAGGAGAGGTTGTTAAAGCAATAGCAAGAACCACCGAATCCTGTTCAAGCAATTCCTCTGTCGTATCAACCTGACTATCGATCTCTTGCCTATCTTCCATTGGAACACCGCCTTGGACACTTATGGAATCCAGCCGTTCTTTTTTAGACAGAAAGATAAATTGCCCGCCCTGTGGAATGGTGCCTACTTTCTTTCCTTCTACGATTACCCCCCCCCTATACAATCGCTAACTATCTTATACTCATATAGTTTAGCATTATTTTCAAATCTTCTTCTCATAATTTCATAAAATTAATTCGGTAAAGGGGCGGACATAACGTGGATTACTCCTTGTACTTGTATCCAAATGATCTCCTTGGATGTTTATATCATAATACCACGAATAGGTAAATTGTGTAGATTGAGTGGATGTCCACATTTTATTACTCATTATCGTACCTCCTACCATTAAAAGGCATTCGTTTATTTCATTCGCATACAATGATATCAAAAAAAACTCTCCGGCGCCACCTACATATCCATTTTGACCATTTTTAAATAAATAGCTATTAGCTTTATTAAAAGCGTAATTTTCATTACTGGTATCATATTCAAGATACGCATTCTGATTTTCACGCCCCCAATAATCCTTTTTAACGGTCTTCATATAAGAACTATTTTGTGCAAATACATTGTCTACTCTTCCATCCTTACCCCAACTAAATGTGCCAATATATTCGGTGGCTATAACAAAACACACTTTATCTACAAGAGCTATTCCATTGCATAGATCATTGGAATATCCTTTATTAGACCAATTTTCTTTTGTATATAATCCTCCATCTACATGTTGGATGTATATGCCTTTATTGATTATAAGCGAGGGATTTACCCCCATCCCTATTTGAAATCTTCGTCTCATGATTTTTGTTTGCAAGATAGCAATAATTGACAACATAAAAGAAACCGGTTCTCTATCATCTCTGACTGAGAACCGGTAAGAAAACAATTTCAGAAAAAATTAAACCTACATAATCTTTCAAGTAAGAACAAAAAAACGTACAATCTACTCTTTGACGATGCTAATATAACATATTGGAATCATACAAAAACAATGCAAGTCCGATATTCTTCGTCTATTTGTAACTAACGTCATCGTCTCCTTCCGAATCAGGAGTAGCGCCGATGAAGAACATCATTGACTTGTTGTTCGTCTGCTGCCACCAATTATAGGCGCGCGCTACGTCTTCCGGCGTCTTGATATTATACCATTGTTTGATAAACGTCTGTTTGGCGAGTTGCCTAAATAACTTAGACTCTCCCTTGTATGTACCGGATGTTACTTTATCAAGTGAATAATTCCTAAGATCGGTAAGATCCTTCAGTTTTCGCCCCATAACAAACGGATCGTTAATGATATCTACCACGTTAAGCTCCATAATAAACGGCATCTGTGAAGCTATTTCGTTTATGGTTCTGAATCCGACATAGGATCCAAATTGAGTAAGCCAACTTTCTTCGTTTTCATCATCATCACGCCATCCGGCAAGAAGCATAGATACGGCCTGCATGATAAGGAACGTGCCGGCATAGACACTGAGACGTTTGAGATTGGTTTTTTCTACCTCATTCATATTGTCTTTATTTTCGTTCCAGGCATCTATGATGTTTTTCATACCAGACTCGGAAGCCAGGCTAAATGTTTTGGCTATCATATTCTTTAACGTAATTGACAACCCTTCCTCTTCTTGCATTGTTTGGAAATTGAAGCCACGTCTTTTCCACAGGCGTTGAGCCGCCAGCACCAACCATCCTCGGTGGGCGGTCATGAACCTGGCTATCCAGTTGCGCGATGCGGCAGTTCGGTTTTCTTCATTCAAAGATCCGTTACATATCTGTGACAAGCTACGAACCTGATTTCTGGTTATAGCCATCTGGGTTTCAACTTCCTCAACAGTAACACCCGATCCGGGCTTTACAACCACCTTCCCATCCACGACATCTACCATACTCCATAAAGTACGATCTTTTAATGCGTTCCATTCTCTTTTTATGGTACTCTGTTCTTTATTACGTTCTTTTTCCATCTTGAAATCTTGGAACGTATAGAACCGGCCTTTGTAATAACGAACATTGTCCATAGTAGCAATCATAACCTGCGGATCAAGAGGGTAGTTCAGGATTTCCATAAAAGCATACATAGGCGAACGCATTAAGGTCCTGGCCGCTCTATTGTATCCGGCACCATACATACGATTTCGGATATTGAATATCCCCATTCTCTCACCTATGACATATAATTTGCTTTTTCTATCTATGTCTCCGGTTTCTGCTATACAAGATGGAGCAAGGCGTGAAAATTCAGCCGATGCGTATTTAAGGGAGTCTTTGCTTATATACTGTCCTACGGCAGATTCCATGATGAGGTTGATATGACCTGTTAAGGCGCCGGTAGCTGCCACAAACGGAGACAGCGCCAGGTTCATAACCGACATAAATCTTTCAACGGCCATCATTATCCTGGTAAGGTCTACTGTGTACCCACCGATGTTCACCGTAAGTTTTTTGGTGTTCATCCTAATGCCATAATAATGATCGTTGAAGAAGTCCCTGAACATCTGATATGCTTGGGTTGCTTCAGCCTTCTTACCGCCTTCAAATTGTTTATTCAGTAACATCTGCTCCAGTCCTTGAGCGAGCTCTATAGACTTCTGCTTTTCGTTGTATAATGATGATTGCATCATAAGCATCGAATAAGAGTAACCAAAATCATGAGATACGTCATCTTGGTTCTCTAATTCATATATGTAGTATTTAGGTATGGACCGAACCCTATCTTCCGGATCATATACCTCACCCTGGCGTGTTTTACCATACAGGGAGTCATCTACGCGGTCAAGACATAAGTCGGATACGAAGTTCCTGACCGTACTTTTAAGGCTGATACCTAACCCTTCTATACGTTCTATATCTTGTTTGGATATCTGTGGAATAGCATACAGGTTCGGGCTCTGCTCTTTGTATAGATCAAGGGATTGTCTTTTTATTTCCTTGAGTTTTTGAATCATATTCCACTGCTCTACGTTTTTAGTAGCGACCTCATTACCATCAGCATCATATTTGATACCAAAGTCATTGAGATACGATTCATCACGATACAGGCTTTTCTTAGGCATGCGATGACCATACCCATGATCTTTTACATAATCAGGATTACGACCGCTATTTTCGGCTTCAGATTCAGCCACCCATGCCCTTGCAGGGTCGAAAGACAGGTACGATATGTCCATGCCATAATCTTGGGTGGATGTACCGTTTTGTACGTCCTTAACCATCTGCGCCACATCTATCTCACCTCGACCAATTTTGTCGATCATAGCCGCATATCCGGTAGGCGCCATGCGTTTATAGTATGAAAAGACCTGGCTCCTGGCAAATTCATTAACAATAGCATTAGCCTCTTCTATACCTGATTCTCTTGTGTTATTTAAAAACAAGCTGGCCATCTTAGCATTAACAGTATTCCTAAAATCTCTACCGTCTAATTCTTTGCTTATTCCAAGCTTTTCTGACAGGTAGTTGGTCTCAGATACGGTAAACAGATATCGGTTATCAGCAGCCTTAAACAGCTTATCCCTTAAGGCTTGAATCCTTTTTGCTTTCTTCGCCGTAGTATGACGTTGTACGAACTTCCATTCCACTTCCTTGGAGTCAGCAAGAGCATTTAAATAAGACTGATTTACTTCGTTTTCAGCCTTACTGCTTTTAGTAAGGTACTTATCAATATCTTCAAGACCCACCATCTTAGCATAATCTATTAAGATAGCGTAATCGGCTTCAATAGCTTCAGATGCGGCCCTAAAAGCATCTCTTTCAGATGAGGTAAATGTCGCTTCATTAATTTCTCCGATATCAGCCACATCGCGATTGTTTCCGATTATTTCCTTTATAATAGCCTTATTTTTTTCTATATCTTTTACAATCGAATCCACGTCAGTTGCATCTCTATCACTTGTCGTAGAACTAATGATGTCTTGTGCCATTTTAAGATACGAAGCCTTGTTATTTGATTCGGTACGCGCCGATTGTTCTGATTCTACGTCATTCCAAAACCGATCGTTGAATGACAGGTGCCCCCCCAACATAAGTGTCTTCAGCGCAGCTTCTCCTCCTGACTCGTTCTGAATCGTTCTCAATTTTTGCAAAAACGATTCTGATACGACATTAGTGACATTATTTGATTCCTTTCTCCAAACTTCATTTATAGCTTGTATTTCTTTGGCCATCTTAAGTTGGTCGCCGGTTTTTTCCACTCTCCTGGTTCCTACATATATGTATTCTGAAGCTGCTTCCTTACGTTGTTTACGAAGCAGTCCTTCTTCTTCGTAGTTACTACTCTTATAGTAAGCAACCTCATCAAAATTACCATTGCTATCAATAAAAGGCTGCCTCAATATCCGCTTCTGCCGAGAAAGAGCATTAAGGTATTCTTTGGTTGTTTGAGAAACCGGATGCCCTAATTCTTCTTCGGCCTTTTTGTATATGGATTCCATTCTTGTGGCATAACTTTCACTAAATTCCAGTTCTGAATTTTCAGCATCCCACTTCTCCATCTGTTCTGTATAAATCTTTTCCTGCTCGATGGTAAAAATATCGGTATTAACCCTATCGGACGACGGTTTAAATTTAGCGTTCTCAGTAACCGTATTTCCATCCTTGTCAACTACTTCTCTTTTAAATACGTAATTACGGTTATTGTCAACCACATCACCAATTTCTTCTTCTGATATCTCTATGTTCATGGCAGTCGCAAACGCTCGCATCTGCGCCAGCTTCTTATTACGATCGTATTTAGCCATATCAAGAGCACTACGAAGGTAATTAGAAGTTTTGCCGTCTACTTTCTGAAGCAGTTTTTCAAATTCAGATTTGTTAAAACCATGCTTTTTCACATATGCCAGAAAATCGGATATAGCGGGCTGGGCATTCACCATCGCATTGTAATTGTCTTTGGCAATCATAGCTCCAAGAGCGTTGTTGAACGGGCTGGAAGAATGCTCTAATATACCGAACCACCTACTTATCCAAGAAACATCGTGTTGAACCTTATCAAAGAACTCTTTTACTCTCTTTACCTTATCTGCCGGCACATGAAGTTCGTTCATTAACTTGTCAAGCAACGTACTTTCATCAAGATCTTGTACTGATTTAATATCAGACTGAATACCGTTGATGTCGGCAATGACGGTATTGATCCTATTTGTATAATCCTGCTTTTCACGCTCATCAAATTCGGTACTTCTGTTACGGATATATCCTCGAAGATCGTTCATGATCGGAAGAACCTGATTGTTGATAATATCTACGTTCTTTCGATCATTGGTATTGAAATGAAGCTTACCGTCTTTGGTATCACCATGAAGGATAGTATTTACTACGTTGCTTAAGTATCTAACCTGAGCTTCGGCTGTGGAGATCATGCTGTTCATGGCGGCCGCCATCTCATTCTTGTCTATTTCGGTCTCTACCTTATTTATCTTATCTTCTATGGTCTTAAGCTGGGCAAGGGTCATAGACGTAGTTACAGCCCTATCAGAGCTTATCTGACGTAAGTCTCTTAACGTTTTTCTCAATGCCCGGATCTTAGACTCAAGAAACTTGTTCTTCTTCATAGAAGAAAGGGAATATAATGTAAAATCATTATCCTTCAAAAGAGAAGTATCAAATCCTTTATCTATGTCGGTAATAGCAAGATCACGAATATTTTTAATAACGTTATTCAAATCCTGTCTTTGGGTTGATAAAGCTGATTTAAGCCAGTTTACAATTCCAGAGAGAAGCTGCCGGACGCGCCCCAGGAAGGAGGTGGGCTCTACCGGCGCCTGTGCTGTGCCGGTCTGCATCTCCCTTGCGAGGATCTTTCCAAGAATTTCTCTCCTAACAGCATTATCAAGCTCAGCTCCTTCATATACCTTACCGTATGTATTATAATACTGACCTGCATACTGGTTCCACTCTTCCGTACCTTCTACATCTTGCAGAACAGCCTCAACAGCATTCTGATCTCTGTATGCCTCTACAAGGAAGTGGGCTGTTTCTTCTACTAAATCAGATAAAGTAGCATCTTCACCAACTGCTATTACGTTATTAGCAATATCCGCCAATGCCTTAGCAGAAGGTTCGTGCCCGTATTTGGTTTGGTACTTCTCTATATAGTCGGTCATACCTATGACACTAACGCCAAGCGTTTTCAGTATCTCGACAATAGAATTTCGTTGGTCACGTTCCTGCCTGCTATAATCTGATACGATCTTAGCTTTAGTATCAGCATAAAGATCGTTATCTTCTAATATGAATGAAACTACAAGCGCATCAAAATGATCGTACTTGGTGTCCAATTCATTGTATCTTCCTGACTTAAGATCGTTCTTTATCTGTTCCCTACTAACCCTTTCCGTTCCTCCGGTGGCGAGTCTCATAGTTACCTTACTGTTATCCAACGAGCTTATGGTTATCATACCTTGGTCGTTCATGGAAACATCGGAACCAAAATGATTACGGAGCTCGGTGTATGATAAGGCTGAATTGAAAAGTCTAATTTGTCCTGTATAACCTTCTCCTGTAAGATAATAGCTTCTTGTTTCAGAATCGAATATCTTAGATCCTGACAAAAGACCTTTCTTTATAAGGTAGTTAATTATCCCGCCTTTTGTTGATAAAGAAGTAGAAGCAGAAGCGGTCATGACCGGTATAAAAGACTTGGGATTATTAAGAACATACTTTCCAGCTTTGTAAGTAATGTCTGCCACGCCATCCACGGTAGATTCTTGAACGGTTCCTGATAAGAATCCTATTCTAATATCATTCCCGCCAGAGCGAAGAGCTTCTCCGTAATCTTCAAATAATTGACTACGATCGTTCATGAAAAACAAACGAGGCTCTCCAGTCTGATACGTTACACCCACAGGATTAGAATCTGTTTCTGGTAGCTCTTCTGGGCTAAATATCTTAAGACCGTCTTTTATAACCATATAATTAACACCCTTATCCTGTACCATAGATACGGGAGTGAAGTCTGAAGATATGGTATCTTGTAGATACTGCCCGGCGTCTATTCCAGGTCCTTCCGGTACGGAAATACTTGACGGGACCATAGCATCCACCAACATAATATTATCACCCAGATTTTGGCTGTAGAATCCAAAGCCCGATTCTTGGATTTCATAAGGTGCATCTGATTTTGACACAAGAACAGGGTTACTCATCTTAGAAGCCTTATCCAGCACCCTTTCCCTATAGGCTTCCGGAATAAGATCGATGTTGGATTTCACCTTATTGTAGGCCTGTTTATTAACAGGTACATTCCTTCTCCAGTCGCCAAAAGCCTTTAAGAACTTATTAGAAAATACGGTTTTAAAAACAGTAGTAGCCCGTTCCCTGTTCTCCATAAGAGGAATAGATGCTATTTTATCAAACAACATAGACCTGTCCCCTGATCTGGTAGAGACAGAAACAACTTTCTTTTTATTATCTCTTTTAATAATACACGTTGATGTCATAGTAAAACATTTTTGTTATGAGACAAAGGTAGTTAAAAATCAAGCATATCATAAAAAATAAAGCCACCTAACTTCTCAGTCTGATGGCTTAAAATGATATGAAAAAAAATTATAATCTGACGAAAAATCGTCAAGTTCAGCTTATATGTAATGCATGTACCCATCTCGGTGAATAAACCTTCCCGATTCAAAGCGCTCAATATCTTCAGGGCAAATAGGGCCCGAATCCTCTCTCCTGGCTTCAAACCAAAGCCCCGGCTTACGAAGTCGGCAAGTTATGATATAGTTAAAGCAATTGTGCGTAAAATGGAAAACAGATCCTACAGGGAAATACCTATCAGCTTGAAATACGATTCTTTTTCGTTTAGTATCAAACGTGATATCTCCTACTATCTTAGCCACGTAATAGCTTCTGCCATTTAACGTTTCATCTGTTTGTGGTATCCAATAATAACCTCTTGTCATGCCACAAATATATGAAAAAGTCGGATAACTTACGTACCCTACTCTATTATTTGTTTAAATAGTCCAATTTCATCTATTTTGACATGACCGCTTTGCATACGACCATTATTAGGATTATGTAGAAAATTGAAACCACTTTCTTTTTCCTGTCTTTCAAAAGAGCTGATATCCTTTCCTCTACGGGCTCTTTCAAAAGCTTTATTGAACAACTTGCCTCTAAAGGTCTTGACGAGGATCTTGGTAGCGTTATTGCCGGCTCTTACCATTGCTTTCCTTGCCCGGTCCTCCGAGACAAAACTGCTTCGGAAAATATACGATGCTGCTGCTTGTATATCTTGTTTAGTAATCATATGCCAAACATTCCTTTCAAGATACTATTTTTTATACTATATATCAATTTCATCTCATCTCTATCATATACGCCAAAAAAGGATTCACTGGGGTCCTTTGGATTTACGCTCAGTTGAATTATACAATTGTAAAGATAGACCTTAAGTTCATAATTATCAGAGTATCTATCCCGTATGGTTTCAAATGTCTTAATTAATTCTTCAACAAGTACTCTGCTAAATGAAAAAGGTTCTCTACAATCACCTTTAAATATGATATGATTTAAATCATTGGTATTATCAAATTCGTACTCTACCCGACTGTCGTCCATCATATCATAAGTGATTGACTTTTTGATTTTAAATCCCATATTATTTTGTTTTTTTAGTTAATATAGATCTTCTGAATACAATTGTTCTCTAATGGCACTCCTATCTACTACCATTTCCTGATTATTGCTCTTAACAAGTTCAGATGCTTCCTCTCTTGTTAAAAAATGATTCTTGCTTGTCAAAAAATCCTTGAACACTACAGTTTTTATGGGCTATACCGTATGCCGCAAGTTGAGATAGTATAGAGGGGTGTCTCAATCCACAGAACACGGTGCCGGATGGTATATTGGTGGGCTGATAGGGTCGTTTCTTGTCGTCCTGTACCCAGATGGCCGCGCATATCACGATTTCTTTATTACACATGACTATAAATTTAATATTCCGTTTTTGCCAATATGTTTCTTTTCTTCTTCGGTAGGCCATTCTTTCTTGAACTTACCGTGCCACGTTCCAGGAACTACCACCACTTCGCCTCCCTTACTATATTCAATAGCGGCACATTCAGAACAAAGAGGCTTGCCTTCATATCCCTTTAGCGACTTATCGTAAATACGATTCTTACAAGGTCTTATAAGAGCCCAGTAATATGATGTGGCTGTATTATCTATACAGCCACATTTTGAACATACAAACAAACTCATCCCGCAATCTCCCAGTCATTAGACATAATATCATGTTCGGTTGGATTCCAATTTGATGCTACTTTTTGACCTGTATCTACCATCAATATATTTACGTCAGACATACAGATATACTTTTTACCCCAATCGATTCTTTTTATCTTACGACCTAATTTAAGCCGTTCTAAAGCCTGTTCGAATGTCATGCCACGACGAGGCAGTTTGAGATACTTTTTAAGTCTGTCGGCAGCTTCATTTGGTGTATGGCCATCGTATTCGAAAGCGGTTTCTCTTTCAGGAACATCAAACAAATCCCAGTATTTGCTTTCATAGTGATTAGATACCTGACCGGTAGGCAGGATCGCCATCACAATAAACCAATCATCAGAACCGAAGCATTTTTCTCCGTCGCTGTGTCTCCTTGATTTGCAAACTTCAACCTGTCCGCTTCTGGCTAATAGATTAAAGAAGGCAGCGTTATACAACATGCTATACCGATACAATTCATTGAAAGTGTGGTATCCGTCAGAGACTTCTCCCACGTCTACAGGCTTCTTGTTTTGAATACTACCCAAAATCTTCTCTACATAGAGCTGTATTTTATACAGACCCATTTCGGTGTGGCCGTATTTGTTCAAGATATTATTGACATCGTATTGTATATTAAAATCTTTTTCAAATTCTACTTCAGGATGATTAGGATAGAAGTAATCTACTGATGCTTCTAACACTGACTTTACGTGTTCTATTATCCTCGTAGCATCATCATGTTTAAAAAAATGCTTAAATCTTTCAACGAATTTAATATCTTCGTTGATTGCTGATTCGAACTCTTCTTTTGTCATTACTCTAACCACATCTTTAAAATCTTTTAATTCCATGATTTGTTTTAAATTAATTGTTACTATACTTTCTTTATCCTACAATACAAACCCCACAAAAACTCAGCGGAGAAACTATCCCATACATTATTCTTCTGCCAAAGTTCTACTTTGTTAACAAACCAAGACCATATGGGACCCTCATATGAAGAATCAGATGATGATCCCAATCCGATTTTCTCCATTTCATTCGCCACATCAGAATAAGGATCTAAATCGACTCCCCTAATCATGTTAATAATATCATCCTTGTCTAACGTGAATTGAAACCGCTCCTTGTTAGTAGGCGGATCTTGATTCAATTTACCAGTCGCAAGCCATTCTCCATCATGATACAATTCGGCAAGTTTCTTTACCTTATTTTTAAGAAAAGAATACTCTTGTGTGACTTCTATAAAATCAGCTTCGTTAGCTTTACCTTCTATGAAGATAACGGTTTTGCTTCCAAGTCTATGATCGTCTAAGCTTGCCGGGATTCCCAATATCGTCCATCCTTTAAACTCAGCTATCTTAAAACGCATAACGTCAAACACCTTATAGAAATCATCACAATCTACAGATTCTATTACCTTAATATCCTCTTCTGTGAATTTACCTCGTATTGGAATAACGTGATGACCGGGGCAGCCATCGGTTCCGAAATATGCGATTCTAACCACGATATTTACAATATTTTAATTTATTTTGCTAAAACATTCATATAACATGGCACATCTACCACATCTCTTCTACGAAGTCCCTTATCAAAATAGGAAACCATATAAGTATTTTTACCTTCGTGATCAGGTCTGGGATCAAAACATTCAAAAACGAATCTTGTTATACCTTCCAAATGACCAAGCATGAAAACAAATTCGCCACTGTATCTTTTATTAGCCAATTCTTCTACAGTCATAATCTGTCCCCTCCTAATCCTGAATTGATGCTAACATACTTAACACGGACATCATTTCCACGTCCAAGCTGACCCCAGCCGGGCGATGGCGTTCCCTTGGCCGGAGCAGGGACAGCCCTAAGCCGAGACCAGTCCTGCTTTTGCCTCATGGCTTCAGCCTCTTTGTAATACCGGTTACACAGTTCTTGATCCTCGTAACCAACGTAATCTTCCTTATTTTCCATATAGAATACTTTTTCAACAAAAGTACGACATTCATGAATTAATTAGATTTAAAATAAAACAATATGAATTAAAATAAAAACCCGATACGTTAAAATCGCATCGGGCCTGGTATTGAAAAAAATAGGTTCAGATCTTGGGTAAAGATTCGAGCCAATTTTTAACATCTTTATATTTAGGGTCTTTGTCTATTCTATCTTTCAGTTCATGCAATGCTGAGTCCATAACCGTATTCGGTACGCCAATCAACTCTCCTATTAAATACAATGGGGTTTTATTCGATTTAGATTCGTGTGCTATATTCATATCCCAAAAAAAGTTATGTGAAACAAACCGGCCACGGGTATTCTATTGCCCGCCGACCGGTATAATATTTTTATTCCTTTTTTTCCAAACGGGAAAAACGGGAATGCGGGAATCATATTTTTTACTATGGCTCCCGCACCACCGGAAGGACCTGGATCTGGATCTCAGGTCAGATCCTTCCAGTTTATTTTTTCGCCGAGGTAATCTTGCACGGCAAGCCATCTTATAAAGGCTACTCCTTCGGGAGCATCCGGATCATCCAAATACATTAACGTAGCTTTCACCAACTCGTTCTCACATTTGAAGACCTTCGGAAAACCATCCGAATAGTACATTGCAAAGACATATTGGACATCGCCCCATGTCGCTTTATCCGGCTTCTTCGCTCCGCACTTTTCAAAAATATCTTTTATTTCCGGCTGCTTCCAGATCCTCTTGGATCCATCGACGTTGACCATCTTCTTTACCGCCTCATCAGCGAGAGCATTAGAAAAATGGTAGCCGTAAGTATCTACATATTTCTGATAAGCTGGATCCTCTGCGTCTGCTCCTCAATAAGAACGACCTCTGCCACGTCCGCGACCTCTACGCATCTGAGGTCCGTCACCGTAGTATCTGTCGTCTCCATAGTAATCGGTCGGGTAGGATTCGTAACCCATCCTCCGGTATTCCCGGTCCTCCATTTCATGACGACGTTCGCGCTCTTCAAGCCTTCTTTCCCTTTCTTCCAGCTCGTTTTCGCGTTCTTCCATTTCCTTCATCTTCTCATGCATACCGTAATGGTCGTAAATACCACCACCGTACCCCATGTACGTCCCATCAGAACGCCGGCTTCTGCCTCTGCCTCCACCTCGTCTGTCTTCTATCTCGTCATATCCAGGATATTCTCTGTGTCCTGAATTTAAATCATATACTATCATATTACACTTATTTCAAACGTTCTACAATTAACTTCTTTAAATCTTCGAATGAATCAGTAAGGTCATTCACCTTATTTTCTATACCAGCTATTTTACGATCCTGCTCTCTCGTTTGTTTGAATGCCGGATTGATGTCTTCTAATATAGATTCACAAGCCTCTATCTTGGCACGATGGGCATCTACGCTGTTTATTATGTCTTGACTGGTGTTTTTTATAGCATTCAGTTCGTTCATAATCGGATCTATGCTGGTAGATAATGTTATGCCCATAGCCTTAGCCACATTCTGGGATTCCGGGACCGTATAGGTCTTGGTTTCGCCAGTGAGCTCTACCGTCAGATCCACCACGCGGGTCTGCATCGCCTGATACTGACCTGGCTGAGGAGGAAGATACCTGGGTTCGGATACGGCTACTACCTTTCCCAATTCGTATTTAGGTACTGTATTAGTATCAAGGGTATGTACCTGAAACCCTTTCTTCAAATCTGAAAACATGATCAAAATATTAGTTAGGTGAAAATAGGGTGATGATCTTCATCACCCTACTGAAATCATTTACCTGCTTTAACTTCAGACGCCTGGGCTGTTGTTGTCGGAACACAACAATCCATTAATCTTAACACGCCACGAACTTTATTGAAGTACAGAAGGCGTTCTGTGCCATTTACCATAGCAGCACCCGTGACAGCTACGTTAATAGGGTTCACGACATTCACTCCCGTAACCGGGCAACAGGTGTCGGCTCCTACTGTTGAAACTGTGCTGTTTGCCGGGACCGCAATCTGTACCGGTAGAGCACTTCCGGCTGTGGGGACTACTTGCCTTATCTTAAGAAGGATAAGACCCTCACACGGAAGGGCGATCCAAGCCCGTGGGTTAATACCGAAGACTGTATTTGTCGTACTGACAATAACATTCTTCGTAACCATCTCATACAACGATCCTATTTTAGAAACACAAGCCATATTAGCCTCCTTTCTTAATAAAATCAGACAGCAGCGTTGTTATTGCAACATCCGTTGTTACATCCGCATCCGTTATTACAGCAACCTCCTCCGAATACCTGTCCCCAAGTATAAGCCTGGTAAGGAGAACAAGAGGGGTAGGCCGGGACGGCCGTCGGGCGTAATTGACCAACGATATTCTGGGTTTGTTGCTGAGATAATGCCGAAGCTGTCAAAGCCGCTTTTTCTTCACGAAGTTGAGCAATAGTGTTCTGCATTTCCCTCATTTCCAACTGACAGAATTTGTCGTTGATCATAACGGTTTGGGCGTCAAGTTTCGCAGACAAGATATTGAATTGGCTTGTAGCTTGCTCACGATTGTTAGCCAGACCTTGGTTGAGACCGTTCTGCAAGACATTGGTTTGTTCCAACGTGCGAAGCTGGTTATCAAAACCTTGCTGAGTAATCATTCCCTGAGTCTGGCAAGTGCTTTGATTGATCAACGAACTCAGATTGCAGCAGCAAGAGCTGATTTGATTTCCTATTTCACAACCTTGTTGTTGAACTGCGTTGATAACAGCCTGAGAAGTCATACCTACCTGACCAGCTACTTTATCAATAGCACCCTGTACGTTGCAGATAGCGTTCTGAAGTTGAGTAGTAGAACAGTTCAAAGCAGAAGCAATCTGATCTATGGCGCTACGATTACCTTGAATTGCCTGCATCAAAAGTTCACGACCGTAATCGTTATTCAACTGAGCCGGCAAACCATTGGCACAACAATCACCGCCATTTCCAAAACCGTTACCGAAGCCGCGTCCACCCCACAGCCAGAACAAAACAATTATCCAGAGCCACCAACCGTTAGCCCCACCGAAACCGTCCTGGTTGTTACGACCGTTCATCAAAGCCGCCACCAGATTCGGATCCATTTTATTACCACCTATCAAATTAGCAAACATGCCGGGAATCATTGAAAGAAGACCGTTAGTGGCTGCACCACCACCGTTAGCCCCGGCTCCATCTAAAAGGACGATTTTATCACCACCCATAATTTTATAGTATTTAATTGTTAAACATACGTGCATGAAGCACGTAACAAAGATCATGATTGCAGGGTGGAACAAGGCTGAGTTTGTTTCCGATAAAATGGAAGGATTTTCAGTAAAAACGGAAATATAATATACAACGAGTAGTTTTCCCCATTTATGGGGAAAAATTGATAATCAGCAACTTTCGCTTTTCTTTTTTTGGGTAAAGCGCTGTAAATCAAAACAGGATCCGCATCACTGCGAATCCTGCCTCAACTAATCTAAACTAAAATACCATGAAAAACTTTTCCCTACTAAAACTAAAGAACGAACAAATGTATGAAAATACATGCTTTTCACAAAGAATCCGTATCCTGTTCTTTGGTATGGTTAAGTACATGGGATATAGTTCTGATACTTAATCCGGTTTGATTTTGTATCAGATTATAAATATAGGATTTTGAAACTACAGTTCTTAATTGACCTAAATCATTCATAATGTTTTTATACATAAGATGAATGCTGTTGTTACGTTTGATGGTACTGATTCTCATTTCCTACTGTTATTAGTTACGTTCGGTTCTTACTTTTTCCTATTTTCTATAATCCCTTCCTGAAACTAATATCGCAAACTTAATAAAAATAATCCATAAACAATGAAAATCTAACTTTTCTTGTATGTTGTTGATATACGTGCATATATAAGAAAAGTGAGACTTTCACAAGCCCCACTTCCCAAATCGTAATTATGAAAAAACTATATTATATGTGTACAAAAATTATTTGCATTCTAATTTGTTAAGATCATCCAATTCAGACTTGCTTACGATCATATCTTGCGTCAAGCCAGATCTGTTTTGGTATGGAGCGTAATCGGTTTCTACCGTCTTTACCTTCTGAGTAGAATCGTATTTCACCTCCGATTCGGTTCCTGTCAGATTTTGGTAGATAGAGCCGGAACTACTCTCGCTTACTTTAGACCATATCTTATTACCTACTCTTATAAAATTATCATAAATACCTTCTGCTGTTATAACACCATCTTGCTCTACGATATTAGAACCCGATTTTTCTTTTAACAAATACGGGTGCCTGGTGTAAAAATAGTGTTCAAAATCATTCCCAGCATACGAAGGGTCATACCTCTCCAAATAAAACAATTCTGATAAAGAAGGGTCGGTACTGGTCATGCTATAATCAAACAACATCAACCTGTCTTTTCCAGATAAAGATAATTCTATTGATTTCAAAATATCAGGATCATCAGAAATAAGACCCAAAGATGGACCAGGTTTGAAGTCAAGATACTTATAGGCATTATCATATAATTTTGTTTTATGGAGTTTGTTGTCAAGGTAAGATTGGTATAAATCGAATAAGGATAATGGGTTTTCGCTATCTTGTTTTTTGTTCATGTATCGACTATACTCCCGATCCACATCCACGTAAGGAACGTCAAGTACCGCAGGGTGCCCAAACGCCATCCTGGTCATTATCATGTCCTCTGTGTTCTGAGAATCCATGAACGATCTGACGTATTTTTTAATGGAAGCCATGAGCGTATTATTATCTACGTTCCGTACTTTCTCTTTATCCAAAACGCCGTTCTTAAAACAAGATTCAGGATATATTTTAGTAGAAAAATGAGTTAGGTTGTGCTTGGCTAATACTGTTGATATTTGATACATCTCGTTAAGATCATCTTTGCTGATCCTTTGATATAGATTATCTCCTACCTTGAGCAATGAATGTTTCTCAAATGCCTCTACTGGGTCTATATCGGATTCAGAATAAACGATATTCAAATTATCCATATACTCCGGCAATAATCCAAAATAATAGTCTGTACTATCACCAAGAACATCATCTATAGAAGATGCCAGCGTTGGAGCATAATTTACATCATTATGCCTGGCCACATAAATATCAAGATCCAGCATCAAATTATCTATCTTATTCAAAGATTCTTCTGTGCCATCATAAGTTTCCGATGTCCCTATTATATCTATGCCAAACCACGTACAAGCCTCTTCTATATCCCATATCATGCTTCTTAAATCGGATTCGGTGTCGGCATTAGCCCTATGTAAATAAGCTGATATACGAGCTCTTAGGAACTCTATTTTGCCGGAATTGTAATAAGAAAGATCTTGTAGCTTAGACAAAGATCTTCTCTTGCCTTCCACCACATCATCCCCTTCTATGTTTATTACCGGAATCTTATTCGTAGATGAGAACTCATCAAACATAGATTCGGCAAATTCTTTATCAGAAACGAATTTCTCAACCAGTTCAGGATATGAATTTCTCAACGATTCAAAAGCAGATGAAAATTCAGAAAAGTTTTTTATGCCGGCTACTGTTTTACGCATAGCATAATAAAGCTCAGAAGGATTATATGGTACTTTTTTACCAAATTGGTTAAACACTCCCTCCTTGTAAACAATAGGACCATACTGATAGTCAATAGACATAAAATAATTATCTTTTTCCCTATCATGTTCGTTAATAGAAGAATCTATTAACTTTCTCATGGAAGTCGAAACCTCGTTTAAAACAGAAGGATCGGATAAAATACGACTTATTTCTGTTTCATCATACAAACCGGATCTCCTTAATTTCTGCTCATTCAGTATCAAACTGCCATCTACATAAAAATCGAAGAGAATAGCATTAGACAATGAAGACGCATTGAAAAAATAATGAGTAGACAAAAGGAAATCCCTTACATCCTTAACATCCTGAGCCGTTAAAGGATCAGCAAAATAAGTCTGACGCTTCATATACGACAGCACGTCTTCTAAAAGAGGTTCACCATTGGGATCGGTATTAAACATCTCTCCTGGAGCCGGGTTATTCCAATGACCGTAATACGACAAAAAACCAGGAGTGTAAGCCTTAGCCCATACCTGAAGAGCCCGCTCGCTGTTTCCTAATACTTTTAAAGCACTTTCGTAAAGAACGGAAGGCTCCCCGTTAGGAGCCTTAACCCGTTTTATTTCATTTTCCTTTTTTTCTATCTGACATTTGACACCCATTGTAATTAACTTTTTTGCAAAGTTAATTATAAAACCGACTTATACAATGACGGATCCCAAATTCCTTCTATATAAATCTCCGGAAAACTCAAACTGCCATCACGAAGAGTGGTGACTTCCAAGCTGGGAATGTTGAAAACAGTACTGGTATCACCAAACTCACCATTCAACTTGATAGCATTTCCGCTGTTATTAGCCTCATAATAAAAATAACAATAATTTTCATTAATGCTTGGATCATATTCGTACCAATATGTTAGATCTTGTATATGATCTTCTATGTTACCAATTTTGTTTTCACCTAATATAAAAATACCATTATTGCTATGATTATAAACCATAGATTCATAACCACCATAATTCCAATTACTATTAAACATTATGTAACTAACATCAGAATCATGATCTTTTAATACAGGTCCTATATGTATATGAATTTTATTAAACTGACATACATAAGGTCTTTTTCCTCCAAGCCTTTTTATATCTTCATTGGATAACTTATTATAACATCCTCCCACGAAATTATCCGCAGCATTAAAAAATCTCCTTCTCATACTCAACACTCCTTATTTAACTCATTTATCGAATCCGAATTATCAGAACCTTCTACGAGATTCTTATTCCTATCTATCTCTTCCTGGCTCATATTACTCATCATATTTTGTATTTTTCTACCAGATTGAGATAAAGAACGGATGAATGCGCTGGAACTTATCTTAACTCCAAGATCCGGTTTTGCCCTAAACGCTTCACCGGTACTGATATTATACAAATCATACACACCTGAGTTCATATAGAATTTATATATCCAGTTTCCACCAGCTTTTTTGTACCCTAATTTGGTTAACTCGACTACACTCATACCAAATTTAATGCCATTACGACCCATTATCTTCTCCGGTATAGGTTCTACCTTAGCCGGAACAGATGTATATGCTTCATCGCCGCCGTACAGGAAATAAGGGGTTGTCACCCTTGATATGTGAGTAAGCGACTCTTCGGATATACGAGGTTCGTCTTTCGCAGCCTTAGATCCTTTCCTTAGATTGGATATTCTAATAAAAGGATCGTATGTCAAAAAGGTTAAGCCGTATTCTACTTTATAACCTGATACGCCGTTAAGGTCCCTTATAGCCTTAGTCGTATGCGAGTGATTGATGGTGTCTATACCATACCTTGATTCCATATCGGTCATAATACTATTAACCTCATCTCCCTCTACATAAACCTCTTCTCCTTCCGGGATAGAGGTTATGCCGGCAGCCCTTCTAAGTAGCCATAAAGTAACTTCAGCAATGTCAGAGAACTTATCTCCGTTCTTCCTATAGTTATCTACTCTTCCTTCTTCAGATCCAGGTAATTCGACATTTCTTTCAACTTCGACATTTGTTCTGGATTGTCCTTTGCCTTCTCCATCTCCCTTTTTATCGCCATCTTCCTCAGTGCGTACTGCACCGCCTTCTGCACTTCCTTCTTTTCCATCATTTAAAATATTATCTGATTCTGACTCTATAGACTCCACGACAGCATCATACTCTGGTATGCCGCTAAGGAAATCTGCTACGTTATTCAAAAACTCTATTTTTTCCTCGTTTGTCATATCAAGGCTTTCCACGGGCCCCCATATGGCGGGCAAGTTGTTTGATTTTATTACAGTAGAAACATCTTCTATAGTTTGGTTGTCCACCGTAGGCAAAACTTTAGAAACCAAACTATTGATATCAGATTCCATTTTTTCTACTTCCTCTTTTGTGCCATATTCTTTTAGGGTATCCATGCCATTGACTCTAAGAGAATAATTCAAAGCCTTGCTTGGAACAAAATTAATATATTTCAAAAAGTTTTTCAACTCTGATATAATTTGTTCGTCAGATCTTGGCCCAACATAATCCTCGACTACCTGATCTGTTTGAGAACGAAGCCAAGAAACGTATTCTTCTAAAGTCTTACCACCTTTACCGGAAGGAGTGGATATTTTATCACCTACTGTTCCTTTAGGTTCTAATCCCATTTCCTCCTTAAGGCTTTTAGGATTACCTCTCTCACGAAGAAACCTCAAATCACCTCCTACAATCTTCCTTGCTATAAAATCAAAAATATTAGCATAAGGCGGCAATCCCTCTTTTTCTATATGAGATTCTATTTCGTTTAACATAAGAGAGAAGTTTTTCCTGGAGGTACGCTTCTTGCCAGGTAAAGACTGCGCATCTTGTGCCGCAGGAGCCGGCTGAGCTAATGGCGCCGGCTGAGTCTCCCGGGCAGCCCCTTCCTCTGGCATTTCCTCTTCATAAACTTCCACATCTTCTACCTTAGAAGTAACGGTCTTACCCTCATCAGAGAAAGGAAGATCATCCTCTATAAGCGATTTAGGCCTGGAAGATGATTTGCCAAACTGAATCCTGATCTTAGGAGCGACAAACATCTCACCTTCGAAATCTATTCCAGATTCTACTTCAGACGTCACAATGTCTTTCACGCTCCTACTTCCATCTTCTACCCACTTAACAACATCAGGAACCGTAGATAATTTTTCTATAGCCTCACGAGCTTTTCTAAGCCCTGAAATAGGATTCAAATACGATACTTGATACGAAGCCGGATCAAGACCTAACTTGGTTAGATACGCATTAAGATCTTGTATGTCATCTTGACCCATCTGTAGCAATTCAGAATCACCAGATTCAAGCAGCATATCTATAAAAGACATCCATTTCTGCCCTTCCTCTGATTCTACAGAACGTAGGCTAACTGGGAAAAGATAATTAAGACCGTTTTTACCTTTGATGACGACTACCGGAACTCTTACATTTTTGTAATTATTCCCCTTGTCATTTAATATAGAATAAGCAAATGGGAAGCCTGTGTATTTAGATCCGTTCTTAAGCACGACTTTGCCATTTAATACATATCCAACATCAGATACTTTTTCAGCACCTTTTTCGGTAATAGGGAGATTTTCTACCTGACCATATCCTTGACCGTTTACTCTCATGTTAAACACCGGTCTTCCAGGAAGGGTCTGGGCAACAACATGCGTGCCGACGCCGATGGTAGCCGACCGGCCGGCGTCCTTCTTCCACTTGTTAAAAGCCGTTCTTCTTATTTTACTTATACCATCTATGCCTCCTGTATCAGCTTTTACAACAGAAACGAATCTGTTCCCACTCATGACCTTGATAACCATATTGGACACCAGTTTATTCTCAGCAGATTCTATTCTTTTTTTATCGCCGGACTGAACAGCGTCATTGTATTCGGTAAAAAGAGACTGATTATAAGTATCATTTACATCTATTTCGAGATTAACCTTATCTCCTTTTTTCAAAGAAGATAATGCTTCCTGATCTATTTTATCTACCTCATTCTCTCCGAATCCAACACCCGTTCTGTACGGAACCAACTCATCTGAATCAAGACGCTTATAAACCAAAGAATAGGAATTACCCACGTCCTGAATAGACACGTCTGTGTAACGGTTAAGAACACGAGCCGATTCTTTGTCTATAGACCATCTCGCATGATAAGGCAGTTCAATTATAGTAGCCGTTTCTCCACCTATGTTAAGAGAATACCTTTTAGTACCATTAGCGTTCGTTTCAGAGCTTATTTGAATAGGAACCAATGATTTTATAGAAGATATAAATTTATCAGCTCTAAGACCCGCAATTTCATACCTTTCGTTGCCATCATTGGAGATTCTTCTTACCATCAACGTCTCTGGATTCTGGGCACTATCTATGTTAGCTCCAGGTGTATTATCAGATTCGTCTAATTCATTTACAAGAGAATCTATATTAGCATCATCCTCCCCAAAATTACTTAACGTAGATTCGGAAATACGACCTTTGTCAATAATCCTGTTTTGTTCAATATAAGGAAGGAGATCTGTGATGTTTCCAACCTGACCAAGATCTTCTATGGTAAATACCGAATCAGCAAGCTTATCTTCGTCAACCTTCTCCCCTTTATCCCGTCTGTTCATTATATCAACATACGAAGAAATAGCATCATCAAGTTCCTTCCTTTGATCTGGTTCTAAATTGGATTTAGCCATATCAATAATAGCTTTATTATCCTCATACACAGATCGAGGTTCAGTAAGTCTCCTAACTTTATCTGATAAATCTTTTATCATCTTAGCCGGACTATCACCAAGATTTGATATATAATCATCAATATCCTGTTTATACTTTTCATATATCTCCTTCTCCCTTGGAGATAAAAGATCTTGATTACCTGTATATATCTTATCTACGATACGTTCTTTAACCTCTATAGGTGCAGACAAAAGATCTTCCATTGCCGACTCATAATCAAAATCAGACAATATATCTTCTTTCGGCTTCTGAGTTATACCATCGTTTAGATGACCAAATACTTTCATGGTAAATGCTTCATCTGAATTTATTTCTCCATTATTCAGAAGCTCATCTATTTTTTCATCCAAACTGATATTATTATCCTCTGTCTGGTAAAAACGATCACTTTCTATAGATTTAGTATTAGAAGATACCATATCATTTAAGAACTTAGAAAATAAAGAAAAATCATGTCTCATGAATTTCTTATCCTGTATGGAGTTCATAAATGACCGTAAAACCTTATATTGGGTAATGGCTTGCTGGTATTTCACCACCATATTTCTTAAATCCTCTGCTTCTTTCTTCCCCTTATTGTTCTCGATATAAGTGCTTAAAGAAGCAACAGAATCATAAGCTTTTAATATATCTTCAGCAGTTATCGTTTCGGATTTAAACAACTCAAGAGCTGATACTCCAGGATCAAAAGAATAAAATACTTCTTTATAACTACTAAGAAGATCTTCTGACAACCTTCTATATTCCTTATTAAGATTATCGTATTTAATAGTTTTTTGTTTTATAGCCTCTGCTTCGGTATCATTGCCATCCTCTACTCTTCTTGGAGTTGTAGCCAACCTTTCTATTTCAGCATTCAGATCATTGATCTCATTACGCAATTCCCTTAACTGATTAGCTGTATCAAAAGCTTGACTTGATAATGAATAAAACGTATTTATATCATCAAACAAATTATTGTCATTTACATAATCAGCAATATCATTTGATGCTTCCATTGCCATATCCTCTGCATCCAACCCCTTAAACACAGCATTAGCAACATTAGATCGATAAAGATCAGATGAAGTCTCAGCAGTAATAGCCTCAGCAAAAGAAGAAGCTTTTTTATAATTGGCTAACTTCTTATCAAAATCTTTTATAATATCTTCCTTGTATTTTTTAACAGTTTCTTCATCTACTTTCATTTCAGAAGCCAACTCACTTTCGTCAAGGCTTTTAACCATTGACCTGAAATTGTTAGCCGTATCCTCTAACATTCCCATTCTGTCAGATAATTCAAATTTAGAATAATAATCTGATTCAGGATCATTCATTTGAGCATTAAATTCGGCTAAATTTCGCATAGAGTCTTTTACAGATTGAGAAGTAAAAGCATTATTACTATTAAATTTCTCAACATCAGTATTAATAGTACGCTCTTTATTTCTCCTTTCATATAAACCAAAAGCACCATTTCTGGCTCCAAATAAACCACCAATCAGGGCTCCTATGCCAATCTCTTTCAATCCTTCTTTGGTTGTAAATTGTTCAGCTATGGCCTTAGAAAAAGAATCAACTATAGAAGACGTAGCATCAAGATACGTCTTATCATATCTTGATCTAATAAAATCTTCTCCCATGCGCTGAGCAACACCTTGCATGCCTTCCTCCCATACACCTTCAGATATGGGTCTTTTAGATACATTCCAAATAGTAGCTAAGGATTTCTGGAATAAATTCGCTTTTACCGTCTGTAATCTTCCAGCATCACCCGCTACCTTCTTAGTCCCTAATCCAAACAAATAGCGATCTACAAAACTCTTTGATCCCCTATATGTGTTTGATACACCCTTTAATCCAGGTATGTATTTAGAAGCAAAACCAGTGTCTACTCCAAGATATTTTCCCAGAAGAAGATAATTGGATAATCCAACTATACCCATATTAGCTAAAAATATGCTGTTTGCTGTATCGGAAATAGAACTCTTAAATTCAGCCATCTCAGACTGATTAGGATTCCGACCATACATATTTTTAAAATATTCCTTGTATTTACTTTCAGAGTCTTTCATGAAGGACTGAGCCTCCACGGCAGACTCCCAGCCGGCGCCCACGAACGTATTTACTCCTACCTTGGCCATATTGCCTATGGCCCTGCCGTACATCGCTCCTGCCCTATACGCTCCAAAAGCTGATTTTACAGCACTTGCCGCAATCTTAGACGCCGCCATCTTTCCGGCCACTCTCATCCCTACTTTAGCGCCAACAGCTCCAAGACTTGACACGCCCATCCCACCTGTAAGGTAGGCAGACAGAATAGCTCCTGTCGTAAACGATAGACCATTTCCAATAACATCATTAAAAATAAAATTTGCAGTTCCAAGACTCTGCAAAAATCCCATATCACGCTCTTCTCTTGTATAATAATGAGGAAGAGAGTGGTTTATCCTTTCATCTATATCATTTATGGCCCGTGTAAAATCATTGTCAAATGCAGAAGATAACGTACCAGTCTTTATAAGATTATACGCAGCCGGGATAATACCTACTACTCCTGATACACCATATAATGCTGTTTTTGTGACAAGTTTCCCTATACCATTAACAGCCTTATTCCAAGTAGTTTGCCTTCTTCCGTAATAATCTTCATTATCTCTTCCTGGCATATAACTTTTAAACTTTGCAAGACCGATGTTCCCATCGGATAAAAAGTCATATGCTTCATCTAACTTAATAGTTCTTCCTTTACCAAATACACCAAAATCAACAGCAGATGACTGTTGATTACCAGCTATAACCTCACCATAAGACGTTTGTTTACCAGAATAAGTATTCCTTGATTTATCTTGAATAGATTTTATCATGGAATTTAACTTATTATAAGACTCCTCTTTCTTCTTTCTTGGATCATCTCCACCATTCAGAGCCGATTTTAGTCCAGAAAAAGATGTGTCTACATCAAAAGAAGTATCTATTCCGCTAATATCAGACCCTTTTTCTGAATCATCATCAGGATTTATGGCTGATACCGGGGGAGTATATGAACCTACTTTCATCCTCTCCATCTCTCTTTTTGCTCCCTCAATAAGAGAAGATTCTTCTTCATATCGCGTAGGAACTACGGCATTATACCCTCTTAATCCAGTAGATGGTAAGAAACCTGATTTCTCTACCAATGTCTGTTCCTTATTTTCCATATGTTATTCCCTATTTACACTATTCAACAACTTCATCAACTTGCCGTTTTTATTCAAAGACGCAGGTAAATTACCTCCTTCTTTTGCCGCCACCATATCCTTAATCTCCTCTGTTATGGCTGCCACAACAAAATCAACTATTTTTTTCTGAGGCGCAACAGCAAGTTCTTTAGACACATTATCCGCAAACCATACATTAGGAGTATCAAACGAATCTATTAACTCAGGTTTACCATTCTCCATAAGATAAAGCCTTGTCTCATATCCATAACCGTAACTTGTCTTAGGATCATAACCTTCAACCTTTACACCAAGCTTTCCACTGTTATCCAATATATCTTTAGCTGCATTAAGAAGCCAAACCTTTTGTTCTGGCATATCATCTAAATTATTACCAGATTCATTTATCATATCTGATAACACTTTCATCATTGAAGATACAGAAGCATAAGCGGGTGATATATCTGAATTTTCAAGCATCTTCGGATACCACATATTGGTATCACTTCCAAATGTAGGTCTTATAATACCACTTTCATATCCACCTATATCGACGGAAGGAGTATTAATACCAGGATCTATGCCATTATTTATCAACTCTGTTTCAGATACCTCAACAATATCTATTTCCTCTCTTTCACCAGTATGATTAGCAACCAAACTGTAAGTCTTCTCTCCATTGTCGGCTATTCCCGATTCTGTCAAAGAAAATGATTCAATAGTTGCCGATGATGATTTAGATTTACCAACAGGATGCTCTGCCATTTTTTTAGTAAATAGATCCCTGAGAACACCCATCTCTCTATAACCAGCCTCCTTGGAGGTTAATTTGGTTGAATACGTTACTGTGTTAGGTGAATACAGTTCGAGATATTCTTTACGTATCTCATTTATACCATCATCTTGAACCTTAGTTATTTGATTGGCTATATTAATATCGCTTACTACATCACCTCCAACGCTCTCCATTCCGCTAATAGAATACAGTGTATTAAAAAACACCTTTTCTTCACCATCCGAGAAACTATTTTTTACATCATCGTATTTTTTTAAGAAATACCTGCCACTTTTGCTATCCCTCTCAAATACTTTAGATAAATCAATGCCATCATTTTTCACCCTCTTTCTTATAGTAGCTATATCAGCAGGCGAGAATCCTTTTTCATAATATCTTACTCCAGATTCTACATCGCCGACTGTACCTCTATTTTTTCTTAAAATATCATTAAGGGATAACGCTGTAGCATAGGCTATATATTCTTCGGGTTTACCTCCTTCCTTCTGCGCGATCGCATTTGCTATTTCAGATACAATATTATCATAAATCTTATTCTCCTTCTTAATTCTATCATTCTCTATATCCATCTTGTCTACAGCGCTATTAAGCTGCATATAAGCATCTGTGGCAGCTTTTCTCTCTGCCACAGGTAGCTTGTCAAACATATCATTAGAGAGACCTCCATTGTCCTTTATATACTTAAGAAGTTTTTCTTCATCCATAAGATACTTGTATCCTGATGTTTCATCCGTCATATTTCTTGATATGGCAGCTTGAATATTTTTCATGTTTTCAGCACCAAGGGCTGTAGATAGTCTACTTCCGGATGTTACAAGATCTGTATATGCCTTATTAAACTTCTTATGAGTTTCTTCTGATATGCTAATATTTTTAGTTTCGATAGGATTAGCTGAAATAGTTCCACCAGAGTTTGTGCCAACGCCCACCTGCATGGCTCGGCTTCCAGCTCTGCCGCCTGCCGCTCCTGCACCAGAGGACATAAGTTTTGCTATTCTGGCTTCATTAAGCCTATTCTGCATCTTCAGACGTTCTTCGTCTAATCCAAATCTGGCTTCATCCTTATTCTTACCATATTCAAACTCTGCAATATCCCTATTTCTTTCATATTCAAATTCTATCTTCCATTTTTCGAAATTCAAATTAGCTAATCTTTCCCTCTGATTATATTCTTTGGTTTTCCAGTAAAGCTCGTCGGCTTTGATTATGAAAGACGAATTATCATAAGCATATGAAGCAGCAGCATTATTAATAAAATTATTTTCAATAACCCTCATCGCTCCAAGATACGGATCGTAAGCCCTTTCATCCATTCTGCTAAATTCAGATTTCATGGAAGCTATTTCAGATTTGGCTCTCTTTATTTCATTTTCAACCATTTCTTTCTTTGCAGGATCAGAACCCAAACCGGAAAGATCGGCAGTAAGAGCATCAACATACCTCTGCTTATCACTTATCTGCTTATTCATAAAACCAAGAACAGAATCATACGAATATAAAGAGGGATTAGAGTCTACCATGTAAATAGCCTCCACCTGCATCTGCTGCCTTGCTTTATCTGATAACCCTGACAATGCAAAAGAAGCTATCTGTTCAGGAGTAAGCATATCCTTAGTTACTTCTTGTACTGCCCCGGTAGGATGACCATCCTTGTCAAGAATAGGAATCTGAACTTTAGCTCCTTTATGAAGCTTGCTTATAAAATCTATCCTATCTTTTAATTCCTTATTATAATCAGTATAAGGAGTATATTGAAGAGGAGCAAGACGGGAACCAGCCTTTCCATCATTCACCCATTCATTATACGGCTTTAAAGCCGCATAAGCATTCGCAGCAGAATAAAGTTCTGGATTATTTATTTGTAAATCAGATAGCATTTTATGCATTCTCCTGCCTTCTTTTGTGCCGGCAATCGCGTTAATGACCGTATCATCCAACACCGAACTGATCTCTCCTTGTATGGCTCTCGTAACACCATCAGAAGAAAGATCCACGCCTTTAAATTTTTGATTGATGTTAGCAATCACACCTGACATCTTATCCTCCATATAAGCTCGGGCTTCAGGCTTATCTATCTCTTGACCCATAAGATAATCTACCTGGGTATAGATCTTTTCACGAGCAGCATCAACCTTCTGCTGTTTGTACATCATGACGTCCTTAACAAGATCTATGTTGTAAGGACTAACATACGGGGCATATTGCCTTAAAATACTATACTGTGAAGCCACTATTTGGTCCTCCTTCTTCTTTTAATTTCATCATCTTCTTCATTTAAACTTCTCAAGTAAGGTGTAGAATAATCACCCATATTCATCACATCCTGATTACCTTGAACGTAAATAATTTGACCACTTGGAAGCATTCTCATATTCGGAGCTATGGAAGCTATGGTATTCAACGATGTACGAACATTGAACTTATTCTGTATCTCACTGTTTATGCTGTCATAATAACGAGCAAGATTTTCATCCCTTATAGCCATAGCCTTCAATAACCCAGATTCATAACGTTGCCTTTCCGCTATGTTCTTATCGTCTGTCTGAACATAAGCCATTTCATTGAATCTATCAGCTTCGTTTATTTGCCTTGCGTTATTGAAATTTACTTCGTTAATGTACTTGGCTATATTGCTTCCGGCTATGGCGTTCATATTAGCCAGAATAGCGGAGCGCTGGGAGTCGGGCACGTCACCTACTGCGTCCAACTGAGCCGATGTCGCGCGGTTGAGCTCGTTGATATACTGATCAGCAGATTGAAGAACCGGGTCTATTCTCGGAGCCTGATGCCTTTCCAGACCTTCTATCTCCAAGCCTGTATCGAGCGTTCTCAGCATCTCCGGGAAAATAGGACCGAACGCCGCCGGTCTGCCCTGTCCTTTAGGTCCGTTGTCTTCAACCACCTCCTCTGTATCGGTGTCGGTTGCAGTCGCAGGCGTACTTGCTTTCGGTTTTACCTCTATCCTTCCAGGAGATCCAATCTTAGGCGGTGTAAGGTCTGGTGCTATGGGACCGGCCTCAATAGGCTTCATTTCTGGTTTAACAGACTCAAGAACGAAGTCTATTTCCGGCATTAACCCACTATCTCTTAAAGCAACAAACTTATTATAATCGGAGCCCAGAATCTTCTTAGCGGCATCAGATTTATCACCAAATAAGTCAACATAATTCTTTATCCCTTTTTCGTTTAACAATCTTTTTTGCTCTGCCGAAACAACGTCCAATCCATAATAAGAACGGGTGGCTGTTGTCTGACCAAACTTATCATCTACGGCAAATGAATTATAAGCCTGATTACCTCCGTAGCTTCCGGCATCCTGGCCCCAGAATCCGTACTCATCTCTGAATTTCTTGGCTGCATCAGCATTCGTGATAGCACCTACATCAGCTAACGCCCACAATGCATTTAATTGCCTGTTGTATCCTTTCTGGAAACCTTCTGTATCAAAATCACCATCCGTATTGTACTTGTTAGCCCATCGGTTTATGTCGAGCAAATTAGATACCGCCTTATCATTTACCCTGCCGTATCCTAAATTGCTTCTATGTTGGAGATTCTGGTTGGCATTGACACTGGAATCAGGATTAAGAATCTGCTCACGACCACTAACATCAGATACAGTCATATTAAGAGTTCGTCCAAATAACTGATTGATAAGCTTATTGTAGCCGATAGCATTCTTTCTAAGTTCCTCCAGCTCCTTCTGAGTAGGTCCACCTTCAGCCATTTTCCTGGTTTGCTTAACATACTCGTCATATATCCAGTTCTTAGCATCTGATTCTGCAATATTAAAAGCCTTAGCTTGTTTCTTTACCTGATTCAGATCAACAACCCCGCCATCCCTGAAAAAAGCATCCATCTTCTCGTTACGCTTAGATTCTTCCTGTTTGCCATAAACGATTTCAGCGAAAGAACGAAATTGTGCTTCAAGCTCGTCTATCTCTTTCTGGTTTTCATTGACGTACTTGGAAAGAATAGAAGCATTAAGATTAGATGTGTTTTTGTCTTTTACATCTTCATTTTTCTCTAATCTCTTATATACACGCTCCTGATCTTCGTACTTATCAGACAAACCAATCTTCTTCTTATATCGATCAAGGAGTGTAGCATACGTATCTTTTGACGTTGCCTTAATACCATAATTTTCTCTAACGTAAGAGGCAAACTCATCATCTATCTTACGATAATCGGAAACAATATAAGCCTCTGGCAAATCAACCGGAGTGCCACCATTTTCATGTCTGTTCCCTTTGGCTTCCATAGGCCCTACGGAGTCAGGAGTCAGCACGTACTCGCCTTTCTCTATCTCTACATTCGCAGCATCTTCCATAGACTTGGGAAGAGGATAAATATATTCGCCGGTCATATCAGACGTATCCATCTTCTGACCGTTACCTAAATTCACGCCACCACCTTCACGTTCCCACTTGATGAATTGCTGACGACGCTCCTTGGCAAGTTTTTCCCTCGCTGCCTGCTCGTCTCTGCTGGCTGCATACGCAGCAGATGAAGCTCCCATGATATTACGGGTAAGACCTAATCCTAAACTAACACCAGACAAGGCAGCTTGAGCCACATTAGCACCGACCTTATTACCGGCTCTTATCCGGCCAAGACTTGTACCGAACATTTGAGCTCTGCCGGTTAGATCGGGTGAATAATATGGGGTAGTCATAGGATCAAGAGGATTACCATCTTGGGAACGTTTTTCTTTAGAGGAATCAGCATCAACACCACCTACATTCATTGTATTATCAACGACTGATTTCTCTACGTTTTTAACCATACCCCTATTATCAGCGAGATATCCTGCATATCCTGCATCATTGTTTTCAAAAAACGGATCGGATGTAGGCATACTACTAAATGGATTTATCTCCCCCTCCTCTGTTTCTAAAATCACATCAGAAGGCATATATATATTCTGAATATCAGATTCACCCCATTTATTAACAGGCGTTCCATAATCAAGAATAGACTGAGTAGAGGATACATTAATATCCTGTTTCTTATCCTGAACACTACCGCCAGGAGCGAATATCGGACGATTTTTTATGATTCGTAATTTCATACTATCTTTTTTCACAAAGATAAGAGAAACGAACGAGAAAATCCAACGTTATGGGATACGTTTAAAAATCAATCATGTACGGCAGACAAACCACCCGAATCAGGATCGTACTTAAGACCGCATGCCCGGCGATAGTTCTTAAGCGCTCTCCTATACAAAAACAGCACCGTCTTGGAAACTATTTTCTTCATAGATTTGGTTAAAACCTCTTCTGTTGAAACAGACATCAGACAGCTATTCAAGAACGACCTGACATTGGAACCGAACAAGGTCTTAACCATTTTTCTAAACGTTCTAAAAAGATATGATGCAGAAAGAGACTTTAACCCATTGCGAACCAGTCTCTTATTCAAATACGAAACAGCCTTTTCAGATAGACAGAGCCTATTCTTTCCTTGACTGTCCACCTCTGACGAGAACCACGAATATAAAGTGGTAGGATGTTTCTTAAGGTGATTGATGAAGGAAGTCATTATCCCTTCTTTTAAAGCCCTTTTGTGGGCTACGCATGCAGCAATCTTCTCTTCTCTTTTTAAAGAGCTGTCAAGGCATCTAAACACCGTCCTATCGTCTCCGATGAAATACTGAGGACGTTCTTCCTTGAACTTAGCCCGATAAGCGGCATATCCTTCCTTACGAAGCATATCTATCTGAGACCGGATATAGAACCTTACACACTTTTCTTCAGCCTCTTGCACGCTTTTAAGATAAGGAACTGACTTTCTCCCATATCGAAGATAATCATAAACCATAGCCTCAATAAAGTCATTGTACGGAAAGAATCTTCCAAATCCAAAGTTCCAAACTATGAAACATCGCACTCTATCTTTCCAGTAATCAGATATGAGAAAATTACTACAATATCTCAACTTCCTGTTTTTCTGATAGAAATGATGAGTATGTTTGTCATAAAATAGATTAAAATATCTCAAATTGCCTAAACACTGACCGGCTGGACGGCGTACTACATTGTACCCTAAGTTGCTGAAGCTATTGTATATAACTTCTATCGGAGAGACCTGCTCTTTCTTGAAGAGCTTGTCGTGTAACTTGTGAGGATTCATTATTTCAGTTATTTTTGTCTCCATATTGTTTTTGTTGTTTAGTGCAAATATATGATTTTATATAAAAAGAAGAAAATGCACTGCCTTGTATCCGGTTTGAGAGAAATAGGATACAAGGTTTTTTGTTTTATGACGGTTTGGATAAGAGACGGGAAAACGACTCTGAACGTAACCGCCTGACCGTCAGGGTTGGGACAACAAATCTTGAATTAAAACTACGCCTATGAATAGTCTCCGTTTTCCTTAATATTAAGACCATTTTCAATGATCTTACTCATTATATTATTTATATTATTTTATATACTTTACCATTTATTCATATAATTGTTTACAGTGAATGAACTTAACGACCGAAGGGAGTTAAGTGAGTGAACGGATTGACAAATTACTTTTTCCGTCATTGTATTGTTCGCCTAATTGTGTTAAAAGATTGAGTATCGTGACCGAAGGGAACGATGCGAAAGAACTTATAATATTTAAAAACGACTGAACCTATCGACTGAAGGGAGATAGGTGATGGAGTGACGTTAATAATTATATTAGATAGCCAGTGGAGAATTAGGCAGGCTGGTAGGCGAGACGAGCGCCCATGCCCGTCAGGACAGTGGAAGTACGTAGGTCTGTTCTGTTAAACCAAGGCGATGATAGTTCCATCCTTCACGAAATCGCACAAAAAAGCCGGATTATCTTGATATCGTTCTTCAACCTTCGGTATCCGCATAACGAGTCTCAAATCCGGCTTCGCTTTATTAATATGAGAAATAAAATAATATTGTTCTAATTATCAGTGACGCCTTTAATGCGAAGTTGTATATTGGGAAGCACGGCATTAATCAAAGCCATTTTCTTATCCTCTTCGCTTTCTTTTTCATGCTGTTTATACATCATGCTGTAATCACTGTCATCACCATCCTTTTTCCCGTCTAACGTCAGTAAATGATTTACGATGTCCTTACCATACGTTTCAGTCCATGTACGGAATCTCTCTTCCTCGGACTGTCTCTCCGGGGACGGAGCTTCCGGGTTAGGGAGGGCGGCTGCCACTTCTACCTCTGGAAGTGTTACCGATGCTGCTATTTCTCCATCATCTCCGAATCCCATTTGACCATACGAAGATACGGAATTTTCTTCAATATCCAAACCAAGATTTTTAGCAACTTCCATAGCATAGTTATAACGGTCATCGTTTCGTATCACACTTTTATGAGGGCGTCCTGCCCCTTGGTTCCAAGCTACTACAGCATCCTTAAGGTTATCGGCGTTCATAAAATCCTGCCGGCTGTAGTTGTAATACCCTGGTCCTTTTTTCCCTTTTCTTGTGTATAAGAAATTAGAATATCCGGTTTTCCCTTCGTATTCGTCAGCTAAGAACTCAAGTTGGTCTTTGAATGTGGGTGTAGAATGACCTTTCTTTTTGGCGTGCTTGAACAACTTATCCATGCGCTCATTATGCCATTGTTGTATGCCGTATGACGTTCTGTTGTCTCCGTATATGTCATCTTTAAGACCGGATTCAGCCATGAGGTTACCTATGATGGCGAGCGCCTGTATTTTAGACATACCTCGCTTATTAGTAAAGTAATCATATGCTTCACGCTGCTTGCCAATTACGCCACCTTCTTCAGCAAACACAATGCTTTTACTCGGCTTATCGTTTTCGTAGAAATACATGAATTTCCTACCGGGTAATCTATGTGATGCATCTTTCGGATCTCCGTATTCTTTTTTATGATCAATAAAATGAAAACCAACCTTGTATGGAGTAAGCTTCCCTCCGTTTCTTTTCTTTTCTTTTTTAGGATTAGCAATCCTATCCCCTACATAGTAGGCTCCTATTCCGACTGAAGCGTGATCTGTTATCCATTTGGCAGCCTTTTTATAGTCTGATATGGATTCAAAATATTCTTTCATCTCATTATCATACCCATAATCCTTCAAGTAATTTCTGGCTGCATATTCTAACATTTCAGGCGTCACTTCTTGAGCATCATCGGTCAAACCAAAATAATTTTTAATCTGAGTTCCTCTGGCCGCCATTTCCGTAAAATGATCCTCTTTGAAATAATCTTTTACTTCATCATCATCTATCTTATTCAAATCAAATCCGTTTTTATCTGCGCCTGAATCTGGATAATGAATTTTGTGTTCCACTTCGTGACTTTTCACAAAATTCTCTACATCCTTGTTAGATATATTGGGGTTTCCTTCGAGAAATAAATCAATGAACTTATCAACGTTTTTAGACCTGATTATATTTCCATTTAATACCCCATATCCAGATATTTCATCTATTATCTCCCTTATCTCATCATCAGAGTATTCATCTCCTAAAAAATACTTTGCATCCCTGAAAACTTTCGGATCATCCCAATCATATATGTTGGTATCAAGCATATCCGGATCTGGCTCCCCATTTTTCATCCTTAACTTCTCCCCAGTAAGTCTTTCATAGGCTCCAGAGAAAAGTCGCTTTTTATGATTTTCCCATGCCTCGCCTATAGGAGATGCTGGTTTAGCATATTCAGGCAACGATCCTAAAAGTTCTTTATCTCTTTGAGATAGTTTTTTAGTAGCTCTTTTCGCTTGCATTGCTTTTTTCGATATACCTCCTACAAAAGGAATAAGACCCATAGCGGCCATAACCATTCCAAGCGCATCTCTATCTATGAAAGAATCATACGCATCCTTGACGTCCATTATATCACCTACTACAGGAACGCCTCCAGCTACAATTTCGTTTATATTCACACCATCAACAGGGATCGTACCATAATTAGCATTTTCATTTATTCCGCTTGACCCTACTGATGTATTATCCTTAGATGCAATGTACCTATATTTAGATCCGTTTTCTTCATCTACGGCTCCTCCTTCTTTTTTTATATTGGTATTGTATCTCTTTCCATTCCATGTAAATTCCTTAAGACCTCTTTTCCTGGCTTCTTTAAAGGCTTCGCCTCTTGTAGTGGAAATCGGGTCTTGTAATTCAAGATCGTTTTTTATGTCAAGAATAGCATCAATAATACTATTATTCTTTTTATCAGCATCATCTGAATTATTAACATTATCCGTAACATAAGATTGGCTTATCAAGTTTGATACGCTCTTTCTGTTTTTATAAGTTCCTTCTTTATCTGATGGAGCTTCAAAAGCATATACAAGTGGATACGAATAATCTGTATCTGGATCTTCTGACATAAATTCGTTTACTGCATGAATGGCTTTATCATATTTAGTATCCTTTATACTATACATCCCAGCATCTTGAACATGATCATAAAATCTGTCTATCATATAGTTGATATATCCACGCTTATCGCTCTTAAATCTCTCTTTATCTCTTTCAAACTCTTTTGGCGGATATCTTTTGTAATATTCTTGAAAAAGTCCCCTAAATTTTCCATCCTCAGATACAGCGTAGGGGTTTCCACCAGATTCTTCAATAATATTTCCAAGTACGGCTTCTATCTGGCGTTGATTAAAACCTTTATCATATAAAGCATCATAGATCATATTCATCCCTTCTACGTCCATAGTACGATGCTTACCCTTACCCACACGCTTCATATTTTCATATTTGGATTTGAATAAATCCCAATCTATTTCCGGCTTAGAAGAATCCCCTCCTTGTTTTTTGGATCTTATCTCCATCCTTTTATCCAAATCATTCTTTGAATCAATAATGGATCTAAACAGGATCTTGTTTGGATCATTCTCTTCGTATGGGATTTTATCTTCTACATAATCCCTTATTTCAAAAGGATATCCTATTGTATCAAGAGTCTTAGTAACAACCCCAACACCAAAAGGTTGATCGCTTCTATAAAAATCGTACTTATCTTTCACAACCATCCTACCTCTATCATCACGGTACATGGTAAAACTTGATAAGCCTGATAAATCATTTAAATCTCCGTAAGCATCCGGTATAAAATTATATTCGTTAAATACCTGATGTTCCCCGGTTCTGGCTTTTTTTAAGAGATCTATACCCTCTTCTACCATTCCAAGTTTCCTGCTCGTTACATCCCTTAACTCCTCCAAATCAGATACGTCCTTGCCTGCAACTTTTCCATCAATTATCTTATTATCTAAGGAATCAAGCTCCTTCCCATATTTTTTAGCCATTTTCTCCCACCCACCATTTATCCTGTCAGATATAATGGATTTGATATTATCTGGTATTCTAACAATCCCGTTTTCCTCTTTCAGGTTATTTGGTTGGTTTAAGAATCTAAACCAAAGATTTTGACTAAAATCATCTACATTGGCTTTCGGAACATCTTGACCAAAAAATTCCATTATTTTGGTTTTTAATCCTCTTTCGTTAGCATACACATCAGGTGTTATATTAGATGCCAGATATTCTCTAAGTTTTACAAACGGACCAATTTTATTCCATAATGTTTTTGGTTGTTTGTCCTTTACATAATTTTTAGTTTTCTTTGCCATCTTTTTCTTCCTCTAAGAATCCAAACATTTCACCTGCGCAGTTACCAACAAATCCAGCTATGTAAGCTGCGTGTTCATCTTCTCCCACTTTAAAACCAAGAGACATATTACAATGTTGGCATACCGACATAGCTGCATGAAATGATTCATGACATATGTTTTGTATAGTCATATCATTCTCACTTTGAAAATTCCATAATAACTTAAAAGCTCTATCATCTCTCTTATCACGAACAAGATTCATAAAAGATACTTCTGAATCTAAATCGCCTTCATCTCCCCATTCTCCTTCATGATCCAATTCTGCATTCTCGAAACGATCACACAATGTTTTGTAATCTAACCCTACGGTGATAATCAACTTTAGTGGATATATCACAAAATCAAATTCTTTTTCTTTCATTCTTTTTTTTTCAACAAATGTAAATAAAATAGCCGAAGAATGCCACCATTCATTCTCCGGCTTGTTATGATAAATCTCTTCTTATGAAAACAGTACGAATGTAAGATTTAAATCTTAATCTTCCTAATTTCCTCAACCATATTCTTATATCCGCAGAACTTGCTGTTAATAACATCGAAGATAGATTCTGACCAGCCAGCTATGTTCAAGATATTAGATCCTCTGTAAAACATCTCACTTCCATATCCTTGAATAGAAATAGAAACGATCTTGCAATTTGGATTTACTTTCTTGAACCCTTTCAAAAGTTCGGCGAATTTACCATATCCATAACCGGAGGTTCTCTCCCATACAACAGATTCACCATCTCCTACCTGCATATCTGAAATAACGTACAAGTTATCTACCTTGATCTTATCCTTAACGCACTTTCCTAAGAACATAAAAAGACCGTTTTCAGTAGATTCTCCGCATTCCTCTCCGGCAGCAAAAGACTTTTTGTTGTTCCATAAAACACCTTTACTTCTGTCATATTCGTAGTTGATAAGCTCATCACCGAACATACCGATAAATACGTCAGGGAGCACGGATGCAATCATACAGCCAAACAGGTTACCGATGACAGCCGTATCTGTTTTGCTAAAGGCAGACACCTTAGAAGATCCTCCCATATCTCCACGTACAGAACCGGAATGGTCTATCAGGATCGCCGACCGCCCCTCCAATACCGGCAGGTTCTTGCAGGAGATGGTTATGGCTTTCTCCAACGCATCTAAAATCTTATCTTTGTTACGCGCTGTTAATTTAGTTCGTTTTTTATCCGACTCAAATACAATATCATTTTCGGAACCGGTAGCACCTATATTTTCAACCTCTTTGTAAGCTGAAGCAAAACGGAAAGGAAGCATCTTCGAATTAAGTACCTTCTCTTCTATTGTAAGCTGCCTACAAACTTCATCTATTTGATCAGGAGCGTATTTGATTATGTTTACAAGGTTGCGAACCATATTAAAAATAGGCATGCCTTTCACATTAGAAACCACGTCCCGAATAGCGTCACCTAAAGCTTCTTTCTTTTCCTTATTGTCTTTCTTATCCTGTCCGGCTTTAGACATTTCTTTTTCAAGAATCTTGCTTTCGTATAATCCAGACAAAGATCGACCTTCTATAAGGTACTGGAAAGCCGTTTTGTTAGCCTGATTGCCTTTGGGGTGAAATAAGTTTACGAGGTCAACCATAGTAATAACCCTACTGTCCATCTTATACTTATCAATCCGATACGGATCAAGACCTTCTAAAGCCGTCTTAAATCCTTTCTTAATAGCGCTGGATATACCTCTTAACTTCTTTGGATTTTTGTCGTTAAGAGCCGCATAACAGCCAAGGATTTCGCTCATATCATCAGGACGCATAACGATCTTATTATAGAACCTTGAAGCCCATTCCTTACCCGATGCTTTGCTGGCAAGGACAGAAGCCATAAGATGCGTTACTGACCTAAGTTTCCCTTCTTTCCTGACATACAATGCTGTTTGTGCTGAGAAATACGGATCCACCTGATCCATAAGGCTCTTAATTCTTTCTACTTTATCTTTTTCTTTCTCATAATAAGAATCAGATAACATGGTAGTCATTACCGTAGACACCAACTCTTCTTCTGCGTTAGGCTTATACGCCTTCTCTCCCATGTGATTCACGATCGTAGGTTTAACACCTTCATCCTTTTTGTTAAACTTTCCCATTTGTTGTTGTTTTCTTTAAAGTGTTATACAAAAAAAAGCAGTGATATTACTACCACTGCTTGAAAAAAATATATCAAAATGAATACTCAATGAGGGAAAAGCTGAAGTTAGTGTAAACAATGAAATAATGGATTTGAACCATCGACCTATACTTTAAAAGAGTATCGCTCTATCCATCTGAGCTAAATTCGAAGTAACTAACCCCATCACCACTCATTAGTTTTTATATATTTCAAACAGAGGAAAAGCGGAGCCGGATCTAAAATGAAAATATTGGATTCGAACCAATGAAAAACTTTTTTACCTAAAGCCGTGTTATCCACTACACTAATTTTCGAAGTAACCGAACTCCTCACCATCTGTATATGTTGTTAAAACAGGGATAATTTGGAAGGTGTTTGAAAGGAGGTTTTAATCTACCAACTGATCTAATCTTTCTTGCATGAAAAATACAGGACTCGAACCTGTGACACAAACCGAAGTATCACCTTCCATCACCACTGTCTTATATTATAATCTCTCTTGATTACGATGCAAATATAGACACTAAAATATGATTTACAAATTAAAATGATTTAAAATGTATTAATTTGGATAAATTATTTTAGAGTCATAATTGGATTACCCCATCTCTTTTTCCACTCTTTACCTAAATACATTCTTAATTCCTCGAATGAATGAACAAACTCCCCATCGATTATAGCTCCGACTGCATTCTCTATTGATATTATTTCATTTAACTCATTCTTCGTTGCAAAATTTCTAATCCCATCTTCATGTTTATTGAAAACAATAAAATTTATGGCTTTGGCTACTATTTTTATCTTATCAGATAATTCGCTTTTGTTTTTTATTAAAGAAGAAACAGACTTGCACATCTTAATGTAAGCTTCACCAGCTATATTTCTATTTTCTATAAAGTTGTCGGTAAGCCATAATATAACCTTAGCATATATTTCAGGATCTAACTCTAAGGCTATCATGACGAAAAAATACGGATTAACAAACCATTTTTGATCTTTTCCTTTTCCTCTCCTGTATGCCATTCCGTATTTCTTCAAATCAGTTAATTTACTTATATTCAATGAATTATCTTTGAGTGTATGATATCGTACAGTACAAGACAATTCATTGATATTCAATTCTTTAATTAATGCATTCATTTTCTCTTGAAAAGACGACGTAGACATTAAATGGTCGAGTCTTTTAGGCTCCAACCCCATAGCCGCTCTTTTCTGTGACAATACATCCATAACCTCTGTTATACACACAAAACCATCTTTTGACATAACAGAAATGTTTCTACCTAATAATTCTCTACTTTCTGATTGTAATAATACGTTACTTTTCATAATTTTACACCGTTTTATTGTTAATAAATAAGCGCCTACCTGTCCGCGATGGATCGATAGGCGCTACAAATATATTCAACTATTATTAAATCACAAAATAAAAACTACTTATTTTCAACTTGTTAAATATTGTAATTTATCTATTCTTAATCTTATCTTCAGAAATCAACCACTGGAATATGATTTTCCGGTTACTAATTACTTTCTTTATCCTCATCAGCATCCAACTTCCCCTTAACCTATCCAGCCATGACCGTCTGAAATTAAGAGCATCAGGATTAACTGACTTATTTATATCGTTATCGTCCTTGATCCAGATAGGTGTTTCAGATCGGTCATCGTCAACCCTGTTGAAGAAGTCATTTAACTTATGTCTTCTATATACCTCAGTATCCAGGACCTCAGTATAGTCGCCTACGATCTTCGGATACGATATACGTTGTGCTAAATTATTCTTTTCTTCTGGAACAAGATGAATTTCGCCTGAGTTGTTTGTGTCGTTGTAGATAGTTATCGTATCTAAACCTACTTTCCTGTCAAGAGTGTAATTCACATCATCGACGTATTTCCTTGCATCAAGCTCGTATTCTACAGAAGCCAGCGTAGAGCCATTATATTTCTCTTTTATCGGCACTTCTAATATAAATGGATATGTTGCTCCATAGAATGTCTGGAAGCTCTTATTCGTCAGCAAATGGCTCCATAAACCACCTTCTTTGTCTGATGCCGGGAAGTTTATTCCTGTCTGGAAATATTGTTGCTGCTCTATATAATAGTCAGGGCAGAATGAGTAATACGATATCCATTCTTGCTTCAGACACGAATATCCGATAGTGAACGACACATCCTTGAAATACTGTTCGTCTTTTAAGGATATTTCCTTATCGTTTGACAACACCTCTGTTTCATTGTACAAGAACCTTCCACCATCATATTTGTAATATGCCGGGTTCTTAACAGGTATATAATCTTTTTTCGTGATAAGTACCCTCTTATACCTATTATCCCATCCAAGAGACAGACCAAGACCGATAAATTTATTATCCGTATCTTCTTCTGTCATTTCTGTACCAGTTAAGATATTAGTTATTCCGTATCTAAGGATCTTAAACGGAAGATGACGCTTAAGCCAATGTCTGATACCTACACTAAGTTCCTTGAGATTACGTCCGTTCGGATCGGTCATAAACACCTGTGCTCTTTTAGTATCTACCCAGAAATGACCAAACTCTGAACTAATTATTTCAGTGCTCTGGGTTCCAGAATAACCAAGGTCGGTCGTGTTGTACTCCAGAGGCCGGGACGCAAACAGACCGCCGGTGCCCATCTCAGCCTGCCCTGGGGAGGTGCGCTCCTTGATTACGTCTATGGCGTTATGGAGTGAAACCTGATCCTCGAACCTGACAAGAATCTGATCGGATTCAATACGCTTCATGTGAATAAGCTTCCCGTTGCTGGTTGGGAACTCATGATAGTCCATAGGCTTGTACGTCAACCACGGATCTGTTTGGCTATTTTCAGATACGTCGGCCCTACTCCATATAACACCATTAGGGCGCTGGTAAGCACAGTCATAAAAACTACGTTCGTATGTTGCCGGCAATACATTAGGTGTTAATGTCATTCTTGATGAGTATATAGGACTTATCTTGTAATCATTGTCCCTATGGATAGATACGTTCTTTTCTTGTGTCCACCAAACAAAATCTCCTACTTTTGGATAGAATAATTCATGAGGCTGAGGGCCCTCTAATCTGAAATTACAATTTATTTCAGACTCTACAAGGAACTGAGGAATACCATAGAACCATGTATAAAATCTGCCATCTACATACTTACCGGAGGTGTCACCATTCAATTCATACAAGCTCTTCCTGTTTGGGTAAAAAGCATATCTTCCTTTATTAGACGATGTCCAACTATTGAAACGTTCGTTATCCGTGGTTTCAAGCGCATCTTCCCCTGTATCATAATTAACAAAATATCTTGGATATCCTACATTTCTATAATCCATGTAAGGGAAAGGTATCATATCTCCAATACCAAAAGCACTATTATAAAAAACAGGAAATTTTCTCTTTAATGAAAATCTGGTTATCACCGTATCACCACCGAACATCAGTTTCTTTTCATTAGTGAAAAATCCACATCCACCTATGGAAATCCATTTTATATCTTCTATTTGACCATATTGATCCGGCCTATATCGCATAAGCCTCATATACGGAGAACAGATGTACGATACTGTTTTGGATTGCTCGAATGTTCTTCCTGCTACAACATCTCTTCCAGCAATAACCGAATCATCTATACGGCTACTGTCGTAGTTGTAGACATAGTTCGGATATTCCAATAAATATTTCGATTTACCATCTCCTTTTTCACCTGGATCACCAAATGATAAAAATAACGAAGATTCACGATCTATATTATTAACAAATAAGAATCGTCCCTCATTATCGTTTTTACCGGTTCCCCATTTAGATGACATACTGGCATCCATCATAGGATATACACCGGACTTCATGTACTTAACAGAAGATAAACCACGAGCAAAATTTCGTTCATACTTATCCTGGTCCGTTATACCTATCATTGAATTATATAATCCTACAGAAGTATAATACCATGCATGATTACGTCTTGGTCCATTGTTTATAAACGTATTAAGCCAATCATAACGGTACTTACCGTACAATATCGGGCCCTTAGCAAGAGTTTGACTGATGGTTGACACCATTGAAGAAAACAGCATGGCCACACTTAAATTCGTTAGGAATCCTCCTCCGGTAAGACCAGCCGACCCTCCTATGTATCCAGACTGAGCCCTTATCTGAAGCTCTTCTGCTATCATAGCGGCTATTGTGGCACTTGATTCAACTGCGGCAAGTGACGCAGCCATCGTATAAGCGGCAGGACCTAAGATAGTCCATTTTGGATGATCTTCGACAGGTATAAAACTGCCTACAGACATTCCTCTTTGAAACCCGTCTATACATACTTCATTTGGAAGTTCGGGCTTGTTGAAATAAATATCAGGTGAACAGAATGAATACCACACGTTTCCTCCTTTGTCGAAAGGATGGGATATAAACTCGTCTCTTTTGCCAGACGTATAATTATATTGATCTTGTGACAGGTCATTATATGGGTAATTAGGATAGATATTCACATTACCATCGTCTCCTATGTATCTAAGCATATCATAGGCTAATCCTGAAGCCACAACCGACCTATTTAGTCTCCTATCTCCACGATACAGTTCATATCCTACAATCGTATTTCTTTGTTGTTGCGTAATCAAACCAGAATCCACTGCAAAATCCAAAAACACTTGTATGGTGTTCTCATCTACCATAATACCTACCGGATATATTTCAGAAGCTATGTCATATCCACGTTCATCACTGTTCATGAATGGTATATGCTTATTATCTGGAAACCGGTAATGACGTATAGGTTGTTGACAAAATATGGTAGAAGTATCTATCCCTCCATAAGAATGGCCCTTGAAATAAGATAATCCATTTTTGTCTGACAAAGGAGCACCATAATATTCTGTTAACTTATTCATAATATTAGAATAAGCTTCTGTTTTTTTTGGATCATCATAAGATCTGCCTGTGTCTATTTTCATCCTACTACTATCATAAAGTTCAAAATTAGCAGGATATTTCTCAGATGATTCCCAATATGCAAAATCCCCGTATTTATAAGGACGAGGCTTGCAATTGATGGGCCTATCTCCGCATGTCTGACATTTTGATGCAAATACTACCGTCGATCTTAATATTATTGAATCAACAGACAAATCAACCTTATTTATTTCTTTTTCTCTTACACCAAAAATATAAGGATATATGGTTTTACCTGTAGCAAAAGCGACTCCAAGAATAGCACGGGAAGGCTTCTTTCCTTCTTCTTCCTCTTCTTCTGGGGTATCATAATTTTTATAAGAACAAAATTGAATTTGTCTAAACGTCATTATCCAAGGAACTGCTACAATAGGAGATTCTATTGTAACATAAAAATAATTTTGACCTATAGAATCAAAAAACTCTTCATTTATTTCTCCGAAAGCCGGTCTTGCTATGTTAACAATAACGGAATGAGATGATTCATACTCAGGTCTATCAAATTCAACTGGTACTATTCCAAGAGGGGACCATGTTTCAACATCCTTCCAAAAAGAAACACGAACGTAATTGGTAGACACAGCATCCATTATGCCATCTACCTTTCCAAGAGCTTCAAGATAAAGAACTTTGTTCTCGTCTTTATAACCTTCTATGTCCCACTCTTCTGGTCTATTAATCTTAATAAATCTTGCATTTGTCATTACATTTCTGACAAACTTCCATACCACAAATTCAGATGCGAATCCAATATTAAGCTTATCCCCTGTAGGATTATTAAATGTAGCATTGTTTACATACCCTTCAAATTTCCAATCAGTTTCATCTATACCGGTATCCGAATTTTTATATATCATATCTTGCAACTTCTCAGAAGCTTCAGGCCAAAATTGCTCAATACAATACCTGGGTCCGTTCTTTGATCTATACTGATTATTTATGACTGTACTGGTAGATCTACCGGCTCGCCAATCTCCTACATCATTTATCTTTTGGCTCCATCCATCTATATGAAGAATATAACTTCCAAGAAGATAATTATAATTTTGAAAGTTGTTATAATCAGTTCTTGACACAGTAGGATCAGAGCAATAACTCTCAATATAACATCCGCATGTACAAGGCATGGTATCTAATACGTATATAGCATCAGACACGGTTTTTAAAACAGATCCAGGTTGTAAGTATGGATAAAACTCAGAACAAAGGTGTTGATTGCCATCACCTGATATGCTGCCAGCGCTATACCCAAAAAATGCTTCCTCCATCCATTCAGATAAAGAATCCATTGTCTCGTAATTAAACAACACAGAATACTTATTCTGATTTTCTCCTCCTGTGGTATATAGATAATCTGTAGAGACGTGTTCCATTTCGCTAAGAACCTTATAGATATAATCTTCTACAAGGCCTGTTATTAGTGGAACTGGAGCAGACAATATAGATTCTTGACGATGGGGAACTTCGCAGTCTCCTTCCATTTCTGGCAACCCAATATGATCAATTGGTTCCATATAATCCTGTGTTCCGTCTTCTCTGTATTTGGTAGCTATATCGCATATCTGTCTTTCATTGTCTCCATTCTCCTTATTGTTACAAGCTACAAGACCTATATTTTCAGACAAATAATTTATAGGGGTTCCTACAATATCATCATAATCGATAATAAATCTTGATTTCCCTTTAAAAGTAGCGAAATTGCTTTCCACTATAACAGTTTGACCTACAGTAGCCGGGTTGTTACACTCTTTCTGTTCTTCATCTATAACAACCGCATCGTCGTCAATCAATACCCCATCTCCTGCCGTATTGCTATACTGCCATACATATTTCCTATCAACACCTGAGCAATCCGGAGCATATGCGTTTATAGACTGGTATGGGATACTGTCTTTGTTCATTTCCTCTCTTGCCTTATCAGAAGGTGGGGGAACAAGAACGAATGCTGGAGTTTTATAACCAGTAGATGTCTTAAACGAGATAGAAAACGGATACACTTCATTCCTCATATATCCCACATACAACGAACAAGCATTACCATCCTTATATAAATCTTCGTGGGCTACAGACGCCTGCCATTTCAAGAAATGACCCATGAGGGAAACTACAGGCTGTAAATTCCATTCTTTTTCTGCCGTAAGACCATATTGAAGAAGACGGTTTCCGACTGACACTATTCCTCTTGATGTATTATATATGGCTCTTTTTAAAGAAATATGTTCAAATGTTGTCCTCTTATTATTAAGATCAGAATAATAGTATATGGTCTTCTCTGTAATAGGATGAATACCTTCTATAAAATAATCCACTACAGGTTGTGTTTCGCCATTGTATCCTACAGTATTCTGAATAACAGCCACCTTGTAATGGCTGACTTGCCTATCCAGATTAGACACCTTAAGTCTTATACCAAGATTAGTTCTTTCTCCCCATTTACCATCATTTATCCTAATATATTGCTCATCAAATACATGAACAGGGTTAGTCAATGAAGTATAGTTAGTTTTCTCGTTACCAAATTCATCGCACAAGGCCACAGCAAACTGATACACGCCCGCACGTAGGCTGCCCCCGTACTCTATCTGTACCGGCTCTACGCATGGCTGGTCCAGTAGCGGAAACACCCTAAGTTTCTCACATGCCAGAAAACAACCATTCTCCTGCATGAATTTGTCTCTATCATATTCTTTATCGCATATCTTATACCCATGATAATGATACCAAATATCTCCTTCATCATCCGCCGTCAGAGCCTTGTCTACAATAACATACCTGGGAGGATTATAATCGTCAGTCCAGTAAATACATTTCCCACATTTCTCTGTCTTTATTTCTATGGTTTTTATAGGATGATAGATAGAGAACTTAAGGCACGGATCTTGCTCGTTGTCTTCCAGCAAGGTCTTCATGCCAGAACACAACGACTCCGATCCTTCTACCATAGACTCTATATCGGAATCGGATAAGATACTTGTATCGGATTCAGGCTTGAAATAAGTTATCTTAGATACGCCTGTTTCAGGATTTGTTATAAAAAAATAGATATTGCCCGAAGTAAGATCATTCTTGTAACCAATAACCTTAAACCCATCGAAATCAATGCATTTAAGATTACTGTGCTCGTTAGATCTCATCCCAACATTACCATCCTCGGATTCGATGTTGGCATTCAAGGCAAACGTATAATGCTGATCCGTAAGACTCGACGGATGCAGATCGCGATTCATACCTGTTTGAGGAATCGCTATGTTTCTGTTATCTTCTAATGCCATGTTAATAACTGTTTGTCACAAAGATAGCAAAAGAGATTTAATAATGGATTTCTAAAGTAGGTGAAGAAAAGAAATACATTTTCAGTCTCCTACTTTATCGACCACGCCTACATAAAAATCGGGGATAGGATTATCATTGAAATTTCTTATTTGAATATCAATATAATTAGGTGATTATATACCACTTTACACCAGAAATGTAAAATAGTATATATTTATACAGAAATACGTACCGGGTTCCACCAAAACCCTCTACCTTCTGGTAACATCGTTACATCAAAGGATTCTTTTTCTGATTTTCTAATGATGTTAAAAGCACCATTGATATCAGCATTAATAGTCCTACCAAACGAGGTTTTAAACAATCCTCGTTTGGTCCTTCTTCCTTTGTAAGATTTATGTTTACAAATCCGTTCATTATCCAAAAAGCTACATTTTGAAGTATAAGATTCTTCAACAATCTTAACATTAATACCTTCTAATGTTGCTTTATAAGATATCATTGAGATAAATACATTAAAAGGAATAGATACAAAGTTCTGATTATTTCGTTTTCCGATATTGATCTCTTGTTTCCAGCATTTGTTATGACCGATTATGATCGTATTAATACCATTGGAAACTACGTGATTAACCAATATCCTACTTGCCTTGTGAAGATAATCTTTGATCTTATTATTCCTTTTGTTAGTTAATGACCTAATTTGTTTTGAAGTATGTTTATTATCTTTTAATTTAGATTTTAAGAATGCTAATCTTTTATTATAATATTGGTTGATAGACTTTAGTGGTCTACCATTGATGATAAAACAAGAACCGTTGTTTGAAACACAAGATGCTAAATTATCTAATCCTATGTCGATACCAAGATAGTTCCCATTATCGGACATAAGATCTTTTTCCTTCTTATTGTAAACTATTTCAAGAACAATATATCCATTCTTAGGAACGAATCTAAGTTGTTGAATATTTTGTTTATTGGTTCTTGTGGTAAAGGAAAACTGTTTAGGTAACTTAACAATACCTTGTTTTATCCATTTTTGAGAAAAAGATGCGGTCGTAAAAACAGCAGGAAACAAACCGTCTTTGTTAAGATACTTAGGCATTCTAACAAATTCGGAATACTCACCTCTATTCTTTTTATTAAAGAGATTGAAGAAAGATTTAAAGTTCCTATCAACCATCATCAACACCTGTTGAGCAACCGGTGCTGGTAAAGCACGATAGTCAACATCATTTTCTGTTTTCAACACTCTTTCGAGAGAATAATAGTTGAGGTATTTATACTTTACAGTATTATCATTCTTGTATTGAAAGTAGTGTTGTCTAACAACATACAACCCTTTATTGTATAAGTTTTTACACTTATGCAATAGGTCTTGAAGCTCATTGTAATATATTGAACTTTGTTTGATTATATGTTGTTCAACTAATCTCATGACACAAATATAGGAATTATTATTTATATATAAAAAAACAATTTCCTATATTTGTGGTGTAAAGTTGTATATAATCACCCTACAATATTATCCCATTGAAATTGACTCCCTTCCATTACAGGAGAGAAACAATTACCCATCACCATATTAACATTTTCAAATCTTCGTCTCATAACATTTACTTACGATTTATATCTTCTACCCCTAATTAACACAGTACCATCACCGCCGGCTCCGGCATAAACCATAGAGTATCTGACGCCGCCTCCTCCGCCGCCATAACCTCCTCCTCCTTTACCAGATCCGTTTGTTGATCCCCCTGTGCCAGATCCTTCACTGTAATCAGATATTCCTCCTTGGAATACTACCCCAGTGTTAGTTTCTCCACTTCCGCCACCGGCATTTCTTTTACCGCCGGATTCTCCAAAATCTCTGGTAGTATGACCTTGACCTTTGATTACTCCATACTCTTCTCCATTGGTGTCTCCACCATCCGAAGCACCATCTTGCGTATATGACGAACTGCCGGCACTACCACCATCTCCTCCCCTCCGCTTATTAGCTCCCTTTCCTCCATTTGCTCTATAAGACGAACTCATGAATTGAGAATAACCACCATCCTTACCAGGAGAATTTTGTTCGGCTTGATAAACCTTTGCTCCTCCTTTTCCTACTGTTATAGAAATAGATTGACCAGGTTTTACAGCAATAGCTTCTCCGTCTTTCCAGCCTTTGTTATCAGATTTGAAGGTCTTGGTATAACCACCTCCACCGCCGGCAGAGCTGCCACTACCACCTCCACCAACTAAAAAGACGTCTACGGAAAAACAGCCTTCAGGAACTATCCATGTGTAATTGCCAGCCGGATAAAACCTTATAAGAAAGTCTTCAAGCTCCCTGTCTTTATATTCGAATCTCCTCCTCATAATTTACACAAATATATAAAAAGAATCATTGTGATATATACTACTCTCTGTTGCAGAAGTAACACAATCAACATCTTCATCTGCATTATTAATAAGATCTCTCATTCCATCGTATCTATTAGAAAACATAAAAACGTACCTCTGATCATTTATCTGAAACTTGTATATAATACCCTGTTGTTCACTTGGAGCAGGATAATGGTCAAATCTAATCCATATTGCCATTGGTTCGTAACCGGTAGAGGTGCTTGAAAACGAAAAAGAAACTGGACTCTGAGTATGAATATTAAAGGCTGTTCCTTCTCTAAGCTGATTCAGTACACTATTTATCTTATCCTGGCTAATTGTATCGGATTTGATTTTATTCATTAAATTAAATAATCTGATTCTATCTCCAGGCTCGATTTCTGTTTCCACACAATAATAAATAGCTCCATTACCAGATCTCTGTTCCTCAAAATATCTTCTCCTACTCATAATGATACTCCTTCCTATAATAACCGAGGAAACTAAACCCTTCCGACTCCTTCCTCAAAACATCATGCTTATTCCAATACTTTTCTAAGTCGAAAGCCTCTCTTTCGAATACGATATTATGATATGCCTTATCATGATCGCGATATATGCACAACCTAATCAGGTACTCAATTAAATACCATGTATAGTATAAAAATATTGGAATAAGGGACAGCCATAACATCCACCATCCTGCATTACCGAATAAGAGACACAATCCTATTGTAAGCAATGATATAAACATACCAAAATAAAATAACGTATGATACTGATTACAATGCGCCTCCTCATGATATTCGGTTCTCAATGATATACTATCACGTTCGGTAAATACGGCTCCAAATAACATAATTGTTTTGTAGCCGTCAATGAACGTAAATAACTTAGCTATCTTAGAATTGTAATAGATTTTCATTTTCCGAATTTAATTTTGTACCAGTTACACAATATCAAAAACTCAATAGGTGAATTAACACCATCCCATTCCCATTTATCTAAAAAGGCCCTGAGTTTATCTCCTTCAACGCATTCGGCTTCTTGCAAGAAGACAAGATGAGGCATAAATAACTCCGATCCTTCCAAAGACTTATTAAAGAACTTAACCAGCCTCTTATTAAATCCAGGACCGTACCATGATTTTTCATTTGTGGATCCAAGACAATAGTAAGAATTATTTTTGACTTTAATGCCAAACCATTTACATACATATGGATGATATACTCTATCTGCTAAAAATATAAATGGTTTATACCATAGGCAATGCCAGAATGTACTGCACTCGCCTCCGAACTTCTTAAAAGCCCATCTGAACCCTCCAGAAAAATACCAGTTATTAGCTCCTCTCTTAACCTTAACTTTGTATTTAAGATTCTTGTTACGATTACTAACCCTATCCCACGGCTTAACCTTATCGGTGTCCATATCAGGAAGAAATGTCCAATGATGAAGCAAGGCGCTGTAATAAGGATTGTATATCTTGTGTCTGTTTCTAATAACGTACTCAAAAATATCGTATCCTGCTTGCCCGGCTTCTTCAAATCCTTTTTCTGATAAGAAAGCTAATATCGGAGCCAGATTCCAGATCTGATCTTGTGAAGTAAATGGGGAGAAACATGGATCTTCGTCTTTTAACTCTATACCATTAGTATATCCAGAACTTATCTTAGTAAGACCGAACTTATCGGCATCTTCGCTATGGATATCGTCTCTTAAGAAAAATCCTTTTTCGAATTTGAAATAAATACCTTTGTTACTATTAAAAAATAGATCATAAGTAGTATCGGCAAGGCGAGTAAGTACCAGTATGGCATTACGAACATCATCTTCTGTCTTATTGCCAAGAATTATTTCCGTGTATAGGAACTGGAGATACTGAGCCAGGTTAATGGTTCCGTCGCCGACCCAGCCTACCCCGTCCTTCACCGACGACAGTGGGATGCACGAGGCCTGCTCTGTGTAACTGGAATCGTAAACGAAATCTCGGTAAAACACCTCCTTGATCTTATTGTATTTATTCCAAAGGCTTTCCATGTCTTAACCTATAACAATAACACAATCACGCTTTTCCTTATTATAAACCATCGTACCCATCTTAGTGTACAAACCTTTTATATTTTGGTAATTGGTTTCACCATGAGCCGAAACGTTGGTAGTGATGCTGTCAGAGTAAACCTCCTCACCACCTTCGTTAATGAAGTTAAATCCTTGTTTAACCATCTCTCCTCCAAGGTAGGCTGTAAAAGACACAACGACATTTCCTCGCCCTCTATTCCCATACCAATTACCATAGATATCAGCATTGATATTAGGTTCTGACTCGTCCATGCCCGGCGCTGACAGCAAGGTCTTCATCTTAATAAGTGCCCCTTCAAGACCGGACTGCATGTTATCACCACCATAAACAAGGTAATCACCTACCTGTTGTTGGGTGGTGGCCCACTGCTTACTCCATCCAACGTACTTGTTATCCACATTTGATATGCCTGTGTTAGTAAAACCGGTTGCAGTATCAAAATCGGAACCGTCTTCCGATTCCCATCCGTATCTAAGAACAAGATAATCGAACTCAGGAATTACAACAACCTGCTCTCCGGCAGCTTGTGTGATTGTAACATTCTTACTCTCTCCACCAGCCGTTACCTTAGCTACACCACGGCGATCTTCGGCTACCGGATTCGGTCCGGCTGTGAAAAGGATGTTTGCCGGCCCCACGCCTCTCATTTTGTCGGCGGTTACTATTTCGCTTGCACTAACTTCTAACATTTTATCTCATTTTAAATATTTCGAATACGTATATCCAACTCAACAAAAATACTATCGGGCAGTACATTGTCTCTACCAAACTCGCATCTCCTTTAAATTGCCTGATTGACCAAACAATCATAGACGCAATAACACCAAGCAAGTATATGAATATAACGACTTCTGTCATACCAATTTAAGTATATTATCGATTACAGGATACGCCTTAGTATATATCTCAAACTCAGCACGGCGCCGTCTAAGAGGTTCGTACATGCCTTTCAATGTCATACCCATCATCTTAAGTTCGGTCTTAGCATTTTTCAGCTTAACCAAATCTTGCTGTGCATACAACTTGAACAAATCGGCTGCTCCTTGTGCTTCTCCATTATACATCAGTTCCTCAAAGAATCTCATCTTCACAAAATTATCGACATAATCCAGGACCAGACCCTGCGGCGTGTCTGGTATGATTATGTTAGATTCTCCGTCAAAAGGAAGAGACCGGTACTGCATGTAAATAGGACCATCGAAATTAGCATACAGGAATCCGTTTACGATATTTATCTCATACGGACTATCCTTTACTACCTTATTCCGGCATTTACTTAAACAAGAATCACGAAGCATAGGCTTAGCAAGACCTAACATCACAGGCCGGTCATAATAGCAACGAACTTCATGATCGCGATCGTGGGTGTTGATATAAAATTTTTCAACTATCACCTTCTCGCATTCGTCTTTACAACATTCATTGCAAGAACACCACCTATAACTTCTTTCGGTACGTTCTTTCCACGCTATTGTATTTTGAAGCTCTGGTATCACCTTATCACCTTCCGGTACCTCATATCCCTTGAAATCGCATTTAAATGCCAGAATAAGATCAAAGTAATCTCCCGGCATACGAGCCTGTCCTCGCTTGACGTCCACTACCGCCTCTTTGCGCATAGTAATATCGCCTCCAAACTTCTTCAGGGCAATTTCTACCCATTTGTAGATGGATACCTCATCTATCAGATCACGCTTGTCAAATGATCTTAAAGATGATTTTAATTCTATGATATATTCCTCAACAGTCATCGTAAAAAAAAAAATATGGAGGACAGGAAACGAACCTGACCTCCACAAAGATATTAATAATCTGATTAATGCCCTATTTTGCTGTTTTAAAAGTTAGGATCTTCAAACTTACCGTACTTTAGAAACGTGCTTCTACATTTCCCTTTTATACCATTGAGCGTAACTTCATATCCGGCACCAGTCATGTATATTGTTTGCTGATTAACTCTTTCCCCGGAGTACTTATCCACAAAGTAAGATCGATAAACACCAAACTTATTTTTAACGATATCACTGTATAGTTCCCATTTACCCTGCCCGTTCCTGAACATGAATTTCATTTCTTCAAGAAACATACGGAGATTCTTTTCGGCAATAATGATCCCATTTTGTTCAAGCTTCTTCGCAATATCTCTAATCAACCACATATTTTCATGGTCAACTTTCTTAAATGATTCTGCAAACTCCACATCAGGACGCTGCTCTTCTATGGTCTTAATCGCCTGTTGTCTCTCCGCCTCTGCTTGCGCCCTCTCGGCTATGGCTCTATTTTTGGCATCAATCTCGTCAGCTAATGCTCTTAATGCAGATGGATAGTCTTTCGGTGTTATAGAATAGGAGCCGGTTTTTCTTATAGAGGGAAGAACTTCAGATGTTACCCATTTCTTGAATTTTTTAGCAAAATCCATCTTTGATCCAAAAATTAGGCTATACAATCCAGACTCATTGATTATCAGTATTTTAGTGTTTGGAGTGTAGGGACGGAACGTTTCGTTCCACCCTTGAGTATCAGGTACTTTCATTATTAGTCTATCATCTTCATCAACGTGATCCCTTATCGCTTTTCTCGGATTAGTGTACCCTAAAAATGAAGCTATAGGAGATCCTATAAAATACGGTTCTTCGTCAATAATAATAATTTTTAGCTCTCCAAAATCTGAATTTTTGAAAGATGATACGGTTTTAACCTCTTTGCTAAATTCCATTTCGTTGGATTCCGACGTCAAAATAATGTTACTGTTCTTCGCATTGTTTTGAAAATTGCTTACATTTGTTCCCATAATAGGAATTTTACTTTTTATATCCGCCAGCCTGAGAAGGTAGACGGATATGCAAATATAGCGATTAACCTATATCAATAAAGGGTAATCGCTATATTTTTTTTACATGTTCCTATGATTGAGTTCTCGATCTTCGAAAACTCTCTTAATCTGGAAATCTTTAAACACCCTTCTTTTAGCAAGTATTTCATTGTACATAAATCGGTATCTTCGTCCTTTATTCATTTTAACCCTTAACTTCTTTTTTAAACTATCTTGTATTACAAAATGGTAATATCTTTTGGAGTCTGCGAAATCCATAGCCAGGTGGTTGTAGAGGTAGCCGTTGGTGCCGAGCCTGCTCACGATGTCCAGGTCCCGCCTGACGGCAAAGCGCTGCCCTGGTATAAGTACATGGCATAAGTATCCTACGTTATCTACGTAAACACCGGCATCAGCTTCCACATAATGTTCTGATACGGTTTTCCATATAATAGACAACAGTCTTAAAACCTCTCCTCTGTCTCTTATCATGCCTTTCTTAAAACCATTCTTTCTTTTCATAAGACGATGGTAGTAGGCTACAAAATACGGTGATTGTATTGATGTTCTTTTCATGTCACTAAATTATAAAAAAATGGGTCTTGGTTTCACAACTAAGACCCAAATAAGGATAAAAATGTTTCGTTATTGAACAATTTGACTTTTTTGATTAGAATCAAGATTCGGATTTTCATCAACAGGAATCTGTAGCCTGAATGCTACTTCCTTTATCGTCTCTGCCACTACGTACTCAATTAACTTAATAGGGCAGATAAATTCGTATTCCCATTCAGATTCACACCCTTTAGGTGTAGGATCGCAGGCCATTAACTCCAGCGCCTTCTTTCTTCTTGTTGTAAAGAACTCTACGTTAATAAGCTCTATATGAAAATCCGGTATATAAATATAGTCGTTTTCTACATAATAAAAAGGACGACGTTCTTTAACGTATTTAGCATACGGTCTTTTTTGTTCATTGCGATACGACTTTATTTCAGCGAACTTAAAAAATATAGTGTTATCTACGTTAGTCACCTTAGTAATAGCCGGTCTAAGGGCAGAATAAAGAAGTCCTGGAAGTTTATGCTTTGAACGCATAAGTGTATTACACAACGCAAATTCGGCATCGCAGCAAACTATTTTATCAACTTCAATCATCTCCAGACAAGTAACGTAAGTCAGGAGCCGGTGGTCGCCAAGCAACGTCCCATCATCCCATCTCTGGGCTGTATAAGATTCGGCTTTAGTTCTACCGATATTCAATATCCATCTCCGACTAACATGCGAATCTTTGTCAAGGGCATGAATACCGTTTACGACTCTTGATACAAATTCACCATTAGTGATCATGCTCCCCTCCTTTCTTTTGCTCTTGATTCTCTTGATTTAGCATTCAATATCCTCATATAAATATCTCTTTCACTCATACCGGATATGGTTTTTATAGCCTCATCCAACATGACTTTCGTATATAAAGGCTTAGGGAATCCCTTTATCTTAACCGGATCAGGAACCAACTTAGCCTTACGATATTCATAAAATCTTTTAGAAGTTACATTAAGATAAGAAACAGCCTCTTCTCCGGTATAGTACTTAGCCGGATTAGCAAGCTGCGTCCATGTCTCAAGATCGTTGGCTGTAAGATGATCGCATTCCCCGCTTAAAAACATCTCCTTTATCTTATCGCATACCGCCGCACCGCTTTTACGCAGCGTCTCTGTCAGAATTTCTTTCATTTTCAAAACATCCTGTTTTAAACCTTAAAACAATAGAGGCAATGATTATCAAAAGAGTAACAGCCATAACAGACCACACTACGATATTGTGTTCAATAGGCATCTCAATATTAACCGTAACCCATTCTACACAGATATTAAAAATCATACTATAGATCAATAACCTATGCCATATACAAAACCTGAACATTCTTGAAAAAGCCAAGAGAAATAGGTCCCATGATAGAGAATGACCTAATATCGGATACAGCCAATTAGTGATACTAAAAGGATAAAACTCATCAAAAATGCTGGCTAACATAATAACCTGCATCAACACAGGATAATACTTCACAAACGTCACACAGACATTCCTTTGCCCTTTACTAATAAAATTGTTGCTCATCATATATTGTTGTTATGTTACTAAAATGGGGAAGGCGATCAGCACCTTCCCCTGGTTTTCAATCACTTTTTAGTGCTCGTCTTCTTTCTTTTCATCTTGCCTCCAACACTACCGCCTTGGCGCATTTTAGGTTTGTCTTTCTTATCGACTTCACCACCCTGACGAGCTTTCTTTTTACAAGCCATGATACTAAAATTTTAAAATTGAATGATGTGCAATATTAATCATTTTTATTCTAATAACCAAAATGAAATACAGCAAAAGGAGCAATTAAATTAATTACCCCTAATGTGCTTATTACAACCTAACAGATGCAGTTGGTTTACCCCAGAAACTATAAACGCATCCGTTTTCGTCACCTTCCATAGCCATACCCGTAAATGGATTAAAGCTGCATCTTACCCAGCATCCACAATTTTTAGTATTGCAAGTATCAGATGATCCACCACAAGCAGAAGGAGTAGAAACAGGTTCTCCGTTTATATAAACAGGTCTGTATTTCAATGCGAAATATCCATTCTCGACACTCGTACAATAAATACCGGTAACAACAGATCCGGCAGGGACATTAAGACGTTCTCCGTTTTTAGTACTTGTTGTTACTGTTTGAGTCTCTCCTCCGTAAGTCACATTTACACCACTTTGACCTCCTTCAGGTATCAATGGCGCATACCAGAATTGGAATTTTCCGTTTTCATCCCCTTTCATGTACATAGCCATTATCGCATTTCCGCTTGGACAACTGTAATTACATCCCTTCTTATTCATAGTGGCAGATTGCTGTTGACGAGAACTGTCACCTATTAAAGAAATAGTAACAAGAGGCTTTTCTGCCGCAGCTTGTGTAACATTTATTTTCAATGTTTTACCACTGTCATTTTGAGTAAGCACAACGGATCCAGTACGAGAAGAAGATGTACTTGTGTTGGCAGTTATCTTAAGAACACAAATCATACTATCAGAAGCCTGATTTTTATACTCAGTCGTAATCCAAGAAGGTTTAGACGTAGTGGCAAAACCATGATAAGAACCATTCAATGTACTTTTGATTGTATATTGAGCATCATTAGATGCAGCTTGAACAGATAAAGATTTATCTGAAGTAGTATTATCAGCGAATGTGAACTTATAAAGCATTTGTCTTGCCTGCGAAATACTAAGAGTAATTGTCTTTCCAGATTCATTTTGAACAAAAACAATGTCACCAGATCTGGAAGAAGATGTTGTATTGGCAGATAATGTCACCACAGCCTTCATGCTTTCAGATGTCTGGTCTCTGTAATCAACAGAACACCAAGAAGGTTTCGATTTAACAGAATATCCTATATATGAATCATTCTTAGTACTTATGATAACTTCTTCAATATCCTGAGATTCTCCAGTTACAGACCTTGACTTGCTCGTTCTTCCATCATGGAACTGAAATTCATATGGTGCATATCCGCAACTTCCAATAACATACTCTTCTTTAGTATCAGAATTTCCGCAATCATCGTAACGAATAAACTTAGTTTTGGTTCCATTACATCCATTTTCTTGCCAAGAACCGTAAGATCCGCAATTACAGCAATTTCTACAACTTACAGAATATTGACGATCTATGCTACCAGAGCAACTATCACGATAAGCATTGTACTGAGTATGACCTACGCAGTCTCCTGTTCCATAGTAAGACCAGTCAGTACAAGACTCTCCACCTCCATTAACCCATCTTGTGTCGTTATAAGAAGAAGAGCATGGATTGGTGTCACGTTGTTGCTTCTGAGACGTACACCCGTCACAACGGGTGCTTCCGGTATCCGACCAAGAAGGTGTTGTGCTATCAGGCAAGCAATCAGCATTCTTATTAGCTACTGCCTGACCTTGGGAATTTACAGCATCTTGAGCCTTCTTATTAGCATCAGCTTGACTGATATTGGACGTAAATGGACCACCCACCTGATCTTGGGTTACGGTAACAGACGAACCATGCTGACAGCTTCCGCAATTGTTTCTGGTGAAGACCTTACTTGCCTTACCGGTCCAAGTACAAGTGCCCTGTGCGTCAGCAAGAGCCTGACCTTGGGCCTCAACGGCAGCCTGAGCCTTACTATTTGCGTCTTCTTGACTTACGGTAGACGTAAAAGGACCGCCGGTTACATCATCTTGGTCTATAGTAACCTCAGATCCGACACCTCCATCAGCACACTGTTTTGTAAATTGCTTGCTATATGTTCCGGTCCAGGTACATACCTTATCTCCACCTTCTACCCAGCGTTCATCTGCTCCACCATAACATTCGTTGGTATTGACTTGCTTCTTATAAGATTTTCCTCCTTCACATTTGGTTTCAAGTGGTTCAGAATCTACCCATACAGGATCGGTGTTGTCCATTTCGCATGTCCCGTTCTTGTTAACATAAGCCTGACCTTGGGCTTCTACAGCTTCCTGAGCCAACCTATCTGCCTCTTCCTGGCTTTCATTAGAATAGAACGGTCCACCCACCATGTCTTGTGTTACGCTCATCGGAACGCCATGCTGACATGATCCGCAATTGTCTTTTGTAAACTGCTTGCTATATACGCCTACGAACCTACATTTACCTTTTTGGTTAGCAATAGCCTGCCCTTGAGCTTTAACGGCTTCCTTAGCCTTATTATCAGCATCCTCTTGACTTACGAAAGAAGTAAAAGGATTGCCTTCAACATCAGCTTCACTTACCTCTACTTCTGTTCCTGAATCCGGTATTTCACAGTCGTTCTTTTGGAACGTTTCTGAGTAATGACCGGTCCAGCTACAAACTTTGTTCCCACCATCTACCCAACGTTCTTGATTGTGGGTTTCAGAACATTCGTTGGTATCATGTTGCTTTTTCTGAGACTTACCTTCATTACATCTAAGTTCTTCCGGAACAACGTCTTCCCATACAGGATCGGTGCTAAGTGGCGTACAGTTGCCGTTTTTATTAACATAGGCCTGGCCTCCTTCTTCTACGATCCTACGAGCTTCTGCGTCTGCCGCATCCTGGCTTTCTGTAGACGTAACAGGACTACCATTAACCATTTCGGCCGTAACCTCCATTTCTACACCCTTATGGCAAGCTTCACATTCAGGAACGAATCTCTTGCTGTAATGACCGGTATAGACCGTCATATTCTCACAATTACCCTTACTGTTAGCAATAGCCTGTCCTTGTTCTTTGACAGCAGCTTTAGCCTTGTTATTAGCATCATCTTGACTCACGGTAGATGTGAAAGGAGCACCAACAACATCTTGTTCGGTTACAGTAATCTTAGACCCTACCTGACCTTCATTACAATCGTTTTTGGTAAATTCTTCACTGTATTTACCAGTCCACGTGCAATGTCCGTCCCGGTTGGCTATGGCCTGGCCCTGCTGCTCGACGGCAGCCTGAGCGAGCGCGTTAGCCGCCTCCTGGCTTTCGTATGAAGTAAAAGGACCACCGATTACATCATCTTGGTCCACTGTTACCTGCGAACCTACGCCTTCTCCGTCGCAATTGTCTTTTGTGAATACCTTGCTATATACACCAATAAATTGGTTTTTATCTATGCAAGTGCCTTTCTTATTTGCAAGATCCTGTTTCTGTTCTTCCATAGCAGCCTGAGCGAGCGCGTTAGCCGCCTCCTGGCTTTCCCTTGATACAAAAGCATCCGGGTATCCAGCAAGATCCTTTTCAGTTAAATCGACAAAGCTTCCGGTCTGAGATTCAGCATCGCAATCATTTTTCTGAACACGAGCCGAAGCCTTTCCGACGAAATAATTTGGATCAGTAACGCATTCTCCATTCAGGTTTGCCTGATCCTGACCATTTTTCTCTATATCATCAAGAGCTTTCTGATCAGCATCTTCTTGACTTACGTCTGATGTGTATTTACCGGCTTCTACCGTGTAAGTGTAAGGTGCTCCGATAAACCCATCTTCGCAGTCATTCTTATAAAATACTTTCGACTTCTCTACGTTATACCATAAATTGGTTTCACAGGTGCCATGCTCATTAGCATACCCTGGACCTTCAGCTTCCAAGGCTTCCAAAGCCTTCTGATTAGCATCTTCCTTAGAAACAGAAGAAGAGAAACGGCCGGCTTCTACAACGTACTCTACCATAGATCCAACTTCAGTTACCTCACAATCTGTCTTTTGGAACATTTTGGATTTCCTGTCGTTGTACCATTTTATGGTATTGCAAGTGCCATGAGAATTAGCATAGTCTTGACCTTTGGCATTCAACTCAGCTTCAGCCTTACGGTCGGCATCTTCTTGGCTTATGGTAGAAGAAAATTGCCCGGCTTCGATTGTCATCGTAACCAAACTTCCTTCTTCGGTATCAGGATCGCAATCGTTCTTTCTAAACGACTTTGATTTCTTGACATTGTACCATAATATGGTTATACAACGACCATGCTCATTAACCCAGTTCTGACCATTTTGTTCAATGTCTTTCATAGCCTTGTCATCAGCATCAGACTGAGATATGACAGACGTGTATTTTCCGGCCTCAACAACATACTCAAGCTCTTCCCCTTTCTCTGTCTCAGGATTACATCCTTCTTTTGTGAAAAGAGCCGATTGTCTTTTATTTCTATAAACTACCTGTTCTTTTTTTTTATGAACTAACGTACATTCTTCAGATACGCTACCGTCCCTGGAAGACACCCTTATCTTGACACTTCTGTTGGCACCAGTATCATTTTCATCAAAGTAAATATTAACCTTACTGTTAAGACCGCCTTCTTTCTTATCTATGTTCGCCCAACAATTATCTACTTTCATTCCTAATCCTCCATCTTAAATTTTCAGGATTTGTACTTACGTTGATTACCTCCGGTGATCCATCTGAATCAAGATCAACAACATCCTTGTCCAGGTGAATCTCCTCCTTATCCACAGACTCGCATTCAACTATTTCAATAACATAATCTTTTATATTACTTTCTATACTTAACTGCGTGCTTGTTTCATCACCCTCAATTTGTTCAAATTCCTTATCCAATTTAATGTAAGGAACGACCTTTCCGGGCTGATAAATAGGAATCAGCACACCATTTATAGTTATGTTCTCATTAACTTCATTCCCATCCTCATTGCCAGGCATGGAAACAATCATCGAAACCTGGAACGTGTCTTCAAGACCCGGATCACCAGGGAAACCATAATCAAGCCTAATATCATTGACGTCAATATTAAGACCGGAAGCGGTAGTAAATGCTTTTATGACACCCTTTATATCTTTCTCACCCGTAATAAGGGCATTGATAGAAGCGGCGTTGGTAGTAATAAGGATCTGCTTATCTCCACCAGATATAGGGAACTCCAGCCTGCTAACCGAGACTTCTGTGATCTTAATGCCTTTTTGCCTGAAAGTAATAGCTTTCATACTTTCAGTATCGGATTTTTTCACAATTCGGATAGTGATCCTATCTTCCCTTCCTTTCCAAGATGGAGCATCGAAATTCATTTTATCACGACCGACACCCTCCTTCTTGTCCGAGGTAAGCCAAGAACCATCATCCATCTTATATATTTTCTCTCTCGACATAATTATCCTCCCTAATTTAAAGTGTCAACTCCCATTCAACTCCATCATCGACAACCACCTGAACCGTAGCCGTACCTCCTGTAGCTTCAAATGTTATGTCAGTAGGAATAACGTCGAATATCTCTTGTACACCTACACATCCTAAGCCGCAGATAATATCTTTAAACCATTCCTCTTTAGCATATTTTTTAAGAACCTCTTTAAAGAACTCACGAAGCCAATCCGAATCAATGGATTCCTTAAGTATGGTTTCTATTATTTCCTTAAGCCAAGATTCGTGCATTTCCTCTTTCAGAATCTCTTTAATAAGCTCGATAATGGTTTCTTTATCTAACTTATCAGAAGGCACAGAGCCATCAACGAGATTACCCCCACATATAAATCCTTTGCATTTTTCTGCCATTTCTCATCCTCCTAAATTAACAATGGAACCCATAAGAACTATTTGCCTCTTCTCGGTACACGACCCTCACTTCAGCAAATTCATCTTGTTGACACATATCCCGGCAGAACCTAACAGTACGGCCCTGGACTTTATACATATCAGAAGGCACGACACCTCCGCAATAAGACACAAGCAAAATCTCTGCCGGATCTTTCTTTAGAACCACATGAGAAGTACCGTCAAACACTTCTGTATTGACAGATCCACTTACGTTAATACCCCTTGAAACGTATTTGGCTAAATTAGCCAAAGCCCTGTCTAAAGGCATACCATGATACAAACCAGCTTCTTCTATAGTTTCTCCATCATAGAATATGTTAGAAGAAGGAATATTGCAATGATGCGGGCGTTCGCACCCACCATGACTGCCAAAACAACCTTTACCTGTTATTGCCATTGTTACTCAAAATATTTATTTTTTGTTTTAAAAATTCTATTTCCCTATCTTGATATTCCATACGGCATATCATTGCATTGATTAAAGCCGTAAGATCAGATTTCTGAGCCAGACTGAAGTAGCCAGCGTTGATGCCGTCAGCGCAGTACACGCAGTTCGTGCAGGTGTATCCGTCCGGGCATGGCACCGGCGTCTCGTCCACATGTGGAACATATACGTGTTTGCCACTTAAGTCCTTACCAATTTGTGCACTCTTTTCCATTTTGTAACTGTTTTTCAAGTTGTTCAACCCTTTGTTTTAGAAGCGTATTTTCTTCAACCATCCTATCCAAAAACTTATCTATGTTTTCAAAAACCAGCTCTATATTATGCATAACCTCATTATAAGGCATACCTGGAGTTAATTTGGATATGAATGTCTTGCATCCTGTATAATGAATGCAATGATCGCTTAAATGACCATACGGGCAATCGCATTCTTTTGGAAGAATTTCGCAATTGTCCGTACAGTCATTACACGGATCAGACCCGATACAGATATTAGATCTCAGAATATCAGGTCTGTCATCTTTACAAGTGTTACAATTCATGACTTTCTTTTTTTTGGTGCAAGATAATAATTTTCATTCACACCATCACAATAAGAAGTCAATCAATGTATTCCAAGCGGTTAGTGCTGCCTTTAAAAACGTATCCGCATCTGTTTTCTATCTCTACATCGGTAATAGGGAGAATAGCATCTTTGCCATAAGTAAGTTCACATTTTGAAATAAAATTTACTATACCTTGATAATTACCATGAAATTCCCTTGCGAGTTTCCTGCCAGTAGGAATCCCTTCTTTATTGGTTTCAGGAATACCTATCAAGCACTTTATCCAGTTTGGTTCATTCTTGTTATTGCTTCGTATTTCGTAGTTCACGATATCAAATACAATACCTTCAAGGTTCTTGACATCGATGCTGTCCGCATCCATTTTCTTATCAATACGAATCGTGCTTGTTAAATCTCGTAATTTCATGATATTTTCTATTTTTGACATTAATGAATAACTGTCACAGTGTTTTAAAAGACCGAAGTAAGAAGACCAGCTTTCATTTGTAATACACTTCTTCGCGTCTTTGGCTACCCTCTTCCTTATTGTCACATAACCTTTATTGTGTTCAGATACGCCTTTGTTATTACGGTGGAAAACATACCCGCAAAAATCAAGAGGTCTATCCATGTCTGTTATAATACAAGTATGCCTTTTAGATCTTATCTTAAGCTCATACCACCAATAATTCTTAATCCTCCATTTGGCAGTATTAGCATCCTCCTTAGTATAGAAAGCAAGGAAATTATCGTCGGCATATCTCAATGAAAAAGGAGCTATTCTCTTTGCGAGATCATCAAAATCTTTCATAAGGAGATGATGAATGAAAGGGCTTGTAGGGGTTCCTATAGGTAACTCTCCAGATACGAAACTTACGTCTATTACAAAATCTATAAACTTTTTATTTGAAATAAAGTTCTTAAGTACTTTTCTAAATACTTTGTCTTTTACATGGTTATAACATTTACGTTGATCTATAACCAGGCAATACTTCAAATCAAGTCTATCATAATAAACATGCTTTATCTTTTTAATAAGAGACCTTGATTTAGACGATGCTGTTATGCCAAATCCCGGCTTACAATTAAGACCATTCATATTATCCTTCTCATAATACAAAGGACCTAACTTTACTAAAACAAGATGCTGATAGATTCTGGTGGTAAGATCCGGGCTGTTTATTTCACGAACCTTACCATTCTTGTTTTCTTTTACAAGTTTGCGATATTTGATTTTGCTAACATAAGTACCATCTAAATACCATTCATACAATTTTAACGAATTACCATCAAAATCAGAATTAAAATTAACAACATCATTCTTTTTAGAATGGTTTTTAAATGCCGCTTCGCATGCTTCTCTAATATCATCCAAACTTACATCTATATAGTTTGAAACTGATTTCAGTTGTGGGCTAATGACGGGCTTACGACCGTCGCGCATCTCTATCATATTTTTATCATATAACCTCATACGCTTGTCTTTTATTGATTATCCACTCCTGGGAAAGATTAAAAAGAATATACCCAATTTTTTAGCCCACACAGGGCAAGGCCGCAATTGTTGCGATTCGTATTAGAAGTGGCGTTATTCGCATTCAGATTACGAGGCGAGCAATTGCCATTGTTCGCATTACCGCCGAAACGAGCAGCCAATTCTTTTTAACCTTTTTCTCAACCGTTATTTGCTATTTCAGAGGTCAGATCCCAATGTAAGACTTGTTAGCAGACTAACGGATTTCATTGAATAAATTTTTATTGTTTATAATGTTAACTATCTCTGTTGTCTAATGACATTGCAAATGTATGTATAATATTTTATAGCTGCAAAACAATTTGTATTAAATATTTTAAATTTTTGTTTTGTAGCTATAAAATATTATATTAACAAGATACGGCTGCGCCGTGATATAGTATATAAGGCTGCGCCTTATCGCTGCGCCTTATCGCTGCGCTTATGATGGCTGCGCCATCAATGGGTTACACCCATCAAACCTGCGGTTGACTGACGTCTAATAACAACTGGGCAAGGCCGCAATGGGCGCGAGACGTATTAGAAGTGGCGTAATTCGCATACAGAGTACGAGGCGAGCAATGGCCATAGGTCGCAATACCGCCGAAACGAGCAGCCACTCTGGACTTTATACCAACAGATGAAGCCCAGTAGCAATTGTCCCATGTATAAAAACATTCTCCTGTTCCGATACTTCCCCCTTTTTTATCCTTCCATCCGGTATAAGGAATACGGTGTAAAGCAAAACTATCTCCTAAATTCTGGGTAGTTGCTATCTTTTTATATTTAGATTCAAAATTAAAAACCTCACCATTATTTATAGTAGACCTTTTCTCATATGTCCATTTCTTTTGATCTGGCTCTATATAGATATCAATAGTATTGCCTATACGAATAACATTAGGATCATTTAAACAAGTCCCTACCTGTTCGTATCCTCCTCCACAATACCTAAAGACATCTCCAGACAAATTCATGCCATCGTACAAAGACATCCTTAAAATAACTTCCAAATCAAATTCTGCCGGTTCGTCATTTTCGTTTAAGGCTGATATAGTGCCGGTCATTTCCTTAAACACAATAACATTCATATGACCTTCAGCCATACTCTTGGCCCCCTGGACGTTCTTATACCAGTATTTTCCTCCATAAAAATCAAACTCTGATCCTTCTTCTACGCCTGTTTCAAATGCAAAAGAAGCCGCCATCTGACTTTCCATGCACTGTTCTTTAGGATATTCTGAATTTATGAGGTAAGAAAAATGAGTTTTTTTAGCAGGTTCATAATGGATAATAGAAGAATTTGTAGCCCATGATCCATACAGCCACGACTCTTCTCCTTTTTTACGGTATTTCACTCCTCCGTATTTGCGATAATTGACATCATTACCTATTCCGTTATTACTTGATATTCCGGAACCGAAAGCGTCCGGATTAACTAAGTATTTAGTACCGTACAGCATTTCAAGGTATATGATATACGCATTCAAGGTCAAAAATCCACCTTCTGAAAAAGGATAAGAAGATTCTGGATCTACATTATTAGCCCTCGAATACTTAGCTATATTGATTTGATTTACATCATTACATCTCGGATAAGTTCTTCCATTTAGGAACATTGTACATGCGTTCCCAACTCCTGCTCCAGATTTACAATTTGTTTCTCCTTCATACAAGAAAAAGAAAGATCTTACCTTGGAGTCTACTGTACATACCGGTCCAGGAGATAAGGCCGTAGGCGGCAGCACAGGGCACGTCTGGCGCAGGTCAAGTCCGTCCAGCATAGGAACAGTGTCTGCGTCGTACACACCAGACCATATTTTCCCGCTTTTGCCAACTACCTTATCAGCCACGTACAGGCTCTTGCTACATCCTAAGAATATGCTATAATTCTTTGAAGTAGTCTCCCAAGGTCTTAAAATCCTTACCTCTGATCCTGATACATTATAAAGTTTTTGACCAATACCATACTCTTCGTAAAAAGCCTTGGCGTCAAATGCTCCAGCATCACAATACTTGTTTTTATGACCGTTATCCAAATACAGTTCCACATCGCATTCGGCTCTCATTTCCTCGGTTATGCCTACCGTAGGAGCAAAATCTCCATTTTCAAATCTAAGGAGATTATTCTTACGAAGCTTTCCGACCGGACGCACTTTGTCTCCGGTATTTTGAGTCATGTCTACAAGGTAAAAATCCCAAGAAGGGAGAAGGCTTTTGTCGCCAACTGATTCCGTAGCTTCTGGAGGAAGCTGGTCCTCAGCCCAAGCGGATGCCGATCCTGAAGCACCTTCTTTAAGAACGTTGAAAGTATTACCATCAGACAAAACAAAAGGCTCAGATTCCTCCCCTTTCTTCGATAAAAACTTTTCCCTTTTACCGACTTGATTAACGACAATGCTCTTCTTGGCCTTATTCCCTTCATCGGAAATAGTGTAATTCAAAGTCGTATCAAGACCTTCATTTATTTCAGAAAACACCGACACCAGTTTATCATTCTCACCTTCTGTCGGATTAAATTTTACGTTGCTCATTTTCAAAAATCAAATTGACATTCATCAACAACGGGCTCGCATTTGGTATTTTCATTAACCCATTTCATGCCCTCTTCTTCCAGTATCTTCTTAGCCTTTTCATTGGCATCATCAACGCTAATGAAAGACGTTACGGTACCGGCGTATATCCTCCTGTATTTCTCAGGAGCCTTCCATCCTTCCTTACAACGTTTACTAAACCAACCATGTTGATCTTCGTTGTAATAAACGGTTTTACATACTCCAGATTCGTTAGCGGCATCCTGCCCTTCTTGCTCAAGAATCTTCGCAGCTTCGTAGTTGGCTATTTCGGTACTGAACTTAGACCATACACGCCCGGCCTCTACCACGTGATGTGTGGGTTGTTCTTGTTTTTGACCATCAGGACAATCATTTTTAAAGAAATCCCCTTCCTGTCTTGTGTTATAATATACCTCGCAACAGCCACCTACTTTATTAGCATACAACGGACCTTCTTTCTCCGCAAACTCTTCCGCTTTCCTATCTGCATCATCCTGGCTTATATCCGAACAAAATTCAGCCTCATGAACGATAAACGTTTCTTCAGAACCAAGATCTTCCAGACAATCCGATTTCTTGAAAGCTTTTCTGTATTCTTTGTTGTAATACATCTTTTTCATGACAAGATCTTATTAAGTTCTTCTTTAAATTTCTGAATCTCGTCCGGGCACAACCCGCATTCCCCTTCACATACGATTCTTCTCATACGATCTATTTTAAGAACCGTATCCATATCAGGCTTAATACCTACCTTATACTTATGATATTGTAGATACTGATCAGCCTTACATGCTATAAAACGATCAGCACACTCACATAAGTAAGATGAAGGGAAAAGAATTTGCTGTGTACTTCCGGTAACTGCCATATCACTTCACGGTAAAATACCTGGCGTATTCTTTATTTATGTATTCAGAATAAGTAGCAAGATCATCCGGATCCGGGCACTCGTTCTTCAAATTAACAATCCATCCTCTTACCAGCTTTTGAATATCAGCATACCTTTTACTTACACCTCCTACAAACCTGAACTTGCGATGAAGGTCTATGATTTTCTTGTCCAATACAGCAAGTTCATCGTATTTCTGAATACAAGCCGCATTAGAATCAGCTTTAGGTGTCGTATTCGACTGAGGCTTTATAGCCCGACTTTTATTAACAGAAGCAATGTTGCTTCTTCCGCATCCACATCCCATAATTTATTGATATTTAATTAATTACATTTTGCAACCACAATTTTCACAATTATTGAGAACGTAAATCAATTTAGATGCTTTTTCGTATAATTGTTTTACGTTTTCAAAATTCCCTAATCTCATATTAGCTTCAGCCGCAGCCAGCAGAAACTCTATTTCTTTTATTTTGTCAATAACGTCATCATCCTCATGATCACATAACACAGTTGACCTGGCCCATATCTTATCTATGTTAAGACGGATCAGATCTGTTTTTAAATACTTTCTATTAAATGAATAAGAGGAAGGACTGCCTTTTATGGTAATATCGTATATACCATCTTTTAGGTTTTCAAAATCATTTCCGCGACCTGGATTTATGCCAAGAGTCTTACTGTTGAATACATTCAACTGATTCTTACCAAGATAATAAACATACTTATTCTCATCTTCAGGTGGTACGATCTCTATAATAGCCGGTCTGTCTGCCAGTATCCCCCATTCCGACTGATCGGCTATACGAAGCGTTTTAGGGTTGTTGGTGCTTATAACCTCAAAATCAAGATGAATGTTGTTCATACTCTCTTCCCATCCCATTCTGGTAAGGGAATCATCGTATCTGGCTGTTATATCAGCTCCCTCTACCTCAGTGCTATTAACACGTACCTCAGTACCATTTATCTTGACTCCTACTATTTGGGCCACCAACGACTTAGCCATGCCAAACATAGGAACAATAATTTCTCCACCGTAATCAGTTCCTTCATTTGGATACTGTACTACTTCCGTCTTGTACAGACCGTCATTTCTTCTGGCTACTATTCTAATAACCATCTGATTTTCTACATCATAATTGGTCATTACTATCCTGACATAGAAAATGTTATTTCTTATCTGTGGTAAAATATCGATATAGTTCATACCTTATCTTTTTCTACAAAGATAAGTAAATGAGGTGATAAAAGTTTAAACTATTGGACATTAAATAAAAGGTGAGGTGATTATCACCATATCCGATAATAGACCACAGCGCCTAAGTAGGGGGAGAAGCCCTCGCGCCCAACCCCATACCCCGCCGCCAGCCCTATGCCCCAGCGCCGGCTCTTTTCGTATATTATTTCTTTTTTGTGGTAGATGATCATAGTGTCCAAATTAGGTCTGTATCCGCTTATAACAGCCCGATAATCATCTGTGTTGTATGTTTTTCTTTGTATAGGAATATTGATATAAACAGTGTCTTTTATCGTATCTTTTTCAACTATAGCATCCATAGGGAAAGGTATTTCTACCTCCCCTACGTCAACTATATACTGAGGAACAGGAATAGATTGGATAATGGTATCTATTACCGTATCTATTTCTATATTGTGTATTATTTCTTTCTTCTTACATGTTTTACCAAACAAGAAAGATATAAAACACAGTAGAAGAACTCCTAACACATGCCCTACCCTCATTTTTTGCAAACACATTTCTTACCCTCCTTTTTATTATCTAAAAGATCTTGTATTTCACCATTTTTTATACCTTCTTTTAACTCCTCTCCGAATGGAACTTTTTGCCACCAACTTACTTTACTAAAGAAGTACTTAACGCCTTTTACTATCATCAAATCAGGTGCAAGGTCGCCGAGGCGTTTGAATGCCATTCCACCGTATAATATTAAGGCGAATATCGTAATCCACTGAAGAAGCATGTCTATAAACTCTGGGGATTTATGCCCTCCCATAGACATAATAAGATCCATTCCGGATATGGTAAACAGCCCGAAAGAGCAGGCCGCGAACTCAAGAAGGATTTTCAAAACTCCAATTTCGCTTATGCATGTCAATATCTTAAAAGGCCTCTTTCTCTTTCTTCGGATATAGCAGTGTTTGATACTTTTTATAGTAGCTAACAAAAGATTTATAGCTAATATAAACAATATAGAATATATAAGGTGGTGAATCTCCTGGAAATTCATCCACAATGCTGATAATCCGGAAATGAGAAAAGCCCAGAAACTTTCTAAATTCATCCTTCCTACAAATCTGTAAGCCATATTAGAACATAGTTACTTTCTTGCTACTTCCAAGAGAGTCATATACGTCAATATGGACCCAATTGGTACCTGATTCTAATCTAATAGGACAAGGAAGTAAATCCTGCGACTGAATTATTTTATTCCTTGCCTCCTCCGCCGTCATACCTTTAGCATCGAAATCGATGGCTGCCCCAAGCATATGAGGACTGACATACAAAGACCCTGATACGGTCTTGGATTTTACTATATCCGAAATATTGTTCCTAAACCCACGCTCATCAAACCTTCCACCCGACTTCCAGGTATTAACCGTCATCGGCGTTTTCAATATGTCTTTCCTTAAAACCAGTATCGTGTGAAGCAATTCAGTTCTTAAATACCTCCAGCAAAGATCTTTGTCTCTACCGTATTCTTTAGGACCAACTAATTCAACAATACTAAAATACTGACTCAATTCTTTTATAATATCACTTCTTTCCATAACTTAACCTTTTTCACAAAGATAATCAGAACCTTACCAAATATTAAAATAAGCGGAGTTTGGATTAAAGAAAAACCCCTGCATAAATAAATATACAGGGGCCATCCATAACATTAACAACAAATTACGACCTAAACAACCCTTACGTATCCGGCTGATACAAGATCAGAAAGATTCTCGTAAGCCAAAGGGATGCCTGAATCTCTTATGCAAAGATACTTAATTTCTTTGTCTATGTAATACTTTCCGTTCTCTAAAATAGAATTATATACCCAAGGAATAGGATCGTCTACGGTACCTGAATGCTTTTCTTGAACAACCATATACAGACTTTCGGCTCCACCTCCCTGGCCAGGAACCCAATCAGCTTGTAGATTGTGATTTTGCCTTACTTCAAACAAAGTCCAATCCAAATCTGAAGGCTGGTTTTTACTACGAAAACGCTGCCCCTTTACAACAGCAGTTCCCATAGGAAGACCTTTGTCGCCATAAACTCCATCCTTATCCCAAATAGGATACAATCCTTTTATCTTAAGAGCCAGACTCTGGTCAGTATTCTCCAACATAGCCGGCGTATTGATCATCGCCCTCATGTACATGGCTGTAGCCTTCTCCGGATCGTTAGCTTCAAGGATCTTATTTTTTTCTATGATCTGATCCTTTGTCCTTACCAACTTCTCAGGATATCCTTCATCCACTTTCATAGATTCAACTTCACTCCTGTCAATTTTAGAAGCTATTTCCTTTTCTATGGCAGCAGTACGATCATCGCATTCAGATTCATATACATGCATTTCATTCATTGCCGTATTAGCAATATCAAGCTCGTATTCTGAATCTGCTACAGATACGGTGTATATCCCGCTCCCTTTTGCTACATCAATATCGTTTTTAACCTTCTGCCTCATGCTGCTGTTATACCATATCTGTTTACCATCCAAGCTATAAGAGCGGACAGCATCAGAATAAGCATATTCCCTGGCCTCAGAAACTTTCTTATCCTTAGCCTTGGCAAGCAACTCCTCTTCAGTTGGTCCAGGAGGCTCCGGGTCAAGCTGCATGGCAATAACTTCTTTCACACTCACATCAGGATTGTCTTGATGGATTTTTTCTTGATCGGAGTCAAGTTGAACCCATTTACCATCTAAGAAATCTTGGTAAGAATACCCTACTTCGTAAGAAGAGGAATCCAACTCGTATCCTTCCCAGTAAAAACCTTTTACGTTTTTATTTACATAAACCATACTCTATCCTTTCTGTTAAGCTTGTTCACCTACTCTGATAACTAACTTATCATTAATATACCAGATACTTAATTCTATAAAACTATTTTTAGGTACTACTACGCTATCGCCTGACATGCTCTGGAACAGGCCAGAGGTAGGAAGCGGCTGCGTGATGTCTGTGCCGGTAGTGTTGTTGACCCGCACCTGCCATTCCCTCCCAACATCCTCAGCAGATACGGCCATAGACAGGTTCGTAGCGGAAGCTACGTTGGCTATGATATTATGAGCATCTATTGGCAAACTTGCTAATGTTGTGACAACATTAGGAGTCTTAGCCATAAACCTCAAATAAGACAACATGTCATTAGACAACGTAGCCGTATTAGCTATAGCCCTATATGTCTTATCTTGGGCAACAACATAAGTTACCATCTCAATATCTATATAAGATCCAGATACGTCTTCCTTTGAGTTGGTGTTATTAAATAAAACAGCTATTATTTTTAATTCAGAATTATCATTATCTAAAAAATAATCCAAAGAAAAATAATAAAGACTAAGCTTACCTAATGTAATCCTGTTATTGTAAGCATCAATAACTTTTGCATACGAATCCTCATCAAGAGTTCCAGAAGTACTGGGAAATATGGATAGATCAAGATAAGTCGAATCTACTCCGGTACTTACCATACCAAGTGATTCAAGCACCTTGCCACCACCTTCTTCAGTAACCAAAATATATTCGTTATACACGTTTTTAGTTTCTGTAGATGCCACATCGTCTTTTACAAGATACATGACATTATCCTTCGCTTCTTCAACAGTAGGGAGTTTGCTAACAATCTGCTTCTTCCACCCTGCTGCCGAAACAGCATCATCTATGTACTGTTTTGTTACATGATCTCCCCATGTCATGTCGCTAAGAAGAGTCTTGCTACCGTCTTGACTTCCGGCAGGGGGAGCCGGGATAAGGCCTCCTTTGCCCGACTCTGAGCCCGTCCCAGGAGCGGCCTGCACCACATTCTCAAGTCTGGAATCAACCTCCTGACCTTCGAATTTACTGTTATAACCTACTTCTGCCATATTTATTTTTTGTTAATTTTATCCAACAACTTCTTGATCTGGTCTACGATGTCCATCACCGCGCCAACCTTGTTTTTTACGTCCTCAACCTTCTGATCAATCTTAGAATCCAAAGCCTTTAAACGGTCTTCGTTTTTACGATACACTAAATACAGGGATAAACCGATGATTGCTATCGTAAGAATATTAGCCAAAACGCATCCGATTATTATCTGAAACATGATGATTATATGGTAGATAACGCTACCACACGCTTTAATTATTCAACTTTCCACAAATATAACAATTGTTCCAACCATAACAAGATCAAAGATGTTCGTTATTAACATCGGACACCCATTCTTTAGATGAAAGAATAGATTCAAACTCAGAAGAAGAGCTGTCATATACCGGATACGGGTATTGAGGTTCGTCATCAGCCTGCATATCTAAAGACTTGAATAGATGGTCATAATGATCTATATGTAAAATAACCTTAGAACCGTCTACGCTCGCTCTTGGGCTGTCTATTCCTAATTCACGTCTCTTTTCTTCAGATACGGAATCATATACTTCTTTTGGTATGATAATGAATTTCATATTACTTTGATTTTAGGGTTTGTAAATAGTTATATGCTTTGATACAGTCGTCTTTGGAGAGGATTCTTGGATAAATTGCAAGGTTCTTAAAAGCTATTCGATCAAACCTACCACCACTACTCGATACCTCCAACATACCACCAGAACCAACTACATTACCTGTATTTGCTAGTATTTCATTCCAATTACGATCATAGGCCCTACCATCTGAACATGCAGCATTAATACTTTTAATTCCGTCAAGACTATTTTTTACTGATCCTGAATTAATATAAAGATCAAGTCCAATCATTGTGTTGTAGATATAAAAACTAGACCCTTTTACTAAACCAGTACCACTCTTTTTATTATCAATAAACTTCCAATCTCCAACAATCGTAAAATCCTTACCCATTTGAAAAGCTGACGAAGTTATCATATCATCCACCCCATCAGTAACCAGATAGCCAGCATGTTCCCCTTCTTCATTGTAGCCACTCCCTTCAATAAACCCAAAATTAGACAGCACAAGATCATTACCATTGCCCGTAATGTTGGCAATAGTAGCACGATCTTCGTCCTCGTTGGTTTTGCCTACCGTTGTCCATGCTTGGTCGGGGAAGAGCCAGGGATAGGTTTTGACGAAGTAGTCTTTGATCTTGGTCAGTTCTTCTTCGGTGGCATCGTGATCGAGAAATACAAGTTCCCAGATAGCAGCGTTAATACAAGTTCCTACATTAGTTGGAGCTAATTTCCCAACATGTAGCACATCTGTTCCCTCAAAATTACCAGTTGTAATCGAAACACCATTATAACTTTTAGATGTCTGATAAGTAAGGATGTGTGGTAAATCCATTTCACTCCCTATTGCTCCAAAAGATATAGGCTTATTAAGATGATCGGCTTGTATATTTCTATATTCTAACAAGAAGGCACCATCCTTGAGCCAATTCTTTACATTAGATACTAATCCTAATGCTCCTTTTCCCCTTGTAATCCACTGTCTCAACGCCACAACCGTATATCCCTTTTCCTTAGTCAGAATAGGGAAGTTATCACAGACACCATAATCATCCACTCCGTCAAAGACAAGTGCACCGGGGTAGAGAGGTAGTTGTTCGATGGTGATTTGACCTAAATCCGCACTTGCTAAATGAAGATGCATTTCATTACTTGTATATTCTGGGTTATCTTGTAATGTTATTATTCCATTTGAAGGCAACTTTAAATACTTATTCGAAGCGGAATTGGCAAATTTCATAACTCCTTCCGGGTAAGTACTTGTAATCTTAATGGTGACATTATTAGATATACCTAAATTAGATTTACTGATAAACACAATATTCTTTCCTGAACCCTGTGATACTTTAACATCAATAATGACTTTCGAGTTACTTTTAGTTATTCCTATTTCTGTAGTATCTCTATTATTCACCCATTTAGAAAAATCACCAACATATCCTCCAACCCCTGACATCCCCTTCCAAGCTAAATTCTTCATCTGTAAATCATGCCCATTATCTGTAAGGTCTTTCCATACAGGGTTCTCTGCCATTTGTTCATTAGTAAGACCTAATGCTGAATAACGAGCTACAATTCCTTCTATATCAGGAAAAGAATCCACTCTACATGGTAAGTCCGATATCATTTTAGCATACTCTTTAAAAGGTATGGAAGTAGGTACATCATACCCTTTGGATATAAGGGCTTGCCTTATATCCTCTTTGGTATTTATAATCCTCATTAACTTATCTGATATGGTTCCCATCACACTTCCTCCCCGTTTATGTAATCCAATACCGAACCTATATCTCCGATGTCCGATTTTATTGACTCTCCTTGAGAATGTATTTCAATAAGTTTCTGATATAAAGTGTTATCCCCTATACGATTCTTATCTGTAGCTTGTTCTTCGATTTTGGCTATCGTATCAGGATCTTCGTACTTAACACCATCAGGACCATACCATTCGTCTGTTAAATTCGTGTATTTATGACGAACTGGAGTCGATTTAGACTCCAGTGTTACTAAAAAATATTCGTTACAGCTCATGACAATAAGATTTAGTGGTTGCAACAATTACATCTACAAACTGTTCTCACGTAGCCAGAGGGAATGGCAGCCAGCTCCGTCCCTACGGCTATCGCCGGGTCAGTGCTTTCCATGACCGTCAGTGCCATCTTGTCTATGTCAAGGTCATTGTCGTAAACGATTTCTCCCTCAACGTAGATGCTCCCTGCATCAGAAACGTAGCAGTTTTTTACCTGTCTTATATGACGTTGTGTAGCAGACGCAAAATCACACTCGATACTTAACCAACCTACCGGTATCTGATCGATATTGGATCCGATATTGTAATCAGGGTCGGTTGTTTTAAGAACCATATGTCTCAATTCCCTTGTATTTCCGTATCCGTCCATTGTTATGTATGTTCGGATCTGAACCTTACCCTTTTCCGTCTTATAACAGTTTTCTACTATTTCTGTATCGGATGTAGTAGCATCAGGGAAATCACAAACAATACGCTGCCATCCTTCTTGTATTTTGCTGAATGTGGCGCCTCTTTGTATATCAGGGTCGGTCGTTTCTAAAACAATAAGATACTCGTCCCGGACTCCTATTATGCTATCTACCGACCTGTATCCACCAAGATGTATTTTACCACCAGGAGTAGTATAACATTCATCTACGGACATAATATGTCTTTCCGTAAGATCGGGGAAGTCGCATTCGGTTTTCGTCCATTCGTTAGGTATCTTATCTATTCTCGTCCACTGAGGATAGGCGGCGTCCGTTGTCTTAACAATATAATAATACTGTCCCCTTACACCAAGAACGGCATCAATAGCTTGATAACCTTTTATATTGACCTTACCACCATCCGTCTTGTAGCATTCGTCTACTTCAACAATTTCCCGGTCCGTCATGTCAGGAAAATCACATACCATCCTCACCCAATCTTCGGGAATGGAATCCAGCACGGCCCCTACCTTAATATCAGGATCAGTAGACTGAAGGACGGTATAAACCTCTTCCCTGGTCCCAAGAATATTATCTATGGCTACCAAACCTTCTACTTGCACTTTTCCTTTTTTAGTAGTGTAACATTCAAGAACGTAAGTTACGTCTCGTTCTGTCATGTCAGGAAAGTCACAAACCATTCGAACCCAATTCTCTGGAATTAGTTTAAAAACATGGCCGGCAGGGAAATTATCGTCCGTCGATTGAATAACGGTATAAATAGATTCCCTGATATTTATCTTATCATCTATGGCCTCCAATCCTTCTATTTCAACCTTACCATCCGGAGTCTTATAACATCTGTTGACGAACGTAATGTCGCGTTCTGTCATATCAGGAAGATCGCAGTCGATCATAACCCACTCGTCCGGTATTTTAGTAAGAACTTTACCTACCGGATTATCCATGTCGGTACTGTCGGTAATTCTATGGGTTTCTTTAAGAACATCCATCTGATCGTTAAGAAGATACCAACTCCATACTTCGACCTTTCCACCAGGTGTACGGTAACAGGTTTTGAAATCTTTGATAACTTTCTCAGCTATGTTAATCCACTCCCATTCGGTTGTGGCCGGAATACCAGAAACAGGATGCTTCTTACCTTCTTCGTCAAGATACCAATAACAGCCATTTAAGGACACAACCACTTGGTAGATTTTGTCCCCTATTTTTATACCGGATTTGCTGTCATCTACCGGTTGGGAGGAACCCCATTTTCCAACTATGTTGGTTATTTTATCAATGCCCCTACCTAAGGCACCGACTAAAGAATCCACGCCGTTCATATGAAACTAACTTATTTCAAATTGTTTTATTACAAAAAAGGGGGTGGAGGACCAGCCTCCTCCCCCTTGGGATATATAGAAAAAAGGAAAATCAAATCTTGCAGGGCTTGATATTTGCCGAAGCAGCTAACAAGTCCATAAGGTCTTGAATACCTTCGTGAGCGCCATACGGTACATGGAAGTGTACTGTAATATGATCATCAATTACCCTACCGAAGCCGTTAGAGTAACGTGCCGGCTTCAACGTTACTGAATAATCAGCATACGGAGCCAACAGGTCTAAGCGGGTTTCTTCGTTGGTAAACATCCGTTCCATAAGTTCTTGGTGAGTCTTACGGAAGTCGAAGAACATACGTTGTTCGCGTTCCTTATCCAGCAATTCAGCGCCGAGGTGAGTACGCGGAGCCCAGTGCTGTTTGTATTCGGTATGGATCGGGTTGAAGTACGTGCTGATAGCCTCGCGCTGTTCATCCGGATAACCGCCATTTACAGCAATACGAACAGATCCTTCTTGGAATGTCAGACGGTCAATCAAACAGTCAGACGGAGAAATCATGTAGTCGATACCACGGAATAAGATACCACATTTGCAGTTCTTAGGAAGCGGATCGGCGATAATGGACTGATCTCCTGCTACGGCACCCAAACGTTTCCAGTTACGTCCACGATAAGATTCGGGAGCTTTAGATACGAAGAAGTCTTTGAAAATTTTATCGCATTCGTCGCAAACCATGTTAGTAACGACCGTTGTTTTGAATTTGTGTTGACATCCACCAGGTGTACCGTAATCTTCGATTGTCAGATACGGGAATGCTGCCTGCAATTCTTCTTTAGCACTGTTACCACATTCATCATCCGGCAACGTGATTTCATAAGCTTCTTTCGAAATCTTACAAGAACCACATGCTTCCCAGCTAACGGTAGTAACAGTAGGATTGCTACACATATCTGCTGTTTTAGCAACGAACGTTACTGTGGCAGTCGGATTAGTTTCTACAAATGCATCGATATCAGCCTTCGTCAGTTTCTTGCTTACGGCCACAGTGTACATACCTACGCCGCCATCTTGGGCTGCTGTTTTCTCGGCAGTGCTACTAACGGCATTCTTAATGCTTTCTACTACAGTAGACTGATCAACACCATCATCCTCTAACGTTACGGCATAAATCAAACCGCCGTCTACCTTAGTATATCCTTCAGGGCACTCTTCGCAGCCTTTCATGATAGAAGACAGCTTTTGAGTATAATCAGAAGGCTTACCACCTTCTTTCATCACCTGATATTTAGATGTAGAAAGATGACGTCCTACTCTCTTAATATCCAAACCAGGATAAGCAGCCTTAAGCTGAGCCAGAGCATAAGCGTCGCCGGTATCACACATTTCCATACAATAGAAATTCATGTCGGTTTCCGCCGGAGCTTTTTCTAACTCATCACAAGAATGGATAGGATGGATTTCTACAAAATCACCTACCTTTCCACCACCTGCAATCGGCTGATTCTTGATACGTTCGATTGTTTTCAAGATAGCAGCCAAAATATCAACATCTTCACAAGGATCACATTCTGAACACATATCCTCACGACCCGGACAGTTTTCGAAAATGATGTAATCATCAATATTTACCTCACCCATCGGATAACCACGAAGCTCGAACAAACGTCCTGTCAGCTTAATATGGATAGGAATACGATCGCCTTTTCTTGCTGTAATAGCGGTATTGTCGTCAATTCCGTTATAACCGAAAATAACCTCATCTACTTTAATTTCTTTGCTCTTCGGAGCAGAAGCATACACTTCTATGATTTCGTCAATAGCAAACGTAGGTGTAGAGAATGATTTATCATCAGATACACGGTCGTTCACCATCTCATTACGTCCGATTCTGATCTGGAAACGTTGTTCGTCCTTACGATATCCTTTCAAGTCTTTCAACGCTTTCAAACCATCTTTAGTCTGCTCACCATCCAAATCATAGATAGCGATCTGACCTTCTTGAAGCAACAAAGAATCTACGTCCGCCAACTTAGCGTGCGGAGGACAGATAATGTGTCTGTCATACGGTTTATGGATAGCCATAGCCTTATAATATTTTAAAAATTAATATTCTGTTATCTGTCTCAAAAATAGTGATAGTCATATAAGCAACAAAAAGCATTATGAATTAATTAATTCTTAATGCTTTTTGATAATCTTTAATTTAGGATATGCCTTTCTTCTGCTACAAAGGAGATTGGACGTTGTTTGAATCTATTTGATAACGTCCGTATTCGCTTTCATTCAAAGCAAATTGCTTTTCAATCATGTTAAGGATAATACCAATTAATTTATCATCTAATTCAGGATCTATATCAGTTGAATTAGAACCATCGGATTTAATATATCCTTCGATGTCAACTTCCTTCGGATAGCGGTAATATGTAAGGTAAACGGTGTCTACATCAAAACCAGACTTATACACCCTTACCGAATCTTCGCCTATTGTATAGAATGTTTCCCTAAAATCAAAATCAGGTTTGTTAAAAAAGTCGGCAAGAAGCTCATGCGGGTTTTCGTTCTTAGCCTCCCACATGGTAAAATCAGTAACCGTGCATTCACCTTTGGTAAATACGCCTGATATGTTTGAAAAAGAGAAGAAATCAGAAGGCAATGAAAATAAAGTGCTTTCCGGATTATCTTTATCTTCTTTCTTATCAAGTTCTTTTGAGTACACAACCAACTTTTGTATATAACGTATATCCTCTTCGTTTTTCTTATCAAGGATATAACGAACAAGGCGGTTTTGTTCGTCATTAAAAAGCTGAACAAAACGTGCCTTGTCAAGTTTTATACCACCGTTGGTCATGTTTTCTTCAGCCTTCTGTAAGGCCCGAAGATAACAATCAACGATTTTCATAAATTATTCCTTTTTATCAGCGTATTGATCAACATCAAAACCTTTCTCATCTTCCTTTTTCTTCTTATCAGACTTAGCTCCTTCTATTTTTTTATGCTTGTTCTTTAAAGCATTATACGCTTCAAGAACACGTGACTTGGTTTCTAACATCGACTTATTGGAAGCAAGAGCCATAGATGCAGAGATGGCGTCGGCGCCCAGGAGCTCGCCATTCAGATACAGTCCGTCGGTGTTGACGGTGACAGCCAGCCCTTCGATCATTTCCTTGATCATACGATGGAATTTGATCACCTGCATTCCCTCCGAAGATTCGTCGTCGGATAAGAACCTTGAGCTTGCTTCTTTATATATGTCAACGTTCGTATTCTTGGCGTCAATCCAATTAGTGAATATGTATTGAACCATGCTCTGATCAAGCTCTACGCTATATATGATGTCAAGATACAAAAGCAGATCGTAGATGCTTTTCCTTTCAGCCTCTGACCCTTTCAGTTTGTTCATGAACTCGTATAAAATATCAGCCTTGTCAATCTGACGTTGTTTCCTGATATCTACAGCCGTAGTCTTGTCTTCTACACAATAATAAGATTCGACATACATCGGATTACCGTCTTCCTCTTTAGGAGTAAGAGACTTGGATAAAATAGCTATATACAGCTCAAATAAATCACGAACGTCATTAGTGTAGAACAAACGACCATCATACAAGTCAATTCTGTAAGAATCCCAGAAATCGAAGTTCTTTTGGTCCAGGTCCTCATTGACAGTTTCTTCAAACGGATACCGAATATTCTTAATACGCATATCCATTTCATTCTTCTTGTCTTCAAGTGAGTAACCTTTATAACATGCTGAATTGATGAAGAAACCGGTATCATACACCCTAAGATCCTTATCCCATCCACAACAAGATACTGTCTTGTTACCAGGGAAAGGAGTCTTGGAAATGCCTCTTTCCTGATATCCGGAAGGAGCTTCTTCATCCATCTTACCTGTTATAACATAAATAGAGTCGGAATATATCTTCATTCCTCCTACGGTAGCCAGCAGTTTCTTAGACTCATGGCTTTCTTCAAAAATCTTTTTTCCCATTTTTTTATATACCCTACGTCTTTTCATATATGAAAAGACTATGTTAGAAACAAAATTTGCGGCCGGTTTTAAAGCCGACCGCAAGTTAATATTAAAAGTTATGATTACAAAGAGCTTGGTAACAATTCAATTGTTACAAACCGGCTGGTATCTTTTACCCAACAAGCCGATACAGAGTGGCACCAGAATTGTTCTGACATACGAGGATGGCTGGATACAATTTCTTGAGCCGATACCCTGGATGACCATCTACCTTGTTCGTAACCCCACCACATAGAACCGATATCAGGCTTAACGTAGAATACGTTGCTGTTGATATTACCAATACGAGCTTCGGCTGAAGCAGGGATGCCGGCGAATGCATTAGAGTATTCAGGAGCGGTCAAGTCTTCCATAATACATGAATATGATGTGATAGGAGTCATGCCGTCTACCAACTGGCTTCTATCTACCATATCAACGTAATCCAAAGAAGGTTCGTGTTCTACAATAACCTTACCAATACCCGGAATAGTAACGCCCTTGATCTTTACAGTTCCTAATTCAAGAGCATCGTTTGATCCTGTTACCGGGTTATTGATGATACGTTCTGTACCCATAAGCGGAGCCAAAGCACCTAATTGAGAGAAGAACTCATCACGAAAGATTTCAACGATGTTCTTGTAAGCCATAGCACCTACCTTGAATTTCATTACACGATTTTCAATCGGCATATCGCTACGACCACGGAAAATATAGTCGGCAGCAGCCAGGAAGTGTTCACGCTTGATACCGCCCGGACGTGCATATGAGATAACGAAACCACGGCGAAGTTGATGGTACAAACCTTCGTTTTTCATCAAAACACCATTATGACCCTTGACTCTACCTCCGCGCATGAACATAAGTTCGTATGCTTCCATCTTAGCCAATTCAGCCAAACAGAACAAAGATACTGTATTGGCTACACGAGCTGTACGCATATCAATGCTTCCGTCACCAAGACGAGAACCGATGATAGCATAACTTGCATCACCTCCTCTGATTTCAGAAAGCTGACGAACTTTTTGGTAAGCTTTGTCGATGAAATTCTGTGTACGTTCGTCCGCATAAGCCAAAGACTTAATACCAGCGTACATAGTCGTTTCACCTTCAACACCACGGTGTCCACCAAGCGTAAATTCACAAGTCATAGAACCGGCCTTAGAAGCACCTCCTACGCCAGAGAACTGAGTAGAGAACTCACCAAGAACGTTTGTTACCTTCCAGTATTTAATACCGGCACGAAGCATGTCTTTCGGGAAGTATTTAGCACGAGAACGGCCCCACAACTTACACCAGTATCTCCAGTTCTCACCTTCTTGTTTCGGAGGACGCTCTGTAGAGATAAGGGCCTGGCAACCGTTAATCACATCGTAAGTAATAACATCTCCTTGTTTAAATTGTGCATTCAACACAATTTCGAAGAAGCTTTCATCAATACCAGGTTTTGCATATTTCAAAGACGTGTCTTCTACTGTAACCACCTCATACGTTTCTGATACCGGAAGATCATAACGGAATGAACCATTGATACCATTTACGGTAATAGTAGCATCCTGTTTGATCATACCCATATACATAGGCAGAGGATAGTTTGTAATGTTAGAAAACAACTCAAGCATACCCAGATGGTTCTTATCAGGATCTTCGTAGTACCAATCTTCTAAAGAGCTAAGATCGTGTTCTACGATACTTTGCTTAACGACTTTAGCGTCGGTATATCCAATCACCGTGTCACCATTCATGGTGGCCGGGAAATTTTTTGTTAAAAGTACATTAGCCATGAACGAAAAAATGTTTTAATTTTTAATCTATACTGATTTCATCGAACTTCACACCTTGAACTTGATCACCTTTATCATCTACCGGAGCCACCCTCTTGTCTTTATTTGTATGGCTGATGAGCTTATAAATTTTCTTTTTCTCATCAACTACAGCTTGATTCGACTTCTGTTTTATGAACTCTCCTGGGTTCATAAGAAACATAATCAAATCTGGCGCTTCTTCCGGATTCATCATCATCTCCCTTACCCTATTAAATGCTTTGGTAATTCCGGGATTCGATTCAGAAGGTTTTAGGGCAAAATCAAGAGCTTTAGATACCATAGTGTCATTTAGCTGATACTTTGCCTGGATAGAAGACTTAAGGTCTTTCTTATACCTTCTAAAATCTTCTGCATCCTTCGCCTTCTTTTCGGCAGCCTCTTTAGTACGTTGCTGGATAATATCATCCATTCTCTTATCAAGCTCAGCCTTATACTTTATAGCCTTTGCTTCAACATACTCTTCACCTTTATTGATAATGCCTTTGAAAAACTCATCAGCTTCATCTTTAGGCAACCCAAGAAGATCAACATAATGGCGAACGATCTTTATCTGATCTGCTTTGTTTTCAATGTCAAGCTTTTCTATAGGAGCGACATTCGTATCATATTGCTTAAGAATATCAACGATATTCGCGCCGGCCTTATCAGCCTGGATAAGCTTCTTAGTAATATCAGAAACAGAGGTAACATCTATCTTATCCTTAACAATGTCCTCTTTCTGGCTTTCAAGGACTGTAGATAGTATATCACACAACGAATCTTCTTTACTAAAATCAAGATCATTGATAGTAATCTCTTCGCCGTTTTCACCGCTAAATACCACATCTTTCAAATCGGGAATGATTCCCCTTGAAGAAAGGGCATCCAATACTTTTCTGTAATTGACAACCGGGGTCTCTACCTGATCCTGATTAACGTCAACTACATTCTCTTCTCCTTTTTTATCCTCTTTAGGATCAGGAGTAGGATCAACAACCAGCTCTTCTTTAATTTGAGAACCTTCTTCTACAGGCTTCTCATCTTTTTTAGCCGGTTCATTACCATTAATAGGCAGAATATCTTCTTCCCTATTATAAACATCATCGACCGGACCGATACTAAAAATATCGTCCAATTCTACTATTCCATTTTTTTCTAATTTTCCCATACTGCAAAAATATTTAAATACCTATATTTCAGACAAAAAACTTATAAGTGTTTAATCTTCACTAAAAATTAAATATCCCCAAATTTTATTAGAGATTTTCTAATGAAATTTGGGGATATTTAATCCTTAATTCTTATTGATTCCGGCTACATACCTTTTGGTGGCGTCTTCCCTCGCTCGTTGGGCAAGTTCTTTGGATTTTAATTTTAACTCTTCCATTTTTATTCTCATTTCATCATCATGAAGTTTGGAATCGTTTTCGAGCTTCTTATCCTCTATCCTTTCCTTGCTTTCTATATCAGCTTGCCTTACGGTCTGATCTGAAACAGAAGCCAGGAAGTTGAGGGAGGTGGCGTCGCTCTTGGCGTCTGCCGCCCTGCCTGCCGCCTGGATCTTCTCTTGAAGTATCCGGTATTGACCTTTCTTGTCTTCCAAAGCAAGTTCATGCTGACGTTGCTTATCCTTCTCAGCAGCTTCAGCTTGTATCTGTTGCTGGTTAAGCTGCATCTGATTCTGTTGTTGCTGCTGCATCTGACGCTCGTTGTATGCGCGAGTATTCCTTGCATTCTGTATAAGTTCCACCATAGAATCTGATGTAAAGATAGATGCAAGATCGTAAATGTCTCCTCCGGCTGTATTTAGCTGCAACATAAAGGTCTTGAACTTTTCAAGTTCATCCCTCTTCTTTGAGTTGGATAAAGCCTGAACACCAAGATGCCTTAAACTAAGACCGTCGGTTCCTATAGATAAAAACGCTCTGGTAAGGTCACTTTTTGTGTACATTACAGAAATATCCTTTCCTTCTTCCTGGCATTGTTGAGCAACGGCCAGATGAAGATCGAGAGCCCGTTTCTTGAAATAACCGAAGTTATCAAAGTATATCTGTGTTTGTAACATAGATGCCGTAACGCCCTGCTGAACCCCGGTGGCAGTCTCATATCTATTGGGACCGTTAATTACTTGAGGTGTGATACCAACCATTTCAAAACACTTCATCCTCGACCATTCAGCAAGCTCCATTCTTGTTTTAAGCTGCTCTGTCTGCGACAAATCATAGACGGCAAACTGGTTGAAAGGAACGCCGCCTTTCGTATTTTGAGATGAGGTATCTAATGTCAGAGCACCAACAGACTTAGCCACATCAAGAAGGTTTGCCCATATATCAGCCACATCTTCACCCAAATCCTTATATTCACTTGGAACCAAATTAATATCCCCTAAGAAGAATTTACCAATCTCCTTTTCAAGAATATTGTTTATCTGGTTTATGGAGAAATTATAAAATATTTGATATGGCTGAATCCTGTTGGCCATAGAAGTACCGATATATCCGGCAACGGGTAGAACAAAGTCATAGATGTTGCTATCCCCTTTTATCTGATGATCGATAGGTTCTCCATCCAGATACAGGTTGTCCTGAGCGAGAGCCCCGCCACTGATCTTAACCCCGTACCTTACCTGTGGAACGTAATCTACGAAATAGGTATTAATCTCCGGGTTCTCCATTCCCTTACTCATGGTCCTGGTAATTTTCTTAATACCATTTTCCTGTAAAAAGTCCTGAAGAAGCTCATCAGTTACCATCTCGGTAGTTACTAATCCGGTCTCAGTTTGGTAGGTAATTACATACACCTGAGCCGGGGATACCCAATATGATTCAGTTACCTGATACAAATCACTACGAACATGCTCGTCGCTCAAACTCTGGGCACGGTTATAGTAATTACCATGCTCTAAATTTGGCATGAATCTGGTTCTGTGATATTCGTTACCATTACTATCGTATCCGGTATATGTACCGGCTGGAATACCGTAATAATCCTCATAAGCTTTTATAGAGGCATAATCATTATATCCTTTCCAAGGTATTACCTTATTCTGATATAACATCCCTACACTCGCCGATTTGGATAAACTTACATAGCTTCCATTATCACCATTATGATAAGTACCATTGAAATTATCAGCACCTCCTATAAGCTTCTGCTTATCTTTCGCCGTAAGAAGATGCCCCCACCTTACTATAATATCATTGGCAGTATAATAATGAACACGACCAATATAATCACCGTACTGCGGATACTTGCTATCTAATGTCTTAGAGTAAAACGTATTCAACGGAGACCACCTCTCCGGCTTATAATAGTCGTATCCTACATGATAATTTCTAAAGCAACGACCGGTAAGAAGATAGTCGATGAAATTCTCAGTGTCTATCTCATCCATGTAAAAACGCCCCCTGTCCGCCTCAAGCGTATGAGAACCCCATATGACCTCGGCAGTCTTCCATTTTGTATTCATGAAGTTCTCTATCTCAGGAGGGGTCATAGATGCTTTCACCTCTTGTATCTGTTGAGCATAAGCCTGCTTTTCTTCTTCGCTGGCAAAATTATTATAATCCGGATCCAATCCTCTATTCAATAACTCTTGCCTAACCCTTCTGTCCAATTCCTCTTTAATGTAATTATGAAGAAGATTCTCCTTCGTGGCAGAATACTGATTCACTTCAGATTCATCTAATCCAACTACATTATACTTGTCAGAAAGGTTACCCAACCATCCTACAAAAGCGTTTACGATCGTACCTATTATATCATAATGACGTAAGAATGATGGAATATTTACGTTGTCCCTTATAGACTGAACATCCTTAAGATAAGGAATTACATCTTTCAGCTCCATAAAGGACAACTTACCTTCCATCATCCTATAAAAATCCTTGAACTTCTGGTTCTCATCAAGCTGCTTCAAACCAATCAATTCAAGAGAATCCATAGTGGCTTTAAACCACTCCTTGGTTTTTCTCTTAGTAGGTATCGCCTGCACCGGCAACCCTGAAAATACTCCTCTGGCCGGAAAAGCCTGATCTCTGTTAAAATACTCCATGAGCTATATGTTTTTTCACAAAGATAGGTAAATTGTTCTACCTATCTCATTTTGTAAGGGTTATGTCTTCTTACCGTAAATCCTTTGACCTGTTCTATCTTCTTGCGCTCTCTCTTCTTTTGATTCTCCTTCTGAGTCGTACTTTCAGGCATGTAACCCATATCATCATAGTACTTAGCCAGAAGAAGAGCGTGGCCGAAGGCTATGATACGGTCGGTGTTGACCCCAGGGCCGAAGGCTATGATTTCATCAAGAAGTTCTATATCAGGGATACGGTAAATACCTTTCTGTGTTATTTCATTACCATCATCATCATACCCAACAACAACATCCTCCCAGCAATATTGAATAACGGTATTGAAAAGCATGCGCTGATTAGGAACCGTAGGAGCCAAACCAAGCTTGTTGTTCTGACGGGCGCCAGCACGGATAATCTTACCGGCAAGACGTTCGCCATCTTCCAGCAACATAAGCTGCTTATTTCGTCTCGTAAGATACAGTTCATACATTCGGTCGGCATTCTCCATAAGACACTTGGCTCCATACGCTTCTTGAAGTATTTCACAATTACGACAAAAATCATCAGAAGATGGAGGACGTGATGCGTATGATGCTACTATACAATAAGCGAACGGATCATTGATTTTTACATATCTTTTAAGTACATAAAACGTACCAACAGAATCAGTATCAGCCTTGTCTGATTTATATGGATCTTGCCCACTCACATACGTGAAATCAAAAACACCTCCTTCTTCTGGTGGATCTTCGTATATAACAACAGGAGTATCTATATTTCCACCTTGAAACGGATAATCAGCAAGCTGCTTATCACTAAAATGATACCCCATCTTCATGCCGTCTGTTTGATAAATATCTACTGTTTTACCAGGCCTACCTTCTTCAAGAAGACGGCTTTTGTGCTTCAACGCATCTTCTACAGGGAACCTATTTACGTTCGTATTAAGGAAACAATCATCTATAGACAAAGGGAATGCCATTCGTTCCTGGACATATAAAGCTCTATCCTTTTTGACAAGTTCGTCAAGACGTGATTTTATTATTCCAGTATTTTTATCAAAGTCTGAAACTTTTATTTTTATCTTCTTAAGACCGGGAGCATTCTCTACTCCAAGATACTTATCAAGAGTCGTTTCTTTCTTTTCATACGCATGAGACATCTGGGCCGGAACAAAGCATCCAGATTTACATATACGCCATGTTGGTTTAATAACTCTCTTATTTAGAATATCATAATTCATTATAATAAATCCATATTCGTCCGGAGAGTTCATGATTTTCTGGGCATCTTGAGACTTTTCTACATTACCGCCAGTGTTATGAGTTATAATACCATTTGCTATATAAGTGTGAGTATCTGATGCAGTAAGATTATAGACTTTTCTTTCTCCTATAAAATCTATACTGTCTACATAATCCAATAATTTATTTCCATTGTTATCAATAGTCCATATAGCGTCTCCTTTTATCAGATTACTTGCAGAAACATACCCATCATACAAAATATCCCTTCCATTTGGATATTCGCATTTTATAGGATGATCAAAGCTGCATTCCAATGTACGATTTGATTTTGTAGTAATTCTAAAACATGATTTGAATGAAGGAGATTTTATCCATTCTATATTTTGACTAATGATTTTATGGTTTTCAACATCGAATCCTATTATTCCATCTTCTTGTTTTAAATCCTCTATCCTACACGGTTCTCCGTTTGATTTGTACACTATTGTACCAGCACAACAACATCCCGCCATCAAACAAACGCCCCTCATTCTACCATGCATCATATGAGCCGGCCTACCGGCAAGCCATGCTCCAAGCACCGGAAATTTACCTACCTCATCATATATAGACGTATATGGAGTTCCGCCTGCGGTCTTCAATGAGCCTCGCGTCTTTCCATCATCAACGTTGGTAATTCTTATTCTGGCATGAACATCACGTTGGTTGTTGATGTTTCTTGTACCTAAAACAACTTCTTTAGTCCAGTCGTTACCGGTCCTGTTTATAGTAAGATAAGGAGGAAGATTATCAAGTCCAAACTCAAGATACTCTCCCATATTGGCAAGGTCTTCTTTACTTGCTCCAATAACATTATGCGTCAAATTGTACGTCATTGTTGCATTACGAGCCAGAAGAGAGCTCATTATGGCCGTATTATGAGTAACGATGTAATTGGTGGTCAAAAATAAATGAGAGTCATTATCAACGGTTATACAAGTGGCATGCTCCTTTCCGTATATCGATATGGATCTTATTTTTAATTCCTTACGATTCCTTGATAGTATAAGTTTGTTCCCCTCCAATTTAGCATACCAACCTGAAGCCCAAAACATACGTTGTACAAAATTTATGACATCCATGTCAATATGAGACAACATAAGCTCTTCTTCTCCGGTTACTACGTTTCTGAAAGAACGAATGAAGTTTTCTATAAAATCTTTTTTTTGATCTATGGACGATCTTAAAAATTTCTTACAAATGTATTTATCGAAAAACATATCCCCACCATAGCCACCGAGATAAGCCGCCAGCATCGAGGCGTAGGCCGACGGCGGAACCGGCAGCTTTGCCGTAGGGTAGTTAAGGGCCTCACCTACTGGAATAGACATACTCTTATAATCCAATCCGGCTATGGCTCTAAGACTCCTAACATGCCATTTTCCTCCATGATTGACACGCCATTGATGATTACCGCAGCAAATAACGTTACGACCGTCTTCGAATACGACTCTGTATGTAGTTACTTTCCCTTGAGGATAGACACCTACGACTTCTACCAAATTCCCTTTATCGTCATATATCTTATCCCCTACAACGATATTTCCTATCATCTTTTCCCGGTCCTCAAGATAAAGTATCTCGGAGTCAAGAAGGGCTTTTCCAAAACGACGGCACCCGAACATGAATATTCCTTTATTCTCTTCTTCAGCCTGCTTTAGAAATTCGGCAAACATCCATTCATTATCACGAAGCTGAGAATTTCCAGGAATACGATCATCTCCTACGTCAATCATCATCTTCCAGAAATTGATATGCCAATATAGCCAAGGATGGATAAATACACCATTTATGGTAACACCGTTAAGGAGTTTCATAGCCTCATTCTCCCAGAATTGCTTGACATCATCGTCTTGCTCTTCATAAGAATAAAGGTCATTCCATAACGGAATATCGTTACCCATATTTATATAAAGTTCTTTGCTATCAAAATTCATGACAAAACTACTTATTGAACTTGTTCTTAGCTTCATTCTTCACAAAAGACTGAATACCTGATACTGTTTGTCCTCCTTTTAGGCTTTTCTTATTTTTGGCAGCCTCAAGCTGATTATAGACATCCATTATCCCACACATCTTAATATAAGATTCAGTCCATTGCATTAAGCTATCAGACAAGCTCTTTTGAAACCTAAATTCTTTCTCCCTCTTATCGGAATCTTCTATTTTATCCCAAGGATTTTCAGATAGATAACGTTCAGCCTTATCTATCTGATCCCTTAGCACAAGAAGTTTTCGATCTACGTAAGAGACATCATCGTTAGTCGGCTTTCTTGCTTTCATTGTTAACTATTTTTAAAAAAGCCTCATACTGAGACTTAAGCATATTAAATCTGTCTTCAAGAGAAGATGGATCAACACGATACTTGCACATGTTTTTTATTCCTTCCTCAACAGATTCTTCCTTGAACATAACAGAATCAGTATTATTGTCAACGTACATAATAAAATCCGATTCTCCGTCGTTTACTATCCTGTCAAGAACCTTCTTGCTGTCATCATCTATATTAAGATCATGACCGGCATTAATAGACAACCGGTAAACTGTCTTGACAGAAGAAGATACTTTCATTATCTCTTGTTGATACAAGTTGGTCATAAACGACTTTTCTTCTAAATCAATAAAGTCTTCCAACTCTATGTTGTTTTCCTCATCCTTCTTTCTAATAATATCCTTAGTTAGCTCTTCCATCTCCTCTCCCACCTTATCTTGTGCAGACAGTAGATGGTTGTAATAAGAAATAAGATGTTTTATATCTGAATCAAAATCAATCTTCTTCATTATCAATAACCTTTTTATCGTAAATAATAACGTCCATCAACTCCATTGACAAATTATAATCAGCCACTTCAAAAAGCTCGCTGTCTGTCAACGTCCTTAAAAAAGAAACAGATAATCCTCTTTTCTTGGCAAAAGATCTAAGTACGGCATAGAGAATGTCCCCGGCAGAATAATCAGGGAGATCGTCACAAGATGCCTGCAACATAGAAAATAAGGATTTCCTTTTATCTTCGCATTGTAAATGCCTTGCTTTACCACAGCCGCTCATAATACTTAACTTTTTTGGATTATAATACCTTCGAAATTAAACGGAATCTTTTCCTCTTTTTGAGATCCATCTTTTTGATAGTGAACAGTCATATGTTTTACGAATCTTCCTATTCCAAATCCTGCTGTATGTATCTCTATATTGAACTTAAAGTGACGGGAGTCTATGATATTCAAATTAGAAGACGTACATCCACAAGATGTCTCTGATGCTGTTATCTTCATATCATGCTTCGACTCAAGAACGAATGAAAACCTTATACTGTTCCCTTTCTCTACCGGTTCAAAAATAATTTCAAATGATTTACCGTCTTTAGATAGGTCAATATTATATTGCTTGTCATCTGTAGAAATAACATTAAATTCATCAGAATCCATTGTAATAAGTTCCAACCTGTTCCATCTTGACTTCTCATCATAAAAATCAATAGAATACTGCCGGTCCATCCACGAAGGACGCGGAAGTCCCTCACCAAGCGCACACTCCTCTGTCTTGCTCCAGGCCTTTTGCTTGATGAAGCACGTACATACCGAACAACGATTTTTACCTATTTTCTTGCTTACGTATAAAGAAAGAGGAAGCATAGAGTTAGGAACGTTCTTGGTGTTGAATTTACATCCTTCACACTTTTCAAGACGTTCTTTGTACCAATCAGGATAATCCTCTTTTTTTCTTGGAAGTTTTTTTAATATCGTATCCATAAAAGCATCGTATATAACTTCCGCTTGCAAAATCTTTTTCATGACTTATCTATTAAATTCCTGTTCTTGAATATTTTGTATTTCACTAAAACTATGACCTTTACGAGATTTAAAGATAGATAATTTGTTGTGTTTTATCAACATATCCCCACTTTTTATCTCACCTGAGTCATAAGCATCCTTTATCATCCTTATCTTAATATCAAGGCACTTAAGTTCTTTTTCCTGATACTTAGATAATTTTTCTACCTTGGATTTAAGACGCTCAAGGTTATGTTTGCGCCTCTCCATCTCATGAAGGTTACAAACCATATCACCCACATACGGGAACGATACAGACACGTTATCTGTGTACGTACATAAGTTATTGGCATAAGAAATACTGGCTCTGAAAACGTCACGTATCTGGTTTCGGTCGTAAACGCCCCCGGTCTTATCCATCACATCATCTATAATATGTGACTCAAATGATATAGGGAAATCATTCTTCGGCATCGGCTTCAAAAGTTTTCTTTCTGTAAAATAAAGAAACCAACGCACATTGATCTCTTGAACCCTCCAATACAAAAAGACGGCGCATGTTCTCTATATCCGGGCACAAACACCTTGTTCTGTAATTCCCTTCACGGTCAATCAAAATACCACGCTTCTTCATCTCCGTATCCAAAACCGATACATATTGAAGATCGGTACTGAAACAATGAGAAAACTTCTTCTTCGTTTCATACGAATATCCAAACACAAAATAATAGGCAAGAAGATTTAAATGCCTCGCATCTATGACATTCTTCTCATTACCAGAGGCCATTAGGTATCCGTTATAAAACAGAAGTATCTTCTTAGCCATATCTACCGTATTGGAATAAGGTACTAAAAGCCTATAAGCCCTATTACTAACATCTTTATTATCACTTTCTTTCATGAGATTATCGTTTTGATACAAAGATAAGGATTAAGGATTTATAAATTTAAAATTAACGTATTTTATGACAATAGATTCAGGGTTTGTCCCGATATTTGCACTGTGACATTAAAAAATAAGTTCTTGTTGTTTGATTCTTGAATTTTGTTTCTACATTTGTAGCACGTTACAGATGTAGAAATAAGATAAAATAAAAAACAAGAATATAAAATATTAAGTGTCTTGTTTTTTGTTGATTCTTGTTCTTCATCATCTGTAACGGGGTTTTGGAGATTATCTGCAAAAAGACACAAATCGGATGGATATCCCCAAAAATCCATCCGATTTTTTTTTGTTACAGATTATGAAGCTACAATTAGGTAGAAATATTAACATAAGTCTCAGACTTTTGGAACAGTGGTCAGATGATTCGTTGTTCATGGAATTGTATGCTTTATACTGTATGATAAAAATCTCCCGCCGGGATTCGAGAATAAGATTCAAAAACCAGAAAGATCTTCTTCATAAACTTGGAATCGGGTATTCGAAGTTCAAGAACATGACAGGACATCCGATGTTTGACGAACTGTTCCGTATGACGGATAGTACGTTTGTAGCAAGAAGATATCGTGTTAATGGCGTACAACTTACTCTCGGATGCGGGAAAGTGAATATTCCAAAGAATAGGATTTTAATTAAGATAAAGAAAAATGAAATAACAAACCATGAAAAAGTCCTTGACAGGATAAGAGAGGCGATGTTTGTTAATTTAGTCAGAAATAATGAGTCTGTACTGAACAGTGGAGAGACAAACTCTCAGGCTGATGTCGTAGACGGAAGCCACTCGTATTATGGATTAATTGATTCGACGATAAGTAATAAAACAATTGCCTTGTACTTGAATGTAGGACTAACAAAAGCGAAAGAGATTGTCGGTATGGCAATACAAGACAAGCTCGTAAAAAGGTTCGAAAACATACAATTTATAACATACGTAGATAATCCTCGTGCTTACATTGAAGCAAACGAACATAACTACCCAATAGGTAAGCTGATTCCGGTATATAGGCACGGAGCTGTTTTCTGGCAAATAGCAAATACCTGGACCTTGTATAAAAAAGGAGCAACAAACAGATGGTATTTTGGAGAGAAGGATATAGAGAAAGGAGAAAAAGAAAAAGTGAGTAAAAAAGACGATTTCAATTTCTTCTTAAAAGACAATACTCATATCCTACGTTTCCTGAACGCAGAAGAAGTTGTTTCCGAAGATGGAGAAATCCTTGGCATAGATCGTAAAAAGACAAAAGAAGAAGAAGCAAGGTCATTGGCTTCTGTTATGGCTAAAGAAGCGCACAAAGACTTCTGGGAAGGATATGAGCGAAGTACACAAAACCAGATTATAAGAAAGTACTATCGCGCTATCATAGCAGAAGATAAGAAGCGAAGAATGGACATGTTCTTAAACCGTCTTAAACAATCATACGACAAGGTTAGTGGATGGAGTAAGGAGAAGGTAGCCACGGTAAAGGCAGGCATGGCTGATGCGGAAGCCTGCTGTGCTGAGGTGGGGACGTCCGTTGCCGGGGTCTGCGGTAGGGTAAGTAGGAGAATGAAATCCTATAACAATACCGCTCCTGACAAAAAGGCAGGTTTTAATGAGGTACGGGATATGTATGCCGAGTTCGCCGGCGAGATGGCTAAAGCGGTGGGATCGGTAAGTGAAGACATCTATACGTATGTTAAGGCAGAACAGTTTAAGGAAAAGATAGAGAATATGGATATATCTACCCAATCATTACCTAATATTAGTATAACAGTAGATAATGATAAAGAATTAGATGGTGAATCCGTATTCAAGGATATACCATTAGAAGAGCTATCATTCTATAGTGATACCTATCTTTATCCTTCATCTCAGTATTCATCATTATAATGTTTGGTACTTGAGAGAGGGTCTGTTCTTAGTGGTCGCCTACAGAGCCGAAAAACGATAATCTCGTAGAACATCGACGGAAACACCCGTTAGCCACCACTATGCCATAACCATATCTATACGAAACCATATTACTGTCTGATTCAAAACTACTTATCCGAATTATTATTTCTTTTTAAACCTAATTAATTCATTTTATATTTTAGGTTTTATTTTATTTTCATACTTTTGTTTTGTAGAACAAAATCAGAAAAAAGATGGCTATAAGTTACGACAAAAAAATCATGGAGTGCGTTCTTCGTTCAGTTATGTCCGAAGGTAATGTCGCACAAGGAAAGGCTATTAAGTCTATTTGTAAGTCACCAAAACCGCTGTTTATAACCGGTAAAGGAGGAAGTGGAAAAACAACGTTCCTTAAGCGTATTATACCGGCATTAAAAAATGCGGTTGTTGTAGCTCCTACAGGTGTTGCTGCTGTTAATGCAGGTGGTCAAACCATTCATTCATTTTTTAGAATAGGAATGCAGCCGTATATACCTGAAATACGAAAAGGCGCGTTTATGGATAACTGCGAATATAAATTCAACGGAGGTTCGGAAAAGATTTTACAGAATATAAAGTATCTTATCATAGACGAGATTTCTATGGTTCGCCCTGATCTTCTTGACAACGTAGCTGATATACTTCGTCATGCAAGAGGAGACAAGGACCCGTTTGGCGGCGTGAAACTTATTATGGTAGGTGATTTATTTCAACTTCCGCCAGTAATTAAGGAGGATTTTTTTAGAGAAATATACGATACATCTTACTTCTTTAGCTCCAAGTCTCTAATGGCTTCTGGTATGGAAATGGTTTCTTTTGAAAAAATATACCGTCAGAAAGATGAGAAGTTTATTAGTGTCCTTAATAAGGTGCGTGAAGGGCAGATGGATGATGATGTATTTGATACAATAAACAGCAGATGTATTCAGTCTGATAATAATCAAGGATATGTTGAGATTGTAACTACCAACTCAAAAGCTACGGCTATTAACGAAATGAGAATATCATCGTTACCAGGCTCTTTAAGAAAATTAGAAGCTGTTATAAACGGTGATTATCCTAAAGATGCTCCGGTTGAAAAAACTCTTTTCTTGAAAGAGGGATCAAGAGTTATGATAACAAGAAACGGAGGAGAGTACTTCAATGGCTCTCTTGGTACTGTATTATCTATAAAAAAGGGTGAGATTGAAGTAGTCCTTGATAAACCGAAAGATGATGAGCATACTAAGGTTGTTATAACACCATGTTCGTTTGAGAAAGTAAAATACGTAAGAAACGGATATAAGATAGAATCTGAAGTAGTAGGAGCTATTATTCAGTATCCTATAAAAATAGGTTATTCTATCACGATCCATAAAGCCCAAGGCCTGACATTGGATGCGGCTATGATGGACGTATCTAATTCTTTTGAAACAGGACAGCTATATACGGCTCTTTCAAGAGTAAAGTCTCTTGATGGATTATATCTTCGTCAACCTATTCCTAAGACGGTAAAAACCAGCGATCAGGTGGTGATAAACTTCTATAAAAGGACTCTTGGTAATGGAGGTATTGTGAAACCGGTTCCAATGGAAGAGCTTGAAAAGTCAATGATTAATTTGTCAACCGGATCTGAAATAGATTTTGCAGAGTTTAATTTATAAAAAAAATATAGTTATGAAATTTGGAGAAGCTTTAGAGGCAGTAAAAGAAGGTAAGTTAATTGCTCGTTCAGGATGGAATGGTAAAGGAATGTTCGTATTCCAGCGACCGGAAGATTGGTTGTCTACTGATATGATAGTTAATAAAGTAAAGTCATTGCCGGATTCGTTTAAAAAATACGTAAACGATTATTATGACATAGATGAAACCAACATGATTAAATTTTGTTCTTATCTGTGCATGAAAGATGCTAACGATAATATTGTAAATGGATGGTTAGCTTCTCAATCAGATATGTTGGCTGATGATTGGATGGTAGTTGGTTAAGGTAACTTAGTTTATCACCGCTTTATTTCTTTTTATAAATCAATCAATTATTTGCTTTTAAAAATTACAGTTATGGAAACAAAAGAAGAAAAACAAAAGAAGTTTGTGACAGAATTTGAAATCAATGGAGAAAAGTATGGCGGATATATTTATGCTACAACTTTTTCCGAAGCTGAAGATTTTGTTAGACAAAGAAAAGCGACAGAGAAAGTTGTAGGTGGTCCGTGTTTAGAACAAGAAGAAATTAATCGTCTTTATAACCATTCCTCTTAGAATTTTTAATGATTCTTGTTTGTTGGCATAACCTTGAGATGGTGATACTATAGTATATAAGTACCTAATAAGAATATGATGCAAAATAACATTAAAAATAATTGATTCTATTCTGTAATATAAATGGAATATGTATCTTAGAAATATGATTTATAGATAATATTTAATGTATTAAAAATCATGATATTAGTATATAAGTTCAACATAGGGGAAAATGAAAATATATCATTTTTGTGCAAGATTAGCAACAACTTGTACAATCAGGCATTGTATATTTTCAGAGAAACACTTTCTAAAGAAGATAAGTGGTTGTCCTATTTTGAACTTGATGCTATCATGAAAAATAACCAGAATTTGGATGGAGATATTAATTACAAATTATTAAAGGCGCAATGTTCACAACAAATTCTTCGTATTCTTGATAAAAACATTAAAGGTTACTACAAATCGGCCCAAGATTACAAGAAAAATCCCAACAAATACAAAGAAAAACCAGGTCTTCCAAATTATAAAAAGAGAGGTTCTGAATTTAATTTGTATTATCCGAATCAGAGTTGTAAAATAAAAGATGGAAAAATAATCCTATCAAAAGATCTTTCAATAAGCATTCCTCAATATGAGAAGTATTCTGATTTGATAAAAGATTTCAAACAGATTAGAATAAAACCATTATCATGTGGATATAAAATAGAAATCATTTATGAGGTAAAAGATACTGGAGTATCTAAAGGTAAGGAAGAGAAAGTCGCTTCGATTGATTTAGGGATTGACAATCTTGCAACATTGATAAGTGAGGATTTTGCTGTTTTGTTTAGTGGTAAATTTGTTAAATCATACAATCAATTATTTAATAAAACACTTGCTAAATTAAATAGTATCAAAGATTTACAAAAGATAAAAGGAACAACAAAACGAATAAAGAAATTATATTATGATAGAGAACAGTACATAGAAGATGTCTTTCATAAAATCAGTAGAAAGATAGTTGATTTGCTTATCGATTCCAAGATAACAAAATTAGTTGTAGGCTATAACAAGGGATGGAAACAGAATGTGAATATGGGAAAAAGGAATAACCAGAAATTCACACAAATCCCTTTTGCGAGATTGGTGAGTTACTTAGAATACAAATGCGAATTAGCTGGTATTGAAATAGTTATTCATGAAGAATCATATACTTCAAAATGTGATTCATTGGCATTTGAGAAGATAGAAAAACATGATAGCTATTTAGGAAAGAGGAAGAACCGAGGATTGTTTCAATCCTCGGTAGGAAAACTCATAAATGCAGACGTAAATGGAGCATTAAACATTATGAGAAAAGTAGTCGGTGATTCCTGTGAATCAATTCGTAGGATAATCGATAGAGGGTTATTGTTTAACCCGGTAAGGATTACGAATGTATTTTGCTAAGAAGTACATTTTGAAACTTATAAAGAAATTTAATAAGTTTTATTGAATTTAATATTTTTCATAACATGGCAAGAGTAGATAAAATATTTCAAGACAATTTGGCTCTTATAATGAGCCAGCCGTGGGAAGAGGTAAAGCGACCGGTCTACGGTGACGGGACAGGCGTCAAGGTGAAGCGTATCCTACAAGTATGTAACCAGTACGATCTTCGCCGGGAATTTCCTCTTGGTTCACTTAGACCTACTAATCTTAAAAACTCCATAAAAGAAATATTGTGGATTTGGCAAAAAAGATCGGTAGATATCAAAGATCTTGGTCTTCATATATGGGATCAGTGGGCTGATGATAATGGAAAGATAGAAGGATGTTATGGAGATATGGTGAACAGACATGTTTATATGGGTACCGGAAAAGCTCCAGATGGTATGACAGATATCCATGATGGTCTTTACGGTTTTCTTAACCAAACAGACTTCATTCTTTGGTCACTCAAGAATGATCGTTCATCAAGAAGAATAGTAGCATCTATGTTCGATCCTGAAACTAATAGTCTTAAGCCACTTCAAGAATGCGCGTTCCAGATTAATTTATCTGTTAAAGGAGATGAGTTATATATGACTCTTTACCAGCGCAGCCAGGATATGATTACAGCTTCTTACTGGAATGTAGCTCAATATGCGGCGTTGATGATGATGTTTGCTCATGACGCCGGGTTAAGACCCGCAGTTTTCACTCATTTCATTCAAGATATGCATGTGTATGACCGTCACGAAGAACAGGCAAACGAGCTCCTCCGTCGATCTCTATTCGGCCCGGTTCCGCAGGTCACTATCTCATCTCGTATGGAAGGGAAAGGGTTTTATGATTTTGTAGCTGATGATTTTGAGGTATGGAATTATGAACCGAAGGAGCAAATAAAATTCGAAGTCGCTAAATGAAAATAAGCATAGATCGTAGAGTTAAAATGGTTCCTATCATGGAAATCAATGCTGGAGATGAAGTTAATATCGGAGGTTTTGATTATATCGTTGAAAACATAATTCCATGTAGGAAAGGATCTTATTCAGATTCGTATGGGATTAGGTTGGTCATGTCTTCTTACAAGCATGGCCAACTTGTAAGAAAAGTAGATAGCGTTTTTTCTATCGATTCTATTTTAGTATTTCTCCCTAAAGGAGATTCTGTTGTAGTAGAGTGCTCTTATAGAGAACTTGAAGAATGTTTTCCTAAAATATAATTACAATGACGGGCGAAGAGAAATGTAACCGATGCGAGCAGTTTGGGCCAAATGGTCTAACTGATTATCCATGTAAAAGGATTCCATCAAGGAACTGTCCTTGGTTTATAAAGATATCGGATAAAAGATACAAAAAGATTCTTGCCGATAGAGTGAAAAGAATTAAGGAGAATGAGAAACTTAAGCAAGAGATGATGAAAGATCAGGATCTTGTTGAAGAAGTAAAGCAAAATACAAAAAGATTAATGCAATGAAAAAGAAAAATATAAAACCAGAAGAAGTGGAAGTCGTTATTCCTAAAGAAGTAGAAGCTATTAACATATGTGGAGATATCAATAGTTTTATAAAACATATTATATATGTCAGCTTGGATAAGGTAAGTAGTGATAGGGCGTTTGTTAATAACGATGTTCTGTATATGGTTACATACGCATCTATAAAAGGTGAAAATATACCCGTTGGTGTATTAGCAAAACAGAAGGATGCTAATACAGAAGATATCGCTATGCCGTTTGAGGATATTGGAAGGGACGTAAATGTCGTGTATCCTATTGAAATAGGAAAGATGTTTAAAGGTTTTTACATCCTTGGTAACGGTGCTGTGGCTATTGATTACGAACTTACAGACAATGGAGGTTTTGAAGATGATGACAGCATTGGCAAAATTGACATGAATCTAAATTAGTGCATTATGATACTATATATAGCAGCAGACCCAGGAAAAGATGGAGCCATAGCCTGCATCGATCAAGACAGCAAACTAATATCGAGAATCTCAACTCCAAGAATATCAGCTTCAGGACCAGTAGACTTGACTAAAGAATATGTTTTTTGCCGGGATACGATCGTAGAAAACAATCCTGATAGGGTAGTGTTTGTCATAGAGGACGTCCACGCACTGTACGGGGTCAGCACGTCCTCTACAGCCTCCCTCATGGAAAACAAAGGCCAACTGCATGGACTGTTCCTCTCCCTCTGCATGGCATTTACGGACATAAGTTGCTCCGTTAATTTCATAGCCCCTAAAACATGGCAGAAATTGGTTTGGACGCATTCTGATAAGGTCATGGAAGCCAGTAAGGTAAATACTAAGAAAACGTCATTGGCTTGCGCTAAAAGGCTGTGGCCAAACGATACGTTCGTTAAAAACGAAAGATGTAAGACAGCCCATGACGGTATAGTTGATGCGATGCTTATAGCAGAAGCAGCAAGAAGAACCATTTAATCTATTTTAAATCATTTTAAATCCAATTAATTCGTAATTAGATTTTAAAATAATACATTTGCAGTGTTAGATAGTCATAATCGTAAGTTTTAAAAAATGAAAGTAAGAGTTCCTGGCATACTAATGAATGAGAAACTTTCAAACATTTCAAAGATGTTTGATAAGGTTCTAAAGGATTGTGTCACATCGAATATAAAAATTACTTTATATTTTGATCATATCCGGATACAAGCCATGAACGAACGTATAACATATACGGATGATATTTTCGATGTGAATACTGATATTTCTTGTGACTATAAGTTTTCTCTTTTAGTAGATGCCGGGACTCTTATTTCGTTTTTTAAAAATCATAACCAGGATATAGAGATAGAGATTAAAAACGATTACAGTATCGTTTTTAAATACGATAGAGGATCTTTTTCTTCTACTTGGATTGAGGATAAGGCTTTCCCTGATTTCTTTTATCCTGTAGGTGATGGTATTCGTGTTATGAGCTCGTCTTTCATTCAGTCTATGAAAAGATCTTTTGCGTTTGTTGGATCGGATGAATTTAGACCGGCTATATGCTCGATTCTTCTTAATGTGAAGAAGGACTATATTGACATTGTTTCTACTGATATGTTCCGTCTGTTTATAAACAGGAAAGAATATGCTAATGCAGTAGAAGAAAGGTCGATTATGTTAAGTGAGGTCGCAGCTTCTATTTTATACCGCTTTCTATCTGATAAGGATACGGAGATCAGTATTTCCACAGATGGTGTTAGGACGTTTTTATGCTTTGATAATGTGATTATATCGGATATGAACGTAGAACAACAGTATCCTAACTACGAATACGTATGTAATAAATTCGAAAAATCTTCGAGTGTTAAGTTCGATAGGGATTTGCTTATATCGGTTCTTAATTCCATGACTTTAGTGGATAATGTTGTCAATGTTAAGGTAGATGAAGAAAACGGCATAACAGTAATATCTGAGGATTTTGGAAATAGAAAAAAGATAATGGAATCAATGCCTTTTAATGCGCTGGAAGGCCCGTGTTTTAATTTTTCTATCGGTAAGGAAAATATACTGTCTTCCGTAAAATCACTTATAAAAGGAGATGTTGTTATGGATTGGTCTGATCAGTATAAGATGATAAAGATGTTCAATCCTAAATACGAATCAACATACGTCTTAAATCAAACATTGTATAATCTATAAAAAAAATAATAATATGGCTTTTAGAGAAAACAGAAGTTTTGGTACAACTTATTATCTGTATATTAATTCAGATGGTAACTTGTATGAAAAAAGTAACGAACCAAAAGAAGGTTTTGTTCAGCACATAAATCCTAATAGCGGTCAGCCGGCAGGATATTGGAAAGAGTATTATAATGGAGTAGTTGGGTACATCAACTACATCGGGTTAAAGTCAAGTACTTTCTCTAATGGAAATACTGTTACTAATTTCCTTATCGTGTTGAAAGATTACGAGCTTAATGAAAACTATTGTATTTCCATACCTCTCGTAAATCAAAAAGGAAATATCAAGGGCTTTGTTAAGAGCTTCGTAAAATACTACGAAAATATCGATTTTAGTCGTGAAATTTATTTCAATGTCTTTAAGAAGAAGAAAGAAGATGAGTTTGGTTCTTCAGAACTTATTATTGCATATGCCGGAGTAGACGGAGAAGAAGATCAGCTTGTTGAACGTTTTTATAAAAAAGGCGTAAATGGCTGGCCTGACCCTGTTGAGGTTACGGGATTTGATGGCAAGAAAAGCCTCGATTATTCAGCTCAAAACAACTTTACTTATCAGAAGATTACTGAATATTCAAACAGGTTCAATGCTTCTATTAAAGATATCAGAGCAGGTATAATGGCTAAATTAGGTTTAGGAGGAAATACTCAGCAAGAGCCTACAGCCCCTCAGACTTATACCCAGCAGCCGGCAGCGTCTCAACAGGTTCAACAACCCAAGTCTGTTCCGAGTGCTATTCCGTATCAGAATTACCAACAGCCTGCTCAACAGCCTGCTCAGTATCAGGCCCCGGCTCAGCCGGCTGCACCTGCCCCGGCACCTACTACAAGGAGCACCAAGCCTCAGCATCAGACGCAGCCACAGCCGCAAGCACAGATGCCGAACTTCCCTCCTATGGAAGAAGATGACCTTCCATTTTAATATAAACATCAGCCCAGGAGAATAACATCTCTTGGGCTTTTAAAGATTGTGTAGAATGATGGTAGAAATAGTTACAAGATTTCCCCTTATTAAACTTCGTAGGAAAGTGACAGAAGAAAGGATTATGGCGAAGCATGGGGATAAATTATGTATGATCTACTCAGAAACCAGAGAAAAATATAAGCAAGGAGATGAGTGGGTCGATGATCCTAATGATGCAGACATAAGTACTTTTCGTGAGTGTTATGAATCAACGAAGGATATAAAAAAAGAAGGTATTGTTTATTGTACTATAAAAATATAATTATGGACAAGTTAGAAGATATTGAAAGACTTCTTTCTGAAAAAGAAGATAGCAAGAAGGATACTGTTTCTGAAAAGAACAACAAACATAAAAAAGAAGATAAGGTTGTTAATAAAATACCTGAATCGTATTTGACTCCAGGTTATCAGAAGACTGTGCAGGTAGGTATTAAGAAGCTGTATCCCGATGTCGTGATACCTGAATACAAGCATGATGGTGATGCATGTTGTGATATTCGTGCATATAGAGTGGTGAAGATGGTGAATGACATGGGAGTGGAAATAGATGTTCCTTCCGATTTTGAATCAATCACCTTATATCAAGGTTATTCTGTTAGAATCGGAACAGGATTCAAATTGAATATCCCAGAAGGATGGTGCGTGAATGTAGAAGGAAGATCAGGATTCTCTTTTGACGAGGGAGTGGTAGTTACTAACGCGCCCGGTAAATGCGAATTTACCTACAAAGGAGAGTATATGGTTAATCTTACTAAAATCAATAAAAAACCGACCGTAATCCATAAAAACGATCGAATAGCTCAGATGGAAATCGTTCCACAATACAAAATGGTATTGGAAGAGGTGACAGATATTGAGGTAGAAGACGGAAATGAACGTGGAGAAAAAGGTCTTGGTAGTTCTGGAGTTAAGTAATGTTTAAATATTTTGAAAATGAGCATGTTAGGTTTTACATTCATCACAGACAGCAAGCTGTCAATGTACAGGGAGAAAGCTATTAAATCCGAAAATCTTGCAAAAGAAATTGAGGAAATGCAGGATAAGGCTGATTTTTACAAGGAAAGGCTTTCCGAACTTAAGTCAGATATCGCTTCAAAGGATAAAGAGATTTTATCTATTGGCAAAGATCTTTCTGAGTCTAAGGAAAAGATTGACGCCTTGAAGGAAAATCAGAAAAAGCTGATAAAAAGCGTCAAGAAGAAAACGGAAGAACTTGATGCGGCCAAGGCTGATCTTGACAAAGCTAAGTCTGATCTTGATGAGGCTAATTACAAAATCAGTAACTTGGAAGAAAAGAAAAACAGTATATCATTTGAATTAAAAAAGAAATCAAATGCATTGATTGAAGCCAGGATCAGAATCGGAGATTTGGAAAACGAGGTTTCGGTTGGGTCCAAAACAATACAAGAGTTAGAATCGAAGCTGAAATTAATGCAAGTAGAATTAATAGGCTACCAGATAGGTATAATCGGTAAAGACAAAAACGATTCCGCTGAGCCGGAATTGGATAAAGATGAGGAGTCAGATAAGGATGTGGCTGAGTCGGAGAAGTCTGATGTTGTTCCTGAGATGGATGTGATTCAGGAAGAAGCCGGTGATATTGTGGAGCCCGAAAACGAAGCTGAACGAGTAAAAGACACTAAAAAGAAGAAGAAAAAAAAGAAGTAGGTATTTTAATCCTTTTTATATTTTAATGTTTGCCATATTATGGGTTAGTACTTAACTTTGCGTTGAGAGAGTTTTTAGGATAATTATTGGTTAATATTTAGCTGTTATATGCAGGCGTCTGTGAAGGCTCCTGCATATTTTTAAGGTCCTGTAGCTTAGTGGTGAAAGCAGGCGGCTCATAACCGCAAGATCGTGGGTTCAAATCCCTCTGGGACCACTGTCCAATGGTGTAGTGGTAGCACAACAGATTTTGGTTCTGTTAGCGGAGGTTCGAATCCTCCTTGGATAACGGTACATATTTTGTGTAAAGTGTTAATTATCTCGGTGTTTGCGGTGTGTGAACATAGCAAACATTAAATAGCCTGGTAGTTAAACGGATATAACAAAAGTTTCCTAAACTTTAGTTCCGGGTTCGACTCCCGGTTGGGCTACATGGCTTGTTGGATGAGTGGTTTAGTCAGGGATCTGCAAAATCTCGTAGGGCGGTTCGATTCCGCCACAAGCCTCTAAAAAAGTAAGACAATGAACTACCCAGAGCAACAAATGCTTAAGATCCTTAATAGGGATCTGCTAAGTAATCCGATGTATGTTATTAACAATCTCCATATATATGATTGGGAATCTGACTTCTTGGCCATAACAAGATCATTGTACGCTTATGAAGTAGAGGTCAAGATGTCTAAACAAGATTTCTTTAACGACTTCAAAAAGGATAAAAAACATAAGGTTCTTAAAGACGGCATTATTAAAGTAGGTGGTGTCATAAGCTATCCTCCAAACTATTTCTACTACGCCTGTCCGCCTAATATGATTGACGTAAATGAAGTTCCGTCTTATGCCGGGCTGATTTATGTCGATGTTAGTAAAAATAGGAAGAACGTCGTTAAGGTCGCACCTTTAATTCATAGACAGAAGTTTGATGTAGTGGGTAGGAAACTGGTGGATAAGTTTTACTACAATATGCTTACTTGGAAGAAAAGAGCTATTTCAAACGTGTATGCTGACCCAGCCAAGGAAAGAGAGAAAGGCGTGCGTGCCGGGGCTGAGGCTGTGAGGAAGTCGGCCTGGGATGCGTTCAGGGCGCAGTGCCCGCACATTGCTTTCCCCTATGGAAAAGAATTTCCGATGTGTGACGATCACGAACAAGATCATCCCATGAGAGACTGCATTCTTCAGTGTGAAAAAGGTAGAATATTTAAAAACAGATTGAAATGAGCACCCCACGTGAATTAAGTAGAATAGCTAATAGGATAGCCGGTAAGATGACTGATGATGGATGGGTTAGCCCCGGTAGAAAGAATCTCGTTTCCGATAAGAAGGTTATGGAGTTAATAGATTCGATTTTTAATGAAATTTGGAGAGAATTAGATGACGGGAAAAGAGTCCATATCAGGAAACAGATGATTTTCAAAAAGATTTTTGTCAGTAGGCAAAAAGATAAATACTATATACAATGCATAGAAAAAAGGGACGCCAAATAGACGTCCCTTTTTGTTTTTTATAAGCAATACAGACGTGAATAATCACATCACTTCATTACTGTCCTTACCAACTTAGAAACAGCTTGTGTGATAGTCCACCTGATGTTAGCATTAACATTGATAGTCTGAGGAGTACCGTTTGCATCCAAGTTGATTACCTCCTTGTCTATTTCCAAGAACGGATCACCTGCTGTCTGGGTAATAACCGTATTAGCTGTCTGACCACCGGCGGCCGTCACCTTAAGAGTATTTACCAGATCATTTACATCAGCGTTTTCTGGAATACCGGAGAATACGATACTGAAAGCAAATCCCCCTGTTGCACCAGGGTCGTCGGCAATAACAGCACCGTTATTGGTAGCCTTGCCTGCTGCCTGATAGGAGGCTGGTATTTCCAGCGTCAGAGGATGAGACTCGTCTGGAGTTAAGGAGAACGTTAATTTAGTTGAGTTACTTGTGCCGTTGATTGTTACAGTACCACCTTCTTTCCCTACAGATGCAGTAGGATCTATTTTTACGAACTCAGCTACCGGAGCTTGGTTTATGGTAGCACTTTTCTTAACATCCCCGGATTCGGCACCAAATTCTACTTGTAACGTACGCTGTACACGACCTTCGTATTTTTCACCTGATACGGTAACTGCCTGATCACCGTCACCTGATCCCGGATTGAAGGTTACAAAACCTATTTTCATTTCTGCCATGATATAAATGATTTTTTTTAGTTAATTAATATCTTGACAAATATAGTTTTATTATACGGAAATCCTATTATTGATTTTCATAAATTAAAACTATCTTTATCCCAAAATAAGACAATTATGAGAAGAAGATTTTTTAACAAAATAGGGGGGGGGTATTTACCTACTGATAATTTTATAGTTTTTGATAAATCTGTATCAGATCCGGCTAATATAACAATAAGCGAAGACAGTGATTTTTTAAATAGGTTGATTACAAGTGGCTTTTATAGAGTTCTTTGCAAGAGCGCTATGGGAGGAGGAGAGGTTTTTGTATGTAGGTTGAAGGAAGACAACAGCAATTTGTATCTTGATGGTAGTCAGGCTAATCTTACCGGACCAGAAGGTGATGTGATGGTCGTTTTCTTAGAATTTTGGTATAAATGGTATAAGGTGGATGATAATAGATTTCTTTATCATTTTGCTGATCATGATATTGACGGCACTTACATCCATGTCCCGGAATCTCTTGTTGGAGCATATAAAGGATATGTATCTTTGAATGGATTATATAGCTGGAGTGGTGTTAGTCCTACAACTTCAAAATCATTCAACGATTTTGAAGGTTATGCGAAAGCGCGTGGTACCGGGTTTCAGATGATAGATTTTCAACAACATTGCGTGATTGCTATGATGTTGTATGCTAAGTACAAAACACGTAATATTCAATCTGTATTAGGATTAGGTGGCGCAAATAATAATCCGGCTACAACAACGGGAAGCAGCAACGCAACCGGCGGTGCGGATACCAAAAACGAAAGTTCAAAGTACGTTTGCGGCTTAGGTTTGGAAGGGGTTTTTGGTGGTATCTATGAATGGGTTGAAGGTGTAGAAATCAACAACCGAGTTTGGAAAATCACCGACCCAGACGGATCGACTCGCAATGTGAACGCCGGAACTTCCAATGGCTGGATAACGAATATCGCAGCGGAAAACGGTCCGTTTTTCGATGTGGTGCCGACAAATGTTGGCGGTAACGATTCCATGCATTATTCAGATTACTATAGTCAGACATCGAGCAACTCCATTGTTTTGGCGCGCTCCTATAGCGGCTCGGATACGAGTAGTGGCGTGGCGTATGCGTATGCGTCTCGCAACGCGTTGAGCGCGAGTTCGTACTTCGGTTCGCGTCTTGCTTTCCGTGGAATCATATCCGAGGTGGTTCCAGAGCAGTTCAAAAAATTACCTGTATTATAATATCATATTTTAATTGTTTTTAAATTGTATTGTTTATATTATTGCGTATATTTGCGATACAATTTAAAAACATTATATCATGAAGATAAACTTTTTAAGCAGTAAAACCTATGTAGGTTCTAAGACAAAAGAAGCTAAAATCAGAAAGCTTTCTATTAGCAAAGATCGGATTATGACCATATCGGTGGACAATCTGAAATGGATGGGTATCGAAGATGCGGTTATTATTGGTATGGAAGAAGGAGCTGAGTTTAAAGGGGTGTTGGATTCTAATTTGTATATAGCTCCTTCTAAGGTAGAAGACGAGAGATCGTTTTTATTAAATAAACAAGGTGAGAAATATAGACGTATTTACCTCCGTGATGTACTGTCTTCGTTAGGTTGGGATATCGGTGATAATCAGTATGCGGTTTATGATATTGTGAAGGTTAAGGACGAAGATGGTGTGTTCTGCCTGGTTCCGAGAGAGATTAAGAAAAGTAAGTTTGAGAAAGGAGAATGATATGGTACAAGATATTGATATAAAATCCAAACGAATATTATTGTTTGATTTTGATGGAACGCTTATAGAAACCGCTTCTGGGAATACGTTCGCTACAGACTTGACAGATATGAGGATTAAGATGGATGTGGTGAATAAGGCTCTTGACCTCATGCAGGAGAACGGTGTTAAGGTATTTGCTATCGTAAGCAATCAAGGAGGAGTAGAAGCTGGGTTTGTTTCTGGAGCTGATATTGAAGCTAAGATAGAATACGTACTGAGGTCCGTACATGATCTGGCGGTAAAGAGAGGTATAAGAGGCGTCCTATATGAAAAAAGGTTGTGTTATTCAAATGACGAACAAAATCCGATGAGGAAGCCTAATACGGGCATGATTGATGATATTCTTATGAAGTGTAAAGACACGGTAATGCGCGGTATGAACTTCAGTCAACTTAAGGGATGTTCGTTGATGGTCGGGGACGCCAGTGGTCTGCCAGGGCAGTTCTCTGATTCGGATAAGGTATGTGCCTATAATTCCGGTATTAACTATATGGATATTACTACATTTTTGGATAAAGATCTTGATTTAGAATATGTATTGTCCAAAGAACATACAAGTGAAGGAATAGTTATTCTCAACAACGATCATATATATATCCTTGAAAATCCATATGGTGTTGGTCTTAATATAAAAATCACTTTAAAAGATTTTTATAAGATTGAAACCGATGATGGAAAAACTGCAACCGTAGATGATGTGCTGAATATAAGGATTGATAAAGATCAGAATTTCAATTTATATAGTGATGTTATAAAAATAGAAACATTAAAAGACGGTAGTATCAAATATACAAGTTTGTATCATGAAAGTAAAGAAAACAGCGATAGTTTATCATAAATCGGATTTAGATGGCGTTGTGTCGGCAGCCATCGCAACTATGTATGAACACAGTAAAAACAAGGATGTTGTTTATATCCCGTATTCGTATGAAGATGATGTTAAGAAAGTTGTTGACCAAGTGCGTGACTTAGATGTTGTTTATGTTCTTGACGTGTCTTTCGGAGCCGATTCTAAAACGGTTTTCAAGAAATGGCTTGATGAAGGAAAGAGCCTGATGTGGATAGATCATCATAAGGGGATTATCGAAGATAGTAAGACATGGGGGTTCGTAGTTCCAGGGTTGAGGAGAGTCGGTGTCGGTGCGTGCGCTCTGGCCTCGGACCTGCTGATGGGGAAGGTGCCGGCGATCGTCCGGTGCCTGTCAGACTACGATGTGTGGAATAAAGATTCTGAATTAGGATGGGATACGGTAGTAGCTATCCAGTATGCCTTGAGATCAAAAATAAGACTCAATGTATTAATAGCATTGTCGTATTTGTATGATCACTTTAAAGAAGATATGAAGGACAATGAAATTGATCTTATTTTTTATGATCTCGCTAAAGAAGGACGTGCTATAATTAACTACATGGCTGGTAAAAACGAACAAGAGGTAAGTGCGTATTCGTTCGAAGCTTACGTAGACGAGGTTAAGGTCGTGGCGATGAATACTACGGAATTTAGTTCTAAAGTATTTGATTCTCTTACACGAGACTGGTTAGACGGTAGAAAAATTAAAGCCCTTATGCCATTTTGTATCATGCCAGGTGGTAAGGTTAGGTTCTCTCTTTATGAATGCGTGGAAGACAGCGCGGATTGCTGTGAGGTAAGTAAGAGATTCGGTGGTGGAGGACATGCTGGTGCTGCTGGATTCGTTATAGACGTATCAAGTGACCAGTTTAAGGACTTCCTTGAAAACCATAAACTTACTTCAATTCAATAAATTAATAAGGTCGTGTTTTAAATAGGATTGGTTTCTATCAATCCTATTTTTTTTTGTTGTGTGTGAGGTGGGTATGTGATGGGAGAGAGGGTAAAAGATGTTTATGTAATGTGGGAGATATGTGAGAAAGAGGTTTATGTGATGATGGATGTGAAAAAAAATGTTTATGTGATGGGAGAGAGGGGGTACCTATCACGAACCTCCCGCCCCCGAAACGCGTTTTCTCCCCCACACCCCCTTCGCTGGAAAACCGAAAACGCGTTTTTACCTCAAACTTAAAAACTCTCTGATTATCAACCACTTATTTAAATTATTGATAATCAATGTGTTATTGTAACATATTGATTATAAGCCACTTAAATAAGCATATATCCTACATATTAATGTACGCGTATAATACTGCTCTTGCGTGTTTTATAATTTGCTGATAATCAGATAATAGAATCGAAATTAATACAAGTTAACAAAAAAAATATAGTATATATATTTGTAGTAACAATAAAAGTAGTATATTTGCAATGTGTTAAAGCGATAACACATGCCGACATGATGAACCTATATAGTGTATCCGTTGGATAACGCTATATCTGTATCTGTTAATAGCTTGCGTTGTGGGCTATTGAATTGAATATCACTTGTTTAACAAATAAATACATAATGTTATGATTACTAAAAAAAATGTAAACAAACTACAGAATGCTGTTATCAAAGAAAATGCTGCAAATTTGGTAGGTGCCGTAAAGTTATACAACGCTTTATTTGCTAATGGAGCTGATCTTAAGTCTATTTGCAAGGCCTTAGAAATACCGGCAGAATACGCCGTAAAGGTTGCAGCCCTTGCCAAGGATAAAAAACGCCTGGTAGCTGTGTGTAGCCAAATGTTACCGAAAGTTGACGATACATTTGTTAAATTTGCTTTATACTCTAAAGTGTATAAGGATACCAATGCAGACAAAGAGAAAGGCGTTGAGGCTAAAACGGCTGATTGGTGCGCTGATAATGTAGTTTATGGCGAAGAGTACAAGCCTTTCGGATTTGCGACCGCGGAAACGTTGGAAACGAAAAGTAGTTCAAAATGGATCGTTAAAGAGACGGACGAGTATAAATCTACTTATGTGGCCGTTAAGATCAAATCTTATTCGCTTCGTACCGTTGCAAAGTGTGTATCTGAGTATTTAGCACACGAAAGCAATCAACAGTGAAAAAAACAAGGTTGGGCGCGTACCTTTAAACGCGCTTGTACGCCGTTGTCAGTGGGTGCATGTCCCGCGTATGCTTTAGACTGAAGCTGACAAAACAGAGAGTTATTTTACATATTGGAGATAGATATACCTTTGCCCTTGCCGTTGGCAATTAAAGGGCTGGTATTACTGCATGTACTACATTGGATAAATGTAGTTATGTTAGGTATGTTAGTACAGTTTGGAAAACATACCGTTGTACGCGGTTTATCTCTAGACCGAAACGTGCCTTACTTGCCTGCACGTAAAATAGGACAAGGCTGTAGATTAAATTACAGGGTATAAACATGTAGCCTAACATGTAGGAACATGTTGTATCAAAACGCAAGGACACAATCGCCTTTATTTGTGGCTAAGTTGTGTAGCAGACGGAAAATATAATAACAACATAGTACGGGCCTGTACACAAGAACTACGTACTAATTACGGGCTGTTGGTTGTAGCATAAAATTCGTACAGGATAGGAATGCGCGTTCGGTTCGATTCCGGAGCAACCTCTAAATTATAAACAATATAATAACATGGAAAAGAAAGAAATGATCAACGCTTTAACTGAAGCGTTCAATAAATCTAAAAACATCTGCGTAAAAATAACATTGCGTAACTATATCGAGACGGTGGAAACACTCAGTGAAAATGAGTATAAAGAGGCGGAGGGTTTCTATATCGAAGCTCTTAACCGCTGGAGTTAATCATAATTAAAGCATAAAGAAAATGGAAAGGAAATTTAAATCTTATATGGTAGACGTCCGCGGTCTGTCCAGGAAAGAAGCTAAAGAAAAGCGGAAAAGAGCGTATCGGGAATTTATGTTGTATCGTGATCTCAAAGAAGCGTATCATGCCGATACGGGAAAGGACAAATGCAAACGTAAAGTCCATACATCACGAACTTACGTGAAGGAAAACATAAACAGTATTTAAACAGGAGTAGGGTTGTTTCGAATATCGGAGCAGCCCTATTTTTGTATCCTACTCTTTCTATTTACGGGTAGGATATTCTGAGAGTGAACGGCGGATGTAAGCTATATTGGTCTAAAACGAAACTAAAATAGGATAGTTTGGATATAATGCCGGTATTTTGTCTATATCATGTCGTTAAAATTGGTCTAAAACGAAACTTTATGCGGTTTTCTGGCCCAAAATAGGGTTCCGGATTCCGCCTTTTTCGTCTCTATAGATTGAAAATTAGGCTTATTGTACTTTTCTTAAAAATTATGTATGCTTGATTATCAATTAGTTAGGTTTTATAATCCCCGTATTTTCGGACATACTTATTGTATTTTTTTTTATTTTATGTGGTGGTTTTTATTAGTAGCTGACTTGTATTTTCTGTCGGTTGGTATTCGCTCTATGTTGGAGTACGGACCGGATCAGTATAATATTGTAATGGTCTTTTGCTTTTCTTTATTGGCTTTGATTATAGGCTTAAATATCTATCTTGATAGGAGGAGCAGGCGGTAGGGCGTGGGCTGAAGGCTCTCTATTCTCTCTATGGAATGATATTATCTCCAAACATCCCATATCCCATGCCAGAGTATAAGCTTGTAGCGCTCTCCGTATGCCTGTAGTGAGGCCGAGAGCGCAGGTTCTATGCGGAAAGTCGGAGGATTAGATGGGGTTGGAGAGGGGGAGAGGGAGGGCACTCTCTTCCAACAAAATTAAGACTATCAGCGTTTTAAAACAGTATTCTGTAGGTTTTCCAACAAAATAAAGTATGATAGCGTTTTAAAACATCATTCCATAGGCTGGTAGTAAGTGAAATGTTTAACAATTAAAATATAAACAACATGAACGTATATGATTTTGCGCCTGACTTAGATTTGAGTAAGGAGGAAGAAGGTTCTATTTTTGGGGTGAAAGGAATAGAAGGTAGTGATGGTATAGTATATGCTAAGGTAGTTAGCTGTGTAGAAGTTAAGGATTACAGTTGTGAGGGGTGTATTTTTAATGATTGTTATAAGAATAAATGTTTATTATCGCGTAGTGTTAGTTGTGTAGATGGAGACTGGCTTTGTAGGTACGAACAGGCTGCCATAGAGGGGGAGTAGGCGGCGCCTTGGGCTAAGGCCTGCGGTTGTAGGTGGAACGTAGTTCGGAGCAGAGCCGGAACAGTTTATTGTGGAACTAAAAAAAATAAAAAGGAGGAGATAGCGATATGAAAAAGGCATTTAAGATATTTTCTATTATGTTTGTCATAGAAATAGTGCTGATAGCTATTTTAGATGCTATGGCGTAAGTGAGAAAAATTTCTTCATTAATTTTCTTATGCTTTAGACAGAATGCTCCCGTCTGCGAAGATCGGAGCATTTGCTTTATGGGATTCATGGTGCGGTAGGCTGGTTCGATTCCGGCGATCTCACACAACATTAAAATAGGGAAGAACATGTTAAAAGAAGAATTTGAAGAACTGATTAAAAGGGAGGTAAACGAAAATCAGTATAAAAACATAGAAACGGCATACGAGGCTTTGCCGGAGTATATGGATAAGATGTATTTAGCAAGTGCTATTTCAAATGATATTGGGAAAGCTATTAATGTCTTATCGTTTTTAGGATCGCATATAAGCGAGTTAATGGGTTCGATAATAATCGAAAGGCAAAAGGTGGAATCATGTGCCTATGATTTAATAAACAAATCGCATGAGGAGGATGACTTGAAAGCAAGAGAGATTGCCGTGCGATTAATAGGAGAGAGGGAAACAGTGGCATACACAGTAAAAGAAGGGCTGCCATTGTGGGAACAAGATAAAAAGTTTATAATAGAATTAATAAAGGAGGATAGAAAATGAAAGATGGTATTGTATTGCATCCAGAGCATGGGTTGAATCCATCCATAGAACTATGCATAGTATGCGGTGAAGAGATGGGGATTGCTTTATTAGGGAATAACATCAAAGGGCAGGCGCCGCATCATATATGCACGGGAGAAATATGTGACAATTGCAAAAAGATAATAGATGACGGAGGTTGTTTTATTATCGAAGTCGAGGATGGATCAGATCAAAAGAATCCGTATCGTACAGGGAGATATTGCGCGATAAAGAAAGAAGCAGCAAAGAAAATACTTGGACGGGAACATAGTGTTGTGTACATGGAAAAGTCTGCATACAGTCAAATAATACCATAAAAATAAAGAAAGATATGTTTACAAAAGAAGAGCGATTATTCATTTGGAAAAAGGTATATGAGGAGATCGAAAGGTCAGAGAATGGGGATTATATATGCGTCATGTTGAGAAATATAGTATTTAAGTTTTTCAGTACTCCTAAAAAAATAGAATCCATTTATGGGTTATATTTAGATGAACTGGTGAAAACATATTTCCCGGAATTGGAGGAAAAGAAAAGTATGGCTACAGAACCAGAAGAAGAATGGAGGATATATGGATGGTTTGGCTGTATTAGTCCAGAAACGAAGGAGGTGAGGCTAAATATCGTAAAAGACATTATAAAAGAATTAGAATAGTATTTTTGTTAATCTATTTTATTCATCAAATTAAGTTTTGGGTTTTGGCATGTCGGTTCGTGAGGATAGGCATGCCTATTTCTGCATCATAGAGGGGGATGACGCGGCGTGCCGGTGCGTATGTGCCGGTCCTGGTTCGATTCTGGGCATCTCACAAACAATAAAACAAAAAAGTTATGAGAATATATAAGAATGATATTATAAAGGCGTCAGCAATAAGCACCGGAGCCGACAGAGGCGTGTTGCTGTGTTCAATAACAGATTCAGGCTTTACGTCTATAGCGGGCGTAATATCGGCTGTTAAGGATAGGTTACCAAACGAAGATCACAAGAAGATGGTTTTTGAAATCTTGAATGATACGAAAAAAGAGTACGGAAGATATAATAATTGCGGAACAAAAGTATTGTAATAAAGAGTAGAAAACAATATGTTTATGTAATATTAGTTTTTTCATTTTTATTGAAAGGAGCGCCGGCCTGTGAAGGTATGCGCTCTTTGTATTTGTATAATGCATAAAACAATAATAATATGACAGAGAATAGTATAGACGTAAATATCGTACCTGTAAAGAATGGTATGAAACGTGTTGTGGTATCATATTACCATTATTCACGCAAGGAGAAAGATCGCATGAGTTCCCAAACGGATTACGTTTGGGAAACAAAGAATGAAGAAATGTTTAAATACTTTGAGGCCAGGAGGACAAAAGTATTTTATAGTCAGATTCGTGCCATGTGTAGATTCTATGGCAAGAAAAATGTACGTAAATACAAAAAGTTATGATATTAAAAACGACAACCAACGAGTTTTGTTTCATTAACGTAAGTTTCTACGAAACAATAGCAGATCCTCGTCATTTCTTTGAACAGGATTATGAAGAGATGCCAGAATATGAGGAGGAATCGGATTTTGATTTTGATTCTTATTACAATAAGTTTATTCCTTTTGTACAGGAATGGGCGAATAAGGTGGGCGAACGCCTTTATGAATATGGTGTGAATAACATAAAGGTAATATCGGTCGGACATCCAAAAGATCGCAATTATGGTACTGATTGGATGGATGTAAGGGTAGAGTTTTGTGATGAATGGAGGCAAAAGATGTTATCTAACATTGGTAAGATTGCCAATGATGATAAATGCAAGAAGTATGCGGAGGCTAATTGCCGGTCGGTATCAGGATACATCTTTTTAGGGCCTGAAGATTTAAAGGAATTTGAAAAGAAAATAATAGAAAGAAAGTCAGATTCGGGATATGATGTAACAATATTATTAAATATGTATCTAACTTTGGCTTTTGTAAAAGAATTTGGATTTAAAGCCGGAGAAGCGTGGAGTGAAATAACAGAATATGCTTACGGATGTTTGTCGTATTCCGATTTTGCAACAACAGAGATGCTTATACCAGAAGGTTCGGAGCATTTATTCAAAGACATTTACACGGCAAAGGCCGACGAATTATATCATCATGTCCTGGATAAATTCGGATGGGCGTGGCGTGATCCGAAATATAAGTCAGAAACAGAATTATGCGCGATGCTAAAGTGGGCAAAAGAAAAAGGCTTGACCATTGAAGAGTTAAGTATTTAATTGTTAAACATAAGGCAGTAGTGGTGCGTGAGTATAGGTGCTGCCGTTAAAATATTTTATAAGATGAAAAAAGAAGAGATTCAAACTATTTTATACACAATCAAAGAAGGAGACAGTATTAAGATCAAAGTACAAGACAAAAGTGAAGAGATAAGACTGCGAGATCATGTAAGAAGAGTACAGAAATACGGATACAGGTTTTGTTTGTCTCATTTACATGATGGAATTTTCTATCTGGAGAAGTTGAAAGAAGGGGATAAGGATAAATACTATAGAGTAATAAACAGAGGAAATGGAAAGACCGGAGTATAACAAGCTACGTAAAATGGCTAAGACTACTCCAGGTCTGATAGTGGACGAGGCGCAAAACATGATGCGTGTATCGCTATACGATAATGGGGAGCTTAAGAAGGTGGTAGTAGTAATGAAATGCGATTCTTTTTTACAGTCAAAAAGTAACATAGAAAAGATAATGTTATTATCATCTTCTATAGAAGATAGAAAAAACAAAGAAAAAAATAAAACAAAATCAGAAAATGAACAGAATAACAAAAATAAGAGAAGAAATAGGAGGAAAACAGGTTGATTTGACCTTTTACGGGCGCTTTTGCAGCCTTATCGAAGGTGATAGAAAGATAATACTAAGGGCGATAAAAAACGGTCGTAAAAAAGGCGTAATCGGAGCCATTCAGCCTGGGAGACATGATAGAATTTGGACCACATGGTCTATTGCTTTTGATGATTTGAAGGTAGGGGATACGGTAGAGTTCAGTACATCTGGAAAATACAATCCCAGATTTCATGCTACGGAAAAGTATGTAGGGTGTGTAGAATGGATAAAAGGGTCGGAATGTGCGATAAAAACCGGTAAGGGAATAGCAGTAGTATTAATTAAACACGTGGAAAGGGTGATAAAATGATGGATTTAAGAATGTTTATAGACCTATTTCAGGAGATTGAGGTAGAGAACTTGTTTAAAGCGTTAGATTTATGTATGGAATATGCAAGATTAGATTTACATGTGTTTAATATAGGAGCTCATGTAACATGTTCATACAGTAATGATCTTGAATCGCTTTCACAGGCAGAAGGTTGTAATGTGAATATGATAATAGAGGTGCCTCGCTTATTCGAAGCGTTCATGGAATACGCTTCACCGGAAATGAAGTTGTATTATGAAAAACTAACAGAGACAGTATAATATGAAAGAGGAAGTAGAACGGATAAAGAGATTGGTTGGCATAGATCATAATAGATGGGAGCAGCCTTGTACATGTGATAAATGCAAGAACATGTGTAAGGTTCCTTGTATTGGTACACCAAAGGACATGGAAGCTATCATAGATGCAGGATATGCTGACAGGCTAAAAGAGACAATGTGGATGGTGGGGTATCTTGCAGTGAAAGAAAAACCAATAGCGATGATCCAGCCAACAGAGAAAGACGGGTGGTGCGTGTTCCGCCGGCCAGACGGTCTCTGCGAGCTGCATGACCGTGGACTAAAGCCGACTGAAGGAGTTCTGGCTTCTTGTAAGGTGGTTGAAGAAGACAATGTCCCAACATATGAAACGTCTGTACTTAGAGCAGTAGCTCATGAGTGGGTTAAGGTAGAGAACTTCGCAACTATAATGAGGGTCGTTTTTAAATTTTTGCATGAAAATGAACGTAGAAAATAAATTAGATAAAGTGGTTAATATCCTAAAAGAAAAAGGATTTGTAGTATATAGAAAGGGCGGGAAGGAGCCAGGTGTGTTTTACGCTAAAGAAGGTGACAGCCGGATAGGATTCGTTTATCCCAACAACGGATATATATACGACAGGATAAAAATGTGGTCTTTTTCAAGGGTATATAAACCACATAAGAAAACAGGGTCTTCGTGTTTAATGTGTGTCAGCGACGAATTTACTATAGAAAATGCGATTAAGAGCATAGAAGATAGACTGTGGGTAAATTATATAAAAGACGGTAACAGAAAACGACCAGAAGAATATAAAGATATAAGAGAATTTGTTGGTAGCTTCACTAAATTCTACAGCTCTGTAGAATTAGTTGAGGTTAAGTAGTTTTCCATGCGAGTTAGTTGCCGGCACTGGTCTGTGAAGATAGGTGCCGTTTTTTTTATTCAAGAAAGGAGGACAAAGATGGAGAAAATAAGAATAGAAGTAGACAAAGTGATATTATACTACATGGATCGGGTAGACCCTGACGGGAACCTATACCGGTTCTATGTATATAAAGACATGGCATCTGAAATAGAATACTTTTGCACGGAAGAGGCAGGTAATATGACTATACCAATCGGAGAAGGAAAGTATATTGAAATCGTGCCAAGGGAAATAGTAAAAATACCAGTAAGGGGATACAGAAGGCTTGTTGGAAAATGGAATTTTGAGACATGTCAGGGAAAAGGTTGGTATAGGATTTTTAATTATTTTAAATACAAGCCGGACGTATGTTATGTTAAAAGCATAGGGTATGATGAATATGGAAACACAAAATATGAAATATCATTATTTAATGCCACTATGAATGTGACAAGGTATTTTAATCTGTGGAGAATGAAGCCAGGAAAGCATGCTATGATAACAAACGGGTACAGAGCCTTGGATATTATAAAAGAAAAATTTGATAACATAAATATGGTGAGATATGGATCTAAATAAATTGTATAAAGAAATAGAAGAAGCAGAGGTCGATCTAAATACAAAAAGATTAAAATACATCAGAGAAGCATTAGCAGAAAACAATGGAATTATAAAGCTAAAATTTAAAGAGTTTAAAGAATTTAAAGAAACTAATGATGCGTTTGACTTTGATGATCAGTTTCCGGTGGTAATAGAAATTGATGGAATTTCTATGTATTTAACGGAAGTGTATGTCAAAAAAAACGATTTTCGTGTAGTCATGCTGGATTATACTGATATGACTTTTTTCGATTATAATAATCCAGGGGAAAATGAAGAGGTTGCTTATTTTATTAACTATTGCTTAAATCAAGACAAAGATGGGGAAGAGTAGAAAAGATTATGAGAAGTTTCTTAACTCCATATCTCCAGATAGAGACGATGAAGCATGGGTTATTGGAGGAAAGAACAGGTATTGCGGTAGAGAGAATTATGGCACTATGATCAAAAGGTATGATCCTATTGGTTTTAATGTAGGGTACAGGGAGTGGGTAGAACAGCCAGGGTAAGGCGACGCCTGCCCTGCCATGAGGTCGGCCTGGCTGTTCGTGACCAGGACCGTACATTAGTCAGATAGTGAACAGCGAAAACAATGCATAAAATGGGAAACGAATTAAAACTTAACAGCGCAGAAGAAGCAGAAGTAGTCTTAATAAGATTAACTCCAGAAGAGTATCCTATTGCGTACGCAAATAAGGTGAAATGTTTAATGCTTTCAGGTCTTAGCAAGAAAGAAGCTGAGAGGATGGCGATGGAGCCAATAGATCTTGAACTGTATTATGAAGTAGGTGTAGGACTGATGGCGGTAGAACCTGGAGCGGTGGAAGCCGGAACAATATACAGTCCATATTCAGGGGAATTATATGACAATTCAAAAATTTAATGAGGTAATTATATACCTAAAATAATAGCTTATGACATTCAAAGAATTTATGAAAGAAGTGGGCTATAACCTAATGACTACCTTTTGGGAAGATTTCAGCATAGCCGACAAGTATGGTATAGCAGGTGTCAAGGATACCTACAGACGTGCGTTTAATGAATGGAAAGATGATTATAAGTTTTTCACGGAATTAACGCTTGTATTGAATCATAAAATCTGGCAGCATTATGAAGGTGATCGCGAACTGGCTGCATTGTATGACCGGTTGTGGCGAGAAGCTGACGAGTATGCCATGAACAACTTTAAGGGAGAAGAACTTGATTATTATTACAGAATAACAGATTAAAAGTGGTTATGAAAAATACGATAGTAACAGGTAGCCTAATTGTATTCAGTGACGGATTTGTTTGGAAAAGATTGTCCAACGAAAAAGCCTATAAGATATGGGTGTCGGCAGAAAATGAAGATTTTGAGTTATACAAGATAAGAATAGATGATGAGTCTGAGTCATTGATAGAGAGTCTTGAAGACTTGCAGGATGCCTTTAAACAAGGTCATTATGTATGTATAGAAGTAGGCAAGCTACCATATAGCATAGATTTGAATTATTTACGAAATCTGCAAGAGATGTCGGTGATAGCCGTGGATGATCTAATGGGATTAAAAGAATGTAGCAGGGAAGAGGCATTTGCCATCATTCAAGAGTGGGCTAAAGAGTTTACAGAGAAATATGGGGATTTTGATGGCTCATACTATGATGTAATAGATGAATTTATCGAAGAAAAATTAAGAACTATTTAAAATATAAAGACATGGAAGACGATCTTATTACAACAAAAGAAGTAGGCGATTATCGCATTAAAGTGTATTATTGCCATGATTCAGAATGCCCTATAACTAATTGGGGTTTGTTTGGGTCATTCTTTTTTGAATACTCTGATATGCATCGATTGCATGATGAATGCAATTGGAAAACTTTCTTCTACGATAACAAGCATAATCTTAGAGATGTTATTGATGCTATTGTAATGAAGCATATAGAACAGAAAGACATTGTAAAATATTTAAAGAAAGGGGAAGCGAATGGGATCTCATTCACATACAACAGAGGTAGCAATGTATGGGAGTTGAAGCATAAGACAAGTCCATATATAGGTCAAGAGTTTTTTCCAAGTGATTTGACGGACTTTGATTGCAGAGGGGAATTAATAGAGGATCTGGATGACGAAGATTTGTTAGATATCATATCCAAATATGGAAAAGATGTGGTGGCTATAGAGTGGTCAACAAGGGGTTATAGTCAAGGTGATTATATAAAAGGGATAGCATACGTTACAAAAGAAAAATATGATAATGAAGTCTGCGATAAGGAAGGAGACTGGAAAGAAGATTGTGCCAAAATTATAGATAATGAAGTAAAGTCCATAGGTATGTGGATGTGGGGAGATGTAAAAGGGTACGTTCTTGAAAAGAAGGTAGCATTTACCAAGAAATACAAAGACGAATCAAGAGAGGATGAAGATTGCGAAGAATGGGAAGAGGTTGATTCTTGCTGGGGATGTTACGAGGAGACAGATGAATTGATAAAGGAAGTCATGATAGAGAATGATTTAGAAGAATAGGTTATAATGGCTGATAGTGACGGACGCCACAGGAGACAAGTGGATAAAGTGCGAAGAGCTCCGGTTTATGGGAGATGCGGCCTGCTTTGTGTGGCGTAAGACTACAGTAGATGAAATTGTTGAACATTTTAAAAACAGATAATTATGGGATATATATGTACAAGATGTGGTGGAACAAATGTTGCCTGTGAAGCCATAGTAAATCCGAATACCGGAAAAATAATAGATTATTTTGATGGATCTTTCATGCATGCTATTTGCTCGAATTGTGAAAACGAGGTGATAATATCCAACATTGAAGAAGTCAAACATGAAATTGATTTAAGGTTTCATGAATTTGTAGAAAGAACAGGTAAGGAGCCCGAATACGTAGAATGTCAGATTGTATGGAAAAAAACAGGAGATGAGCAAAGAACGACAATAAAACTATCATTGAGTATCAACGATGATGATAATGATGATGTTTTTTATTATTGTAATGGAATAGAATCGTTTAAGCAACTTACTGAATACGGAATGGGAGAATTTATCGTAACATTTTGTTGGAGTTTCTTTTAAGAAACATATTTAATTATCATTTTAATAACATGTCTTATGAAAACACAAGAAGAATACGCACTTGAAATTGACGAAATTGTTCGCCGGGATGTAGAGAGCTGCCAGAGTGACTGGTTTAGAATCGACAAGGAAATATTTATGCAACCAGAGAACAAGAATAAGATATTTATTCTGGGAACCAGAAAGACCGGATGTGACTTAATAATATTAGGCGGTAGTAATTGCAATGAAATAACTATGAATAGAGTTTTCGGATGTCTTGGCAATGAAAACTTCTATGTATGTCAGCCACTTGCTTTTTATAAATCGTCGCATGAAATTAAGAAGGTAAATCCTTTGTATGCTTTCAAAGTGGCTACCGCTTATTTTAGAGAAAAAGGGATGATTCCGGTATTTGAAGATGCAATTTGTAAACTGATAAAGCCATGATAGAAGTAATAAGATACAGACTGCCCTCTTATTGGGCTTGCCCGTTAATCAATGATGATTACACTGGATTAACGGATGAAGAATGTGAGGAAATCCAACGCTTCTTGGAAGCAGCAGAAGGTTATCCGGTAGATGTAGACTGGGGAACGCAGGGGTTTTACCGTTGTAATGACGCAGGAACACTTCCCGGAGAGTGTGCAGATTTTATTTTTCATAAGTGTAATGATTAAATTAAAACAATATGGAAACTACAAACAAACTGTTTTATTCAGGTACAAAATTCTTTACAGAAAATGAAGAAGATTATAGAATAACAGTTAGAATCTCTTTGGATGATGACTGCAAAAATAACATATGCGACTGGAGCATAACAGCCGACGTTGACTGGAAAAACAAGCATGGAAAATATGAGGATTACTTAGGAGGCTGCTGCCATGATGAAGTTGCAAAACATTTTCCGGAATTGGCAAAATTCATATCGTTGCATCTTTGTAACCATTATGGTGCTCCTATGTATCCGGTGGAAAATGGCATATATCACGTTAGAAGAAGCGGTATGTCTGTGGCAATGGAGTATTTGCGTATATCAGAACAAGAATGCGTAGAATTATATAAAGCCTCTGAGGATAAGTTGTATTTCAAGTATATGCTTTTCAATCTTGGGATCGTGGATAGATGGAAAAGAGAATCAGAAGAACTTATTGCGGAACTTGAAAAATTGTGTGGTAAGAAGTGGGTTAATCCATATAAGCCGGAAGAAGAAAGATTTGTTTTAACACTAACGGACGAGGAACGATCTCTTATTGAAGAGCGTATTAAAGCCGGGCATTATTCCTCAGAAAATATAGAGAAACGCAGAGTGGAAGCCCATAAAGCAAAGATGGCGGCAAAACGTGCTGAAATTTGTGAGCGATACGATAAGAAAATCAGACAAGCAGAAGCAGAAAAGAAGATAATACTCTGTGTGTTTGATTATGGATTGCCAATTAATAATGTTATATATTATCCTCACACGAACACTTTATCTTTCAACTGGAACGATTATGGAAGAAAAATCACACAGGAAGAGTTTGATGATTTTGTGAATAACGTAGACCGCTCTCAGTTGCTGGAAGGAATCAAGTTTGAACTTAAATAAAATACAGGATATGGAAAGATTGAATTTTGAAACATTGTTTCGTGTCGTAAGATGGGATTACAATCGCTGCTTTAAGGATGAATCACTGGACAAGGATTTGTTCGTGGAAAAATATGGGAAAGTTATGGGTGAACATTATTATAACAAGTTTGTCCATGAATTTGACGGAAATATCCTGAAGATGGTTGGTTACTTCAGAGGTTCCAAAAAAGATGGGCAAATTTTCTGCGATATGATAACAGAACGTATTGAAAAATACGAAAAGAGAATATCATATGATAAAGGTAAGTTAAACAATTAAAAAGATATTTATATGAACAATTCAATGGTCGCTCACTTGTGGGCTCATGAACAAGAAGAATCAGCATCAGGGAGCAATTTCTTCTTTGAAGGTACAAGTATTTATTCTTATGGGTATCACTTTGAAGTCGGGAGAATAGTAAAAAACAAACAAGGGAAGAAAGCATACCTGATAAATGAAGATTATTATTCTGCTACCACGAGCAAACATCAATGCTATGTTCGTAATGCGATACCAACTTGGGCAATGGTTTTCAGTGTAGGGGATAATATATCGGATACTGGTAATATGAGGTTTGTTGCCAGCAAACTGGAATCAATTAAGAAGTCTATTGAAAAATACAAAAGAGCTAAAACAGAATTATCTTATACAGATATTTGGGGCGCTTTTGGGAATATGATGGATTACATTCAGTTCTTTAACATGGGAACTGCTAAGAGTATCCTTAAAAAGAGTGCTAATGATTGGCTTGGAACCAATCATGAATTATCCAAGAGCGGAGATAGTATCAAGCGTAAGCACGTACATGAATTAAAACGCATCTTTCAAATTTTATTGGATCATCAAGGATTAAAAGTGTTAGGGACCGTAAATGTGATTGTAGATGAAGTTTGCGGGGAAGGTACATGGATTAAGTATTCAGAAAGATCTGAAAGATGGAGAAAGGGTGAGGAAGAAAGAGAAAGAATAAAATTAGAGAGATTAAGAAAGGAAGAAGAAGCCCGTTACAAGGATTTTGATGAAAAACTGGAAGAGTGGAAGTCAGGAGAAATAAATTTCTTGAATACACCTTTCTATATTCCTGGTGAAAAACCTAACGCCTGGATCCGTATAAAAGGAAATATTATTGAGACAAGTAAACAGATAAAGATTGGAGTAGCAGAAGCCAGAAAACTGTGGCGGGCTGTGTCGGCAATGCACCGGGGCGCCGAGTTTCGGCACGGTCTGGTGGAGGACATCACCGGTCGCCAGTGGAGTCTAAATCGGTACGAAAACGATTTGCTAACCGCTGGATGTCATAGGATAGCATATAACGAAATGGAGAGAATAGCAAAACAACTGGGATGGGTTTAAGTAACCCATCTTGTTTTATTGATTACATAATTAAAAATAAAAAGATATGGAAAATCCAATTATTGTTCCGTTTGATTTAAATACGGCGAGAAAAATTAAAAGCGGAGAAATAGAAGGTTCAGTATTAATTGGTAATATTAAAATAGAATTTGTATATGAGTCAAAAGACTGTGCAGATCGTTATAATTTACTTTTTGTAAAAAAAGATGAATCTGGGATAAGTGCTATATATGCCGATACAGAAGGTCGTACTTTTTTCAACAACGTTCTGGAATTGGAAGTAGAGGCTGGAGCGTATTTTAAGAAAGGAGATGTATTAATAAGCACGCTTGGGAACCCATTTATATATAATGGTATTATTAATAGAGAAGGAGATATGGGATGCATATATGGTATATCGGCATATGGCGAGATTACATCTGAAGAAGTTCCAATATGGACAAGTGTGTGTGGTGAGGATAAATCCAAGTATGTTAGATTAGCCACAGAGGAAGAGAAAAAATCTTTTGCTGAAAGAATTGCTAATACAGAAAACCTTAAAAAAGCAGGAATAATAAAACAATATCTAAGTAAGTACGAATATTTACTTGACGGACAAAAGAAATACGATTTTAAGCCATTCGATCAAGTCTTGGTGAGAGCGAGCAATTTGGGAAATTGGAATCTACACTTATTTGCCAGAGTAAGAGAAGAAGAATATAAATATGAATGCTTGGGAGGTTTGAGATACAAAGAGTGTATCCCATACCAAGGAAATGAGCATCTTTTAGGAACTAATAAAAGCAAATAAGATCATGGAACAGAGAACAGCAACAATTCCGTTTGATTTAGAAACGGCGAAAAAAATAAACATAGGGGAAATAGCAGGTCGTATTGTGACAGAGAAAGGACAAAATAGAGCAGAAATCGTATATGAAGACAATTCGTCAAATTGTCCGTTATTGGTTGTAATTCATTCGATTTCTGTATCGGCAGACTGGTTTTCTGCTACAGGAAAAGCACTTAGTAGCGCAAATCGACTCCTTCTTGAAGTTCCAGAATATACTACGTTTAAAGATGGAGAGGTGTTAAGTAATAAAGATGGTAGCTATATCTTTATTTTAAATACACATGGGAAATATTTAACGTCTTTTTATGCCTCTTTAAATCAAAAAGGTATTCTTAAAATAGAAGATGGTTTATCTGCTTGGGAAAATAAGATAGAAAAATTCAGATTTGCCACTGAATCCGAAAGACAAAAGTTGGTTGACGCATTAAAGGCAAGCAAAGAACCTGAAGCTAAAGAGTATCTGAAACGCTTCTTTGGGATTGAAGAAAAGCTGAAATATGATTTTAAGCCGTTTGACAAAGTGCTGGTAAGAAAAGAAGGAAATAAAAAATGGAATATCAGTTTGTTTGCAAGGGAAATTGTGGACGATTATAATGGATTGCCTTATAAGTACGAATGTTCCAATGGAACATTATGGGATTATTGTATTCATTTTGAGGGTAATGAATGTCTTTTAGGAACTACTGAAAATCCAGAAAAATGAAAATGGTAAAATTATCTGATTTTTATCCTTATGACAGAAACAAAGGAGGGATACAGGAATTGCATCATAAAATTGAGTCCAAAACACTTCAGTATTGGGGTGAAGATAGTGGTATTCTGATCGGCATCACTCCGATATATAAGAGACGTTTGTGGAGCGAAGAAGTGAAAGTTGTAAATGATAAAATGACAAATATGAAAACAAGAACATACGAAGGGGTGCAGCACGGAGACTGGGTAAGATGTGTCTTATGTGGGGCGCAAATGCTTCTTCCGTGTGGGGCAGATAAATGCCCGGAATGTGGAGAAAATGGTACTTTAAGGTGGGTCGACGAAGAGAAGCAGGAGATGGATGCTAAAGATTTGGATTGCTTAGGTTATGTAAGAGAGTTGAGGATAGATGATTATTTATCTCCAACAACATTAGAAGAGATCGCGGAAGAAATAAAGAAAAAAGTAAATAGAGGATAACTCTAATGAGAAAATTATTAAAGATAAAATTTATTCAAAAATGTGCATGCGGGGCGATCACTATCAGATTTGATAATGACCGCTGAATTAAGTAACATAGCTAAAAATTGTAAAATATAGAAAATATGTATGAGAATATTTTAAGCAACATGTTAGGATGTCAGACATATTGTATATCAGACAGTCCTTCAAATAGGTACTGTTTTATTGGACCTATTGAGTGCAATGAGAAGTTAATAGAAGTGTTTAAGAAGGGGATAACAGTAAAACTCAAATACGTGGAAAAACGGGTCCTGGATACATTTACGGACAACGGAATCGACCTGAGTAATTACACTCATTGTATTATCGTAAAGCGGAATTTTTATCTCGCTTGGTAATAGTAAAATACAAACAATATGAACAATTTTGTAATAGATACTCCAGATAATTTCTGGCAAATAAGATGGCTTGACAAGTATATGGAAGGTCACAAGGGGTTCATAGCTGGTGGATGTTTTAAGAATATCCTTTCCGGAGAAAGAGTAAAAGACATTGATATTTTCTTTGAAAGCGAAAGCGATTTTCAGGAGGCTGTTGATTTGTTCAATGATGAAAAACATCAGAAAGAAGGATGGAAATTTAAATATAGAAATAAGAAGGTATGCGCATTCCAGAAAGAGGGAGAAAAGGTATGGATAGAGTTCATAGAGTCAGAGTTTGGAAAGCCGAAAGAGATTCTTAGGAGCTTCGATTTTACTGTGACAAAAATGGCTTACTATAAGGAGCCCAAATACGAAGAAAAAGAAGATGATTATTTTCCATTCTCATCTGCAAGCATAGTAGCATACGAGTACAAACTACTCTATCATGAGAAATTCTTCGAACATCTTCATATGAAGAGGCTGGT
>ENA-OROQ01000084-OROQ01000084.1-human-gut-metagenome-genome-assembly--contig:-NODE-84-length-146437-cov-16.6879_pt1 | contig 146437 bp, 99 predicted proteins | sample MGYA00242136_ERZ509062 | MGnify/ENA primary metagenome ERZ509062 (study PRJEB26280, sample SAMEA2338735) | human gut metagenome | biome: human gut; feature: human-associated habitat; material: faeces...
GTTCCCCACAGGCTCTAAGGCGCTGCCCGCGCCTGAGTATGTTGTTTGCGGCCACCACGTCGGCGTTGCCCTCAAAACCGCACTTACGACAGCAGAACCTAGCCTGCGTCAGACGGTTTAGGGGCGACACGTCCCCGCAGTCAGGGCATGTTCTGCTCGTGTTCATCGGAGGCACGGCGAAAACCTCTCCGCCAAATTCCTCCATCTTTTGATCGAGCAGGCTGAAGAGAATTCCCCATCCCTGATCGAGGATGGCGCTGTTGAGGCCGCTCTTCTGCTTAACGTTTTTGCCGGGCTCCTCAAGGGTTCCCTTCGCCGAGGCGGTCATGTTCTTGATCCTCAGGTCCTCACGATAGACAACTGCGTGGTTTTTGCAGATGTCGTTCGCAAGCTTCTGAAGATGATCACGACGCGTGTCGGCGATCTCCTTGTGGAGCACAGCGATTTTTTGCTGCTGTTTTTTCCAGTTTTCACTGTGCGGCACCATGCGCTTGAGGCGCCGCTGCATTTTGGCGAGCTTGTCCTTGGAGCTGCGAAAGGCATCGACAGGAAGATAGATCTTGCCGTTCGAGAGGGCGGCGGTCTTCTTCACGCCCGCATCAAGGCCAATCTCCCGGCCCGCTTTAGGATGCACGGGAGCTTCGATCTCACGCTCGGTGAGGATCGAAACGTACCAACCGTCCGCCTTGCGCATTACCGTGACGCTCCGAAGCTTCCCATTGATGAAGCGGCTGCGGCGGTAGCCTACCCATCCGATCTTCGGGAGGTAGATCTGCCGGCGCGCTTCATCTACCTTGAACCCCTGCGGGAAACGGATTGAATCTTCATCTTTGAACTTCTTGTGAAAGCGCGGAAATTTGGCGCGTCCTTCAAAGAAGTTGACCATGGACGTCATGAGATCCTTCATGCCCTGCTGAAGTACCTGACTGTGACACTCGCCGAGCCAAGGGAACTTCTCCTTCCATTCTGGGAGAAGGGCGCAGAGCTTTGGGTAATTCACCCGGAAAGTCTGATCCTTTTCACGCTGCTCCTTGTTCCAGTCGAGAGCCTTGTTGTAGACGAAGCGCACACAGCCGCAGGCTTTGGCAAGACTGCGGCGAGTCGCCCCATCGGGCTTGAGCTTGAAAACGAAGGATTTATGTCGGATCATGTGCTTTATTTTACTTTGGACTGCATCATGACACCGGATCTGCGACGTGGTAGACACTGTATTTTCGCACTCAATGTTCATTTGGTCTTTGTGACGAAATACCGCCGCTCCATCTTCACGGATGAGCACCTGATGACCATAAGGGCGTCCGCCGAGAAGGTGTGCGGTGATTTCGGGGCCTGTCTGCGGGAATTCAACGGAGAGCGCAATCATGTTCACCTCTTGGTGAGCTACCCGCCGAAGGTGTCCATATCCTCCCTCGTCAACAGCCTTAAGGGCGTGACGAGCCGGATATTAAGGAACAGGTTCCCCGAACTTGAAACTTCCTGCTGCAAGGGGAAGCTGTGGTCGCCGTCCTACTTCGCGGCGAGCTGCGGTGGAGCCCCGCTCGAAAAGCTCAAGGCCTATATCGAAAGCCAGAATCGGCCTGATTGAGTCCGTTTGCACTTGCGCGCGTCGCCTTATATCCCCGTCATGAATGACGGGGCTTTACGGCTCGTTTTGGTAAATAAAGGAGGTGCCTACTTGTTTAAACAGCGGGCCGCCTCCTTTTCTAATGTAAACGTATTAGAGAGAGGTAAATAGACCCAGCATTGACCAGTAAGGAACACCGACTAGTGCGAAGATTATGTAACTAAGAAGCGTAAAGAACAAACCTATGAGCCACCAAGTCTTAACGCTGACATATCCGCCGCCGAACAGAACGGGGCCGGCAGCATTCGCATAGTGCGTCAGGATGGCGCCCATAACGCCGCACATTAGAAAGACAAGGAACATGTCCCAGGCAGGCAGACCGGCTGCTAAGCCGATCGTGAACTGCACCGGAAGCACAGATGCCATATACGCGCCGCAAGAGACAAAGAGATATCGGCAGACGGATCCGGCAGCGACCAAAGTGAGGAGCAGTCCTATGTGGCTGAAGGATGAAAAGTCCACATAGAGCTGAAGCTGTTCTGCCATCCATTTAAAGAAGCCGAATTGATTCATGGCGCCGGCCAGCCCCAGAATGCCGCCGTACCACATCAATGTCGTCCAAACTTGGCTGTTTTTGGCAATATCCTTCCACTTGAGAACATTGGTCATCAGGCAGACGGCAATAAAGCCCAGAACCACGGCAGTGGAGTTGATTTTCGTATAAGAAGAGGTGGCCCAACCGATAATGGCAAGGACGAACAGGCAGAGAAGAATCTTTTCTTTGCTGCTCATGGGGCCGATGGCCGCAAGGCCTTCCCTGGCAATTCGCACATTATCGATCTTGGTCAGAGTGGGCCGGTAGATCAGATACATGACGTATGGCGCGATCAGCAGCACGATGCCCGCGGGCAGAATAAATGCAGTCGTCCACTGGAGCCAAGTGATGTGCAGTCCCAGCATTTGATCAGCCAGCGCCCAAGCGACGGTATTGGCGGCATATCCCGTTAGGAAGGTGATGCCGGTACACATAGTCACCACATAAAGCAGAACCGAAATGTAGGCGCCAAAGCCCCGGGGATTTTTGTCTGGATACGAACCCAAAGATTCCGCGACGCTGAGGAAGATGGGATAGATGATGCCGCCGGTGCGCGCCGCATTGGACGGCGTTACCGGAGCGATGATGAAATCGGCAAAGGCTGCCGCATACCCGAGCCCCAAAGTCGAACGTCCGAAGATGCGGATCATCCAGAAGGAAATGCGCTTGCCGAGGTTGGTGTCTCGGAAGGCCTGGGCGATGATATAGGCGCCGACAACGAGCCACGTCATCGTCAGCGCGAAGCCGGAAAGCGCCACGGTATGACCGCGCATTATGACGGCATAAAGGCCCAGGAAAATGGCGAGCGCGGTGGCTTCACCGACAGGGCGAAGCATGACCATCAAAATAGCGCCGGCATAAAACGGGAATAATCCCCAGGCCTTGGGATCCATGCCTTCCGGAGGGTCTAAAAAGAGCAGTAATAGAGGTAAAAACCCTATTAGCATCTTTATTAATTTATCTTTTTGCATTATTGATTCTCCTTGGTGGTTTTTATTTGGCGCCCCTCGGGGTAGGGCTTTTAATTAATACTTTCTCGTAAAGGAAGTATTTATTTTTTCGAAGATTAAGCTGGGTTTATCTAAATCCTCGAAATGTTTGCAAAGCTCAATAATTTCGTCCTGTACGGCGGCCGGAATAATGCCGTCAGTCATGGCTTGGAATTTAAGCGCGACGCCGTCCCAGGAAAGTGTGTTTTCCGGGTCTCCCGTTGGATTCCAGATCTGGGCATGGAGTTCCTGTCCGTCGTCGGTGACGGCTTCAATGCGGCAGGGCCAATTGCGCGGCACGCAGGCATTGATTTCGGTGTCTTCCACCACTTCAATGCGATGTTCAAGAGCCTTCACATCGGCTTCATTCACGGATTGATCCGAGAAGGATGTTTCAGTAGGCACGCCTCTTAAGAGCGTGGAGGCGACGCAGTAAGCCAAACTGAATTTGGCTTGACGGCCGGTCGCTGGCGAACGGGTGCCCGCCACGGTGTTGGCCGTTGTGTAGGTCAGCAGACGAATGGTCTTTAAGCCGCGGCCGGCGGCTTGCCGGCGAATATCGAGTGCTGCGTCAATCGCAGAATGGGTGTGCCGGCAGCACGGATAGGGCTTGAAGGAAATCAGCCCGGCACGCCATTTTTCGCCGAAGTCTTTGAAGAGGTCATAGCACACTTCCTGACGGGCATAACCGGCAAAGAATCCCTGTTTGCCTTCCAGAATGTGGGTTGCACCGCTAAAGCCGTTTTTGGCAAGCATGGCAACCAGGATGCCGTTGCCGGCAGCCGCTCCTGTATGCAGGAATTTGCTCATGCCGCCGTCGGGCAGGAACTGCCACAAGCCCGCTGACATTGTGCCGGCGTTGCCTAATGCCCAGTTGAGCTGAATGGCATCGAGATCGAGCAGTTTGCCGGCAGCCATCGCGGCGCCGAACACGCCCGTGGTCGCTGTCGTATGAAAGATTTTGTAGTGAGCAGGCGTGATGGCGGCACCGATGCGGAGCATGATTTCAAAACCGCATACGGCTGCGAGCAGTACGTCTTTACCTTGTTTGCCGGCGAATTCAGCTGCAGCAAAGGCAGCGGCTAAATTCGGGGTAGCGGGATGGCTGATGCTGTCACGGTCAACATCGTCCATTTCCAGAATATGGCCGAAGTAAGCATTTGATATGGCGGCCAGCACAACGTTTCGGCGGCCGCAATCAATGGACGTCGCTTGAGAATTGCCGCCGAGCACGTCAGCCACGACTTTGATCGGTTGGGAAGAGCGATCTGCAGCACCCCCGACAGCGCAGCCGATCCAATCCAGGGTGTCGCGCTTCATGGTGTCAATGACAGCAGCTGGAATATCCGCATACTGAAGGTCTGCAACAAAATCTGCGCAAGCTTTGGAGGGGGACCAGATTTGATTAGTCATAGCAATCCTCAAAAAAAGAGGGGGAAAAACACGACAAAGCGGCTTTTCCCCCTTCACTCATCATCAACTACGAAGGATGAATTTCATCAATTCGGAAAGACTACTTGGTCGCTAGGATTTCTTTTTCGACCTTCTGTGCGTAGTCACGTACCTTGTCATAGCGGCTGTTGCCGTGCGAGTCCATGGTGACGAGGAACGGTCCGAAATGCTTTGCCTGAAGCGGCCACATGGCCTCCGGCATGCCGTGCTCAAACCAGTGAGGCTCTTTCGTGCCGACAATGCCTGCTGCCAGGACAACTGCACAGCCCGGACAGGCCTGAACGTAAACCTGCTTATATTTCTGCAGAGCAGCCTTGGTACCATCGCCCATGCCGCCCTTGCCGATGATGACCTTGACGCCTTGCTGGCCCACAAAGTCGGCATGTGGTTCCATACGAATAGAGGTCGTCGGTCCAATGACGCTCAGGTACCACTTCCCCTGAGCATCCTTTTTCATGACTGGACCGGCATGAAAAATCGCACCGCCGCGAAGGTCTTCGGGGAAAGGCTTGCCGGCGTCGGCGAGCTCGCGAAGCTTCAGGTGAGCAATGTCTCGGGCAGTGCAGACCTGCCCATTCAAATAAATAATGTCGCCGACTTGGAGTTTTTCAACTGTTGCATCATCAAGGGGCAGCGTCAGTTCGTATACGGCCATTGTTATTCTCCTGCTTGAAAGAGCTGTTCAGTGCGGCCGTCGGGGTAGAAACGGATACCGAAGCGACGAGCAACCCAGCAATGGAAGTTGATGACAACCGGGCAAATGGCGGTGTGGGTGGCAGCCCAGCCAATCTTCACCGCCAGAGCGGTTGTATCGCCGCCGATACCAGCGGGACCGTTCTGGAGCTTGTTGATGTCTGCGAGGAGTTCCTGTTCAAGTTCATCAAAGAGCGGATCAGGGTTGTGATCGAGCCAGTTGCGGGTCGAAATGGCTTCACGAGAGAGCTTTGCCGCCACGTCCATTTGTCCGCCCAGGCCAATGCCGATTGAGAACGGCGGGCAGGGATAGCCGCGAGCACCCATGAATCCGTTGGAGCCGCAGATCGTGTCGAGCACCAATTGCTTGAGACCCTTGTAGTTCTTGCCCAAGGTGGCTGGGGTCAAAATCTTGGCAACGTTCGGGAGCTCAGCACCGCAGCCCTTCGCGCTGACGATGATTTCGCAGTAAGGCAGATCCTTCTCATAGCGCAGTTCGTAATTCGGAACGCCGCGTCCGGAGGAGTCGCCCGGATTGTGGCGGGTCAGCGGATGAACAATTGAGGGACGGATGTAGCCGGCTTTTGTAGCTTCAATGACCGACTGGGTAATGTTTCCCATCAAGTTCGTGAGGTTAGGCTGCATCGCCTCACCCCAGCGAATCCAAACAGAAGGGAAACCGGGAGACTGGCAAACGGGTTTGTCCATTTGACCGGCGAGCTCAACATTCTTGAGCATTGTTTCCAAAAAGGTTTTTGCCTCAGGGTTGGTCTCTTTCGCCGCCGCGCGCTTCATCAAGTAGAGCACGTCGGGAGAAATGCTTGTGCAGCATTTATGCAGGAGGTCATAGACCTTCTCATATGGAAGTTCAAGAGTCGCCATTGCAGGTCTCCATTTAGAAGAAATCGGTGGTTGAGAGTGCATGTCTCTGGGGTCTCAATCACCTATTGGTATACCTGTATATCACAACCTCATTGAGAAAAAGCAAAATTCAATGATTGAATCCAAGAAAATGGAGTAAACAATTCAACTATATGAAATATCGTTAAATTAATGGGCTGTTTTAGGATATTTATGTGCTTTACACAATTTGACATGCCTCATAACTTAGAAAGTTTGCATTTAACGGCAAGGATTGCGAAACGTGGGTTTGCCGCGCAGTTAACGGGTTTTAGAGAGGTTGGGTCCTTCTCGATGACTAAAATCAGTCACTAACTTCAAATGAGTAGATATAAACCCTAATAAATATATATTTGAACAACTTATTTATTTAAATGAATTCATTTATTATTTGAGGTGAAAGTTTAGATCTCTGCCCGATTTACATTCCGTTGCGTACCAATGTCAACAAACTTAAGACCATTGTGTAAATCTCTTCCGTGGGTGTAATCCCCATATCAAATATTCTTTTCTTTTACCCCGGAGGTACAAGGCACTACGCACAAAGGATGGCTAATTCATTATCATTGTCCGCGCTAAGTGAAGGCATTGCGGTCTCCGCCATCATCCGGTTCCATCTTTGGGACTGAGAGAGATTCCCTGTTGTCTTCATGAACCAATTTTCGATTGCCTCTTACAGGAAGAGAAAGGAGAACACCATGGATCAGTTCCGCATTGAGAAAGACTCGATGGGCGAAGTGAAGGTTCCGAACGAGAAGTACTGGGGCGCTCAGACCGAGCGCAGCTATGAGAACTTCAAAATCGGCATTGAAAAGATGCCGGTGCAGATCGTTCGCGCGTTTGCGCTCCTGAAAGGTGCTTGTGCCGAAGCCAACCGTGCTTTCGGCAAGTTAGACGACCGCCGTGCCGACGCCATCATTCAGGCGACGGACGAGGCCTTTGAGGGCAAGCTTGACGGCAATTTCCCGCTCGTCGTCTGGCAGACGGGCTCGGGCACGCAGTCGAACATGAATATGAACGAAGTGTTCGCCAACCGCGCCATCGAGATTCTCGGCGGCAATTTCCGTGACAAGAAGGATCTGCCCAAGGACCAGTTGGTGCATCCGAACGATCATGTGAATATGTCGCAGTCGTCGAATGACACTTTCCCGTCGGCCCTCTCGATCATGGCCGTTGTGGAGACCACCAACTACCTCCTGCCGCGTTTGGAAGAGCTCGAAAAGGCGCTCTACGCCAAGAGCGAAGAATTCAAGGATCTCATTAAGTCCGGTCGTACGCACCTGCAGGACGCTACGCCGCTCACGCTCGGTCAGGAATTCTCGGGTTACGCTTCGATGCTCACGCACAGCCGTGAAAATCTCGTTGCTGCGCTTGAACCCTGCCGTGAACTCGCTATCGGCGGTACGGCTGTCGGCACCGGCATCAATGCGCCCGAAGGCTTTGGCGCCAAGGTTGCGGAATGCCTCACGAAGAAGACGGGTCTTACCTTTAAGGATGCGCCCAACAAGTTCCACGCCCTCACGAGCCATGACGCAGTCTGCTTCCTTGAAGGCGCACTTGCGGGTCTTGCTGCTGACCTCATGAAGATCGCCAACGATATTCGCTGGCTCGCTTCCGGCCCCCGCTGCGGTCTCGGCGAAATCAATATCCCGGCAAATGAACCGGGTTCGTCCATCATGCCGGGCAAGGTCAACCCGACGCAGTGCGAAGCTGTAACGATGGTGGCCGTGCAGGTGATGGGCAATGCTGCAGCGATTAATTTCGCCGCAAGCCAGGGCAACTTTGAACTTAACGTCTTCAAGCCGGTTATTGCTTACAACCTCATCCAGTCGATCCGCAACCTCGCGGACGTCATGAAGTCGTTTGAGGTCCACTGCGTCGTCGGCATCACGGCCAACGAACAGCGTCTGCATGACCTGATGACCCGTTCGCTCATGCTCGTGACGGCGCTTTCGCCGCTCGTGGGCTACGATAATGCTGCGAAGATCGCCAAGTACGCACATGCTCACGACATGAGCCTGAAGGAAGCAGCGCTTGACCTCAAGCTCTGCACGGCTGAGCAGTTTGATCAGTACGTTGATCCGTCGAAGATGATTCATCCGACGCCGGTCTGCTGCAAGAAGTGCTGCAACAAGTAAGGTGCTTCTTTGATGTGAGGATGGTCTTTTGCGGCTGACGTCCTAAAAGATCATTCAACACACAAAGCAAACCGAACTCCCGGAAAACTATCTGCTGTAAGAGCAGGTAGTTTTCGGGAGTTTTTTTATTGTCTTCAATAAATGAAAAGCATAATAAACTTTCGCCGCAGTTTGAAAAGGCTTCCGTTTTATTGTTATTTTTCACAGTTCGTCTGCAGGAATTTTGTCAGTATCCATTTTTTGTAAATGGATATAAGAAAGACCTCGATACGCCAAAGAGGCGTATCGAGGTCTGAAAAGATGGATAAAGCCATCTTTGGATTATTTTCCGATGTAGAAAATAATCCAATCACAACTTCGCTCGGATATGAAGCTGTGTTTTTTAGTTTGATGTATTCAGGAGAATGTATTAAAGAACAGGCCCTTCCATATAAAGCTCAAGCTGTTCCGCATAATTGAGCGTTTCCATCTTAGTCATGGTGCCCGAAGCAATGGCTGAAAGATGTTCAAGAAGCTTTGTTCCCATTTCAGGTATTGATGCTCCTTCAGTCATAATGGGCGAGGCATCAAAATCGAAATTATCTGGAGCACGGCTATAAGCAATGGCATTGCCCGTCAGATAAAGGAAAGGGGAGACCACCGTTGGATTAATGGAAGGCATCATTGGGTGCTGAGCAATCTTTCCGCCGCCCATCTGATAGAGCATGATGGTCGCACCGCAGGCCGTCAGGCACAGCGGCAGAGACAAGGACGACATCCAGGAGTCGACGAAATAGAGGCCGGATCCCTTTGGCATCTCAGCGTACTTCAGGACATCTTGAATGGGAGATGTGCCGCTTTTTGCAATGGCACCTAAAGATTTTTCTTCCAAACTGGAAATGCCGGCCGCAATATTGGCAGGTATAGGGTTGATTTTGCGAATATCTTCGCCGGTTGCTTTAGCTTTATCTTCCCAATGTTTAGCGGCAGAAAGGATTTTTTTAGCTACGCTTTCATTCACTGCTCGTTTGGCTACGAGGTCTTCCGCACCTATAATCTCCGTTGTTTCTGAGAAGAATGCAGTGCCGCCGGCTCGAATCAGCTGATCAAAAGCAGCGCCGACACAAGGATTGCCGGCAATGCCTGAGGTGGCATCAGAGGTGCCGCACTTGACGCCGAGGGTGAGGGCGCTTAATGGGCAGTTTTCACGTCGGAAGTCAGAAACTTCGAGCAGAACCTCGCGTGTCAAGCGAAGCGTTTCGCCCAGCATGTTGTAAGAGCCGCCAACATTGGTGAGGTAAACGATTCGGAATGGCTTGCCGGTTTTTCGGGCTTCTTCTTCAAAACGCTCCGCACACATGTTTTTGTAGGCAGAACCCGCGCCGGACTTAACCGCCAGCAGGACGATACCGCCTACGTTGGCATTATTCATTAAGCCAATCAGTGTGCGTGCAATAACTTCACGGTCAACTTCTGTGCGTCCGGTTTCAGCAGGAATCTCAAAATGACGAGTGTTTCGGGTCATACGCTCAACATTGGAAGCTATGAAGTTGAGCGAACGATTAACCGGCAGTAAAAGAACGTAGTTTCGCGCACCGGCTTTTCCATTCGGCCGCATGTATCCATAAAAATCCATATACCCTCCGTGGATTTATTGATTCAGATCGCCGCGTCCGCGGGTGCCTTCAATGTTGTGCACGTGAACCAGTTCACCGGACTGAATATCGATGGAGGCTCTGCCGATGACATGAGCGTATTTGACAATATCCGTCCCGGCAGGAATGTTTCCTAACGCTGCTTTAAATCCGAAGGGTATTTCAGTTTTGGCGGTATCTTCACCAATCACTTTCCCATCCAGAATGATTTGGAAAGTATCGCCTTTCTTTAGATCCTGCAGTGCAGTGCCGACATTGTCATGCGGCGTTAATTTAAGAACTTTCACTCGTTTCTCCATCGGGTTCACTACCTGCTGCTGAAGGGATCTTTTAGCAGCCAAGGTGGTATACCACCTAGTGTACGATCGCTGCTTTACTGGTACATCCGCAAAAGCACTGAGCTTTTGGTGTATATGACTGCCGCAGCGTCGTTGACCTGAATCACTTGTGATCTATTGCAAAAGATCTGATCACCTTTTCAAATTGAGGATCGAGTGCCTCTAATGCGAAATTACGGTTATGGGTTTAATAGTGATCGCTGAAGCAAGCCATTGCACTGGGGCTTCAGCAATCCCCCATTTCTATTGCCAGCGAAAAACAAATGCCGGTTATCCAATCTCAGACAACCGGCGTATATCCAGACCTTTTTTGAGGCCGGTACGGCTAGCACTCAAAGCGCTTTCCGCGGTTAAGGCACTTTGAAGTCAAAGTTATGGCACTGCGCGCAGTAATTCTCGCTGGGCTCGTGGCCGACATGGCAATTTACACAGTCCAGATCAGCGTTGTAGTGCGGCGACGTGTGAGGGTTAGTGGGCTTCACGTTTTTGGTGGAAGCGACGAGCTTGTCCTTCGGGTGGCACTTGATGCAGGTGTCCGTCGTCGGCATTTCATCCTTGGTCGCATGACACGTCGTGCAGGGAAGCTTCAGGGTCTCGGTATGGTAATCAGCAAAGCCTTTGGCTGCCGCATCCCCTGCGAAAGGAAGTGCTGCAAGCGCGAAGGCAAGCGCAATAAGGGTCTTTTTCATATTTAAAAAAGAGCGGCGGGTTCATTGGCCCGCCGCTCTTAGCAAGGGGTGTTGAGGTGTGTCGGTTTATTGTCCGAAGAGGATGTTCCAAAAGAGAAAATGGAACATCAATAACATCGCCTCAAATCCTGAGCGTCAAGCCGATTAGGCCTTTGCTGCCTGCTGACCGGCGATGCGGCCGTTTACGAGGCAGTCGAGAATGGCGCAGGAGCCGAGGCGCACAGCACCATGCACGCCGCCAGTAGCTTCACCGGCAGCAAAGAGGCCCGGAACCGGCTTACCGTCGACAACATCGATCACGCGGCACTGCAGGTCAGTAACCAGGCCGCCCATGCAGTGGTGAACCTTCGGGCTCATCTCAGCGGCGTACCACGGACCTTCAGCCAGCGGCGTCTGTTCGTTGTTGATGTAGCGGCCGAATGCGGGATCGCTCTTGGTCTCTACAGCCTTGTTGAATTCAGCAACCGTAGCCTTCAGTGTGTCGACAGGCATCTTGTAGTCGGCGGCAATTTCATCAAGGCTCTTATATTCCTTAATGATCTGCTGCTCGAGCAACTTCTGGAGCATGCCGGGACGAGCTTCCTCAAAGGCTTTGAGGTTGGGCTTCGTGCAGATAGCAACAGCGCTCTTGCCTTCACCCTTTAAAACCATAATCGCGTCAGCGCGAACCTTGCGGTTAGCCAGTTCGTTCACGAAACGCTTGCCGTCAGTGGCAACCCAGAGGCCGTATTCAGCAGCGCCGGACTGAGCAAACGTCCAGCCGATGCCCATCCCCTTTTCCTTCGGGTTGTTCCACGGAGTGCACTGAATCCAGTCGTTCTGAACCTGCGCACAGCCGATGCGGCTCGTTTCACGCCAGAGTTCTGACGTTGCGCCCGGCTGGTTCGTGCTGTCGAGCGCTGCCGTGAGCTTCGGATCCTGCATCGTACGGTATTCAACGTCGCGCGAGAAACCGCCGTAGCAAAGAATGACGGCCTTCTTGGCGCGGATGAACTTGGTCTTGCCCGTGCCGGTCTTCGGGAAACGATAGCCTTCGAGCACTTCAAGACCCAGAACACGACCCGTATCGTCACGCAGAACATGCTTTACATAAGTACGCGTACGGACTTTGACGCCGAGTTTTTCCAGTTTCTCGACTTCTTTCGAGACAATGCCCGAACCCGAACCGTTCTTCGTGAAGACGTAGCGCGGAACACTGTGGCCGCCTTCCTGACCGATGGCATCCGGGTTGTATTCGACACCGAGTTCATTGACCGTCCATTCGTAGTTCGAAAGGGCGTTGTCGGCAACGAGCTTCACCTTTTCAGGATTGTTGAGGTAGAGGCCGGCAACGAGCATGTCGTGAGCCAGAAGTTCGGGCGAATCTTTAATGCCGTGTTTCTTTTGCTGCGGGCAGCCGGTTGCAGTCAAAATGCCGCCGTTAATGATGGAGTTGCCGCCTACCGTTGCCATCTTTTCAAGAACAACTACAGAAGCACCAGCCTTCTTGGCTTCAATAGCTGCAGCAAGGCCTGCAAAACCAGAACCAACAATGACGACATCAGCCGTTTCATCCCATTTTGCGGGAAGCTTGACGGCACCAGCAGCATGAGCGGCTTCAGTGCCGAAAAGCGCAGCGGCGCCGGCCGCGACAGAACCACTGAGGAACGTACGGCGATTAAGTTCAACCATTTTCTTCTCCTTCAGGAGCATGTTTTTAGTCTCAGAAACATGCTCAGCAATTGAATGAGATCATCAGGCGTCTCGAAGATCTTCGTTCTTCAGATGCCCTCTGTTCACGAAACGCATTGTTCCTCCAAAGACCTCCTAAGACATTTGCTTAAGAACGAAGATTGTGTTCGATTGATTGCAGCTTATTTTCAGCCGTCTTCCCAGCGCTAAACTCAATGGCATATGCCGTACGCTATCCGTCTGCCTTTGGTACTGAAGACCGTTGTTGTTCATTTGCTTTTACCAGCTGCTCTGGCGATATCGCTCGGAGCGGCGGGGGGCGTTGTGCACGCTGACGTCCTGCCGCCTCAAATGCAAGATGCGAGCGAGAGTGCCGCGGCTGCCGAAGCCGAGCTGACGCAAGGCGCAGGGGATAGGACACTGCATCCTGTTATCCGCTTAGGGGTGCTCACACATTCGCCGCCTTGGTATGACGGCTCTTTTGTTGATGAATCCGTGCGGTGGCTCGCTTGGAAGCTGCCCCAGTTTCGCTTTGAAACCGACTACTTGGGAACGGGCGATCTGATGCGCCGAATGGAGGCGAGAGAAATAGATTTGGCGGTTGCTCCTGCATCATTCTTTTTCTTTGCTCAGCGGCCGCTCATGAACCGTTTTGTGGCGAGCATTGTGTCGGATGCGGCGGTCGATGCGGAAGAGTCTGCTGCAGCGGCCGTCATTGTGCGCAGAGATCGAGAGGATCTTAAGACACTCGCAGATCTGAAGGGACGGAGTGTTTCGCTGGTGCGTGATGAAGTGAGTCCCGGGGAACTTGAGCTCAAGCGTGAAGTTGTCCGCATTGGTCTCGATCCGGATCATTTTTTCGGACAGGAGCTGCGGGAGCCGCGATTACGTATGCGGGCGGTAGTGACGGATGTCCTTTCCGGACGAACCGATGCCGGTATTCTGCGTGCCTGTTTTCTCGAAGAGCTCGAGCGCTCAGGGCTGCGAGGCGCCTATGGAGAGCTGCGGGTGCTCGATGAACGCAAAGACGACGGCCTGCATTGCCGGCATTCCACGCCTGCATATCCTGGGTGGATGCTGGCTTCCACTGCTTCACTCAGTCAGGAAGCCGCGCGCGCGATAACTGCGGTGCTGCTCACCAAACCAGCTAATGCCTGGGGGCAGCATTGGACGGTGTCGCCCAATGTGGAGGCCTATGATGACCTCTTTCGCACGCTCCGGATCGGCCCTTACGCATATCTGCGTGAATGGACGTTGGCGCGCATTTGGTCTGAGTGGAAGGCCGCCATCATCATTGTCCTGATTTCCATCGTTGGCCTTTGCGTGCACGGCTTTGTGCTGGAGAAGCTCGTCGGGCTGCGCACGAGGGAACTCAAAGAAGCTTGGAAAAAACAGCAGGAGACGGAGCGCGAGGCTCGTGAAGCTTCGGCACGCTTAGAGTCGCTGCAGCGTGCTGGAGCGGTTGGGCAGATTTCCTCCATTGTGGCGCATGAGATGAAGCAGCCTTTGGGGGTCATTCAGAATCTTTCAAGAGGGACGCTGCGTCTCATTGAAGATGAACCTGAAACGCTCGATGAAGTCGCTCAGGCAGTGGAGTCGATTAACGACGAAGCCGTGCGCGCGGCGCAGATTATTGATCGCGTACGCAGCTGGAGCCAAGGCAGAGTCAATCGACAGGTGCTTGAGGCGGACCAGGGGGTTAAAAGGGCGGTGCAGAGCTTCATGCTGACGAATAGAAGCCGGGGCATTTCGATCCGTACGGGCGTGCTTCAATCGGCAAAGGTCTGGATGGATCCGCTTGAACTCGAGCTCATTGTCGTGAATTTGCTCTCCAATGCAGCCGAAGCAGCACGCAAGTCTGATCACCCGACGGTAATGATTGACCTGCAAACTGCCCGTGAATCATTGCCCGGAGATGTCGCGGCGGTGGTCCTGACGATCACCGACAATGGTCCGGCACTTTCAGATCAAACGTTTGCAGCATTAGGATGTACTGCGCTCCAAACGACACGAGAGGGCGGTTTGGGGCTTGGTCTCATGATTGTCAGAACGCTTGCGGAAAATAATGTCGGCCGCCTGACGTTTGAGCGTCTTGCGCCCCACGGACTTGCCGTGCATGTGACGCTGCCGGTTTGGATGCCTGAAATTAAAAAGGCTGACATTGATTTGAGGGAAAAGACAAGGACGGCTGATGATTCAAAGGATCCCTCATCACACTCCGCACTTTGAGCACGCAAAAATACTTTTTAATGCAGCTCGCGAGGACGCTGAATGAATTTCGACAAAACCACCACCGCTGAAACCCCTTTAATTCGTATTGTTGACGATGAGGAGCGCATGCGTGAATCGCTCGCTTTCATGCTCAAGCATGAAGGGTTCGAATGCTGCGTCTATCCGACTGCCGAGTCCTTTCTCAAAGGGGATACGCCTTCTCGGCCGGGATGTCTGCTGCTCGATGTTCAGATGGACGGCATGACAGGGCTGGAACTGCAGGAAGAGATGATCCGGCGAGGCATTACGCTGCCGATTGTTTTTCTTTCTGCACACGGCGACCTTGATATGGCGGTGGATGCCATGCGCCGCGGGGCATGTGCGTTTATTCAAAAAACTGCCGATCGAGCGCGGCTGCTGCAGGCGATTGTCGACGCCATGGCTAAATCTCGTGGTGCCGTAGGCGATAGTACGCCCGGAGCGCTGGTTGCCGCGTGGAATACGCTTACTGATCGAGAAAAGGAAGTGGCAAAGCTGGTGGCTGAAGGACTTCTCAACCGAGAAGTGGGGGAACGCCTCGGCGGCATTGCTGTGAAGACGGTGCAGGTGCACCGAAGCGAAGCCTGCAGCAAGCTTGGCGTTAAAGGTGCTGCAGGGCTCGCTCAGGCTGTTCGGGCTGTTGAAATGGCTTTAAAGGTGAGGCAAACACCATGAAGAGCAAGCATGATGTCCGGGCTCAGCAGTCTCGTCGTCGTTTTTTGGCGGATACAGCGCTCGGTGCTGCCGGTCTAGGCCTGGGGGCCGCAGGTATGGAGTCTGCACAGGCTCGGACAAAGTGGGAGAAGATGATTAAGGGGCTTCAAACAGTCACTACCGATGTATTGATTGTCGGCTCCGGCGCAGCCGGAACAGCGGCTGCCATCGAAGCGCGCCGATCCGGCGCATCCGTTCTGGTCATTGAGAAAATGGGCAGCTTGGGCGGAAGTTCCATCATTTCTCGCGGTGCTCTGGCCGTCCCAAGGTCGCCCATGCAGCGAGCTATGGGGATTGATGACTCACCCGAGCACTTTGCGGATGATCTGATGTCATCAGCTTACTGCGGGCATCCGGGAAGAATTGAATGTTTGGCGCTGGAAGCGCTGCCGACTTTTGAGTGGCTTACCAATGAAATCGGCGTTCGTTGGGTAATGGATGCCGTCGGTTCAGAAATCGAACAGTCTGTGCCGAGATCCGCCATTGTGGCGGGCGACGGTGCGGCGGCATTGATGATGCCGCTTTTGGACCGAGCACGGACATTGGATGCTGAGTTTGAGGTCAATGAAAAACTCCTGCACCTCATTACACGAGAAACTTATGACGGCGTTGCGGTGACGGGAGCCGTAGTGGAAAACACACGTACCGGTCTGCGCCGCTGCATCAATGTTCGCCGCGGCGTTGTGTTGGCGGCCGGCGGTTTTGCGGCCGATGCTCCTTTCCGGCAGCGTTATAACCAGCGTCTCTCTGAACATGTTGGTACCGCAACGCAGCCAGGGAGCACGAGCGAGGTGCTCCGAGAGGCAGCCCGCATCGGCGCTTGGCTGGTTCATTTGCAGTACATCACCTGCATTCCGGATGCCAATCCTGTAGAAAAAGGATGGGGAACAAGCTGGCAGTTCAGCCGCTGGTGCGCCGGGGCGCAGGGACTTTGGGTTGAGCGGCAGACGGGGCGTCGATTCGTCAATGAAATGTCGAGCACGGCGGAACGTACGAACGGCGTCTTTGACGTACTCAATGCCGATCGGGATGTTGTCGCTATCGCCGATGCCCGTGCCGTTCGGCATCCGGGATCCATGGTCTTTACCGCGTCCGATGTTGAACTCCTGGTTTCCCGCGGATTCGTACAGAAATATGAAACGCTTGCGCTTTTGGCTCAAGCCTGCGGCATCCCCTTATCCAATCTGAAGGTCGAAGTGGAACTCTACAATCGAGCGATAACGGCAGCTCGCGAAGGCCGAACTGCAGGCAGTTTCACAGACCGACTGGGACGTCCTATCGCTCCGGAGGCCGAACTCATGGAGGAGGGGCCTTGGTATTGTGCACCGCTTCTTGCGAAGGTTTTAATGTGCAGCGGCGGATTGGCAATTGATTTGAAATCCCGTGTGCTCTCCGTGGTGGATGATCGGCCTATTCCCGGGCTTTTCGCGGCTGGTGAAATTACGGGCGGTCTCAACGGCAAGGGCGATGCCGGCGCCTGCGGCCTGATGGACGCTATTGTTTTCGGACGTATTGCCGGACGAGAGGCCGCACGGATTCCCAAAGATTATTCGGATTGGCGGGAGATGAATCCGCTGGTCTTTCATCAACTTATTGATATGGAAAGGTTATGGACATCGTCTGCCACATGATCACCTCGCTTGACGGCTGCATTTTGCTCGAGCGTTGGAGCAAACCTGCAGAACGCGTCGACTTCACTCAGGTTTATGAAGCAACGGCTAAGCGGCTTCAGGGGGACGGCTGGATAGTCGGACGCATCACGATGGCCGAATACGGTCAAGGCGTTGTGGAAGGGGAACCTGCCGGTATGCGGGGGAGAGGAGAAAGCGTGCCGCGTGCTTATGTGGGCGATCGTCAGGATCGGCCGCTCGCAGTGGTATTTGATCCCAAGGGACGTCTGCAGTTTTCAAAGAACGGCCTGCCGACCGGCGAACATGTGGTGGCTGTCCTCGATCCGAAAATCGATGAAGCACATCTTGCACGGCTGCGCCGTGCGGGTGTTTCGTACGTTTTCCAAGGAGACGGTGCGGAATGCACTGAACGCGAAAAACTTTCGGCAGCGCTTGCCGCGCTCGAAGAAACCTTTGGCGTGAAACGGCTGCTTCTTGAGGGCGGCGGTGTCCTCAACGGCAGTTTTTTAGCCGCCGGTCTTATCAAAGAAATTTCGGTGTTGGTCTGCCCGACGGTGGATGGCCGTTCTGAGAGCGCAAAACTCTTTTCTTGGGCGGGCAGTGAAGAGCTGTCGCCAGCTGAGGGTGTCCGGCTGAAGCTTTTGGAAGCAGCACCGTTGGCGAACGGCGTCGTGTGGCTGCATTATCTCAATACGCTTGCGTGACGCACTGATGACCTAATCAAACGGGCCGCAGTCCAGCTGAACCAGAACTGCGGCCGTTTTGTGAGGGCACTTGCGCGTTCAGCGCAAAGTGTCAAAGGCTTGAAGAACTATTTGAGATCAGCCTCCAGGAAATTGAAGCCGCCGTCCTTCAGCGAATAAAAGCCCGTCAGGTTTGCAGAACGGGCAGAAATCCCCTGATCGACCACCAGGAACACCCATGGCGCGTCCTTCCAGATGAGTTCCTGAGCCTCATCATAGATTTTGGTCTTTTCGGCACGGTCCGTTGTCTTCAGTGCGGCCGTGAGCAGGCTGTCGAGCTTTGGGTTGCTGTAATAGGCGTAGTTGGAATTGGCGGGCGGGAAGCTCGAGGTGGCAAGCAGGGGCCGAAGCACCCAATCGAGCTCTCCGGTAGATGCCGACCATCCCCAGCAGAACATCTGTGAGGTGCTCTTTTCGGGCCCCACAGACTGCACGAGCGTAACGCGCTGGCCGGCCTCAAGCGCACGAACCTGCAGCTTAACCCCAATGCGGGCATACTGCTGCTGCAGGAACTGGAGCATCTTTTGGTTGGCGCTCGAATTACTTGCTGCCCAAAGGGTGGCGGTAAAGCCGTTGGGATAGCCTGCGGCGGTCAGAAGTTCTTTGGCTTTCTTGGGATCGTACGGCCATTCGCCAAACTGCTTGGCGTAGTCAATACCTTCCGGAGCAACGCCAGTTGCCGGGGCGGAGAAGCCCTTGTAGAGCACCTTTACCATGGCGTGCTTGTCAAGACCGTAGTTCAGTGCCTGACGAACGCGCAGGTCGTTGAAGGGCTTCTTGGTGTTGTTGAGGTAGATCTGACGCTGCACGATCGAAGGTGCTGCATCCACCACGATATTAGGCGTTTCTTTCAAACGCTCAACATGCTCGGGCGGCACGACGTCGACAAACTGGGCTTCACCGGTGCGCAGCATGGCAACGCGCGTGGCATCTTCAAGTACTGGACGGAAATTGATGGAGTCGAGCTTGGGCAGCCCCTTTTGCCAATAGCTGGGGTTCTTCTTCACGACCAAGTACTCGGCGGGATTGTATTTCTCGAGTACGTAGGGACCTGTGCCGCAGGGGTTAAAGGCCACTTCTTTTTTGGAGAGTGCGAGCGTCTTCGGACAGATCATGACGCCCGACGGGTGAGCGAGCTGGTTGATGAAGGCCGAGAACGCTTCCTTCAGGTGAAATTTAACGGTTGCATCATCAACCACTTCCACCGACTCAATATTGCGGTAGAGCTGATAGCGGGTGAGGTGGTTTTCCGGATTGGTGACACGGTCAAAGTTCGCCTTAACCGCAGCCGCATTGAAGGGTTCTCCGTCAGAGAACTTAATGCCTTGCTTGAGTTTGATCGTGTATTCGAGGCCGTCTTTGCTCACGTCGTAGCTTTCGGCGAGAACATTGACAAGCTTCATGTCTTTGTCAAATCCAAAGAGGCCTTCATAGAAGGACTTGGCTACGTTCTGCGACAGCGTATCACTCGCATCATAAGGATCGAGCGTGGTGAAGGCCGAGTAGACGGCAACTGTCAGATCTTTGGCGACAACGGCCTGAGCGGACAAAGCAGCTGCACCGACGAGCGCAAACGCGAGGGCAGTATACTATTTTCGATTCATAGATCTTCCTCTTTAGCTTTTATATGAATCTCGGACCGACGTACGGCCGTTGATATCAGTCTCACAATAGTTCGAAACAGACATTCAAGTATGAAAAAAATGCCCCGAGCGCGAAATGCGTTCGGGGCAGGACAAGAGCTCTTGGGATTAAGACCTAGATTTATTCATGCTTGGTGGTTTCCACCTGCACGAGATGCTCTTGCGCGGTGTTGTCGACCGGAGACTCCACTTTTCGGCCGGCCGCAGCCTGCGGTGCGTAGTCGACGGGCTTTACGAGCTCGGGGCGGGTGTGAACCTGCTCGAGCGGGCCTTCATCTTCCACGACGGCTGAAGCGGCTACGGCACGTCCCGGCTGGATAACCGGCACATAACCGGTGGCAGCAGAGGGCTCCTTGGTTTCTACCTGCTGCAGACCTGCCGCAGAGAGATTGGCAGCGAGCCCTTCACTGACGGCCGGCGTGTCCGCATCAACTTTCGCTTCATGAGCTTCGTAGGCTTGAGTCACTTCAACCGTTTCGACGGCCTCGGCAGGTTCGGCCGCTGCAATGGCTTCGATGACAGCCTTCGTCTCTTCGACCGGCTGCGTCGGCTGAACTTTGGTTTCCACCTGTTCCAGAATTTCGACCGGAACCTGCGGAAGCGCTTCCGCCCTCACGACTGGCACGGGGGCAGGCGTGACAACGGCAGGGACTTCAGCAGGAGCAGCTTTCGTCGGAACCTTCGTTTCGATCTGAACGAGCGTTTCTGCGGGCTCAATACTCGAAGCGGATGCTTCGGGCTGAACCTCGGTCTTCACTGTCTCTGCGCGAGGCTTGCGGCTGCGGCGGGGACGAGCGGGTTTCTTTTCCGGTGCGGCTTCATCCGCTGCGGGGACAGCATCTGCAAAGGCGCCGTGAACTGCTTCAGAAACAGCATTGGGCTTCGTTTCAATCTGCACGAGCGCTTCCGGGGCCGGCGTCCAGGTCGGCTGAGCAGCTTCAGCAAAAGCCTGAGCGGCATCAGCCGATTTCGGCGCTTCCGTTTCGGCGGCTGCATCCGAGCCTTCAGCGGCTTCGCCTTCTCCGCGGCTGCCGCGGCGGCGGCGGGGGCGGCGGCGACGCGAACCATCGGCAGCATCGCTCTCGGCAGCTTCATCTGCTTCAGGCGTCTCCAGGCCTTCCTGACTATCGGCAGCTTCAGTCTTCTGGACTTCGGGAACTGCAGCTTCCGGAGCTTCAGCAGTGGGCGCTTCGGGCGCTTCGGATGTTTCGGGCGTTTCCGGAGCGGCCGCTGTTTCAGTCGTTTCATCGGCAGGGCGGCGGCGCTGACGACGGCGGCGGGAGCGGCGCTCTTCATCCTGAGGCTGCTGGGCGGCAGGGGCTTCAGCCTGTGCCGCTTCAGTCACCACAGCATCCACATCCTGACTTGGAGCTGCTTCGGCAGCGGCAAGTTCCGGGTCGACGGCAGGCTGCGTCAGGGTGAGTTTTTCCGGCGTGACATCCGTCGACTGCTGCTGAGCCGACTTGCGGCTGCGGCGGCGGTCTTCGCGATCCTGTCGATCGGTACGTTCGACGCGTTCAGTCCGTTCGGTCCGTTCCGTACGTTCAGCGCGTTCTGCACGATCCGGACGCTGGCGGCGCGTACGTTCAGTCCGTTCCGTCTTCTCCGTCTTCTCTGCGGCTTCCTGTCGCTCCAGACGATCCGTGCGTTCGAGTCGTTCTCCGCGAGCAGTGCGGCGGCGGTCTCCGCGTTCCTGACGGTCACCGCGAGCGCCGCGTGCACGGCGCCGTTCGTCGGCTCGGCCGTCACGATCCTTTTTCTGCGAAGACTTATTCGTCTTGGCTGATTTTTCGCTCTGTTCGGCTTTGTTGTCACTCGTGCCGAGGAAGAATCCGATGATGCGCTTAAAGAGCGACTTCTTCGGTTCAACAGGCTGGAGCTGCTTCACGCGGCCGGCATTCGCCTTTTGTTCGGCTTTCTTGCTTTCTGCTGTCTGCACCGGCGCAGGGTCACGTTCAATCAAATTCTTAATGACCGGGACCTGCTTGGGGCGAAGCGGTTTTTCTTCCTGAGACTTCTGCGCATACGGGTCGTCAGCGACCGTCTCAATGGTTTCAGCGAGTTTGAAGCTCGGTTCCTGCACTTCGAGGCGCTCGTCGTCCTGACGGATGCGCTCAATGTGATAGTGCGGCGTTTCCAGGCTGGTATTCGGCACCAGCACGATGGGCACACGGTGCCGTGCTTCGAGTTTGGTGATGTCGTTGCGTTTTTCATTCAAAAGGAATGTCGCAACGTCAACAGGCACCTGAGCACGGACAGAACCCGTGCCTTCCTTCATCGCTTCTTCCTGCAGAATGCGGAGCACTTGAATGGCGCAGGATTCCGTATCTCGAATGACGCCTACGCCGTTGCAGCGCGGGCAGGTGATGTGGCTGCCTTCCGAGAGGGAAGGACGCAGACGCTGACGCGAAAGCTCCATCAGGCCGAAACGGCTGATTTTGGCCGTCTGTACGCGAGCGCGGTCATAGCGGATGGCATCTTTGAGACGCTGCTCCACGGCACGCTGGTTCTTCGCTTCAGCCATGTCGATGAAGTCGATCACGATCAGACCGCCCAGGTCGCGCAGACGCATCTGGCGGGCCACTTCGTCGGCAGCTTCACAATTGGTCTTGAAGGCCGTTTCTTCAATATCCGCGCCGCGGGTTGCACGGGCAGAGTTCACGTCAATGGCGACGAGCGCTTCAGTGTGGTCAATCACAATAGCGCCGCCGGACGGCAGCGGCACCGTGCGGGAATAGGCTGTTTCGATCTGCTGCTCAATCTGAAAGCGTGTGAAGAGCGGGATGTCGTCGCGGTAGCGCTTGACGCGGTCAACCATATCGGGCATGACGTGCGCCATGAACTGACGAGCCTGTTCGTAGATATCGTCTGTATCGACCAGAATTTCGCCGATCTCAGGCTGGAAGTAATCACGAATGGCACGAACAACAAGGTTCGATTCTTCAACAATCAAGAAAGGTGCAGGGTTGGCGCGCTTGCCTTTCTTGCCGTTGATCTGAGCTTCCGGCAGCAGCTTGGTATGACCGTTTTCAGTCGGATATTCGTAGACCGGACGAGCTGCGTCAGTAATGGCTTCCCAGAGTTTGAGCAGATAGTTGAGATCCCACTGAAGCTCTTCGGTCGTGCGGCCGATGCCGGCAGTACGGGCAATGGTCGACATGCCGTTAGGAAGCTTGAGGCGATCCATCGCTTCCCGAAGTTCCTGACGTTCTTCGCCCTCAATGCGGCGGGAGACACCGCCGGCACGCGGGTTGTTCGGCATCAGAACGAGATATCGGCCGGCGAGACTGATGAAGGTCGTAAGCGCAGCGCCTTTATTGCCGCGCTCTTCCTTTTCGACCTGAACGATCAGCTCTTGGCCTTCATGAATCGCTTCCTTAATGGTTGCAAGGCGAACATCCACACCTTCAGCAAAGTAGCTCCGGGAGATCTCCTTGAACGGAAGGAAGCCGTGGCGTTCTTCGCCGTAATCGATGAAACACGCTTCAAGCGAGGGCTCGATACGGGTTACAACGCCCATGTAAATGTTGGACTTGCGGGCTTCTCGGCCGGCAGTTTCAATATCGATGTCGATGAGCTTCTGGCCATCGACGATGCCAACGCGGGTTTCTTCCGGATGCGTGGCGTTAAAAAGCATGCGCTTCATGAGGTGCAAACTCCCTGCGGTGAGCTGGAGCCGTGGTCCTCGAAGTCTTCGCTGCGACCAGAGCCGCAAAGACGTTTTCCGCTTCTCGTTCAGGGACCTAATGAAGGCGTGCCTGCCGGAGGAGCGTGTTCGCGAAGCGCTTCATCTTCTGGGGAGTTCAATGGCACTGAAATGCGCCATTGAAGAGGCTGAGCGAGTTTGAAGCTTTCGCTCGGTCCGCAGTACTCTCCAAATGAGGAGCACACTGCGCCGCCGTCCGGCAGATGTGCTGCACACTTCGCTCATCAAGGTTAGACGAGCAGGTGCTTTGGGGAGAGTCACGGCTTAGCGCAGAAAGACCGTCAAGCCGCATGGTTTGAAGCTTGTCGGTTCCGGCGCCAAGGGCTCAATCCCTCACGGTCTGCCGGCAGTCAACTTTTAGTCCGTCCGCTCCCTGACGATTCGCGGGAACGCCTTCAGCCGCGCTGCAGCGGGAGTCGAATCAAGCGTCTCCTTATGGCTGCGCGCCTTTAAGCACTTCATTTCGGCGGATGAGTATTCATACAGAGTGAGTTCCTGATCTCAGGGCACTTCTATTCCAACCCGTCGGCTGACGACGGGAAGTCTTGAGGCCAAGTGAAAGCACTTTGGAAATCATTAAAGACGGCCATTTGCAGTCAACGTGCATCATCATCCGCAGAAACGCCGCGCTGATAATGCGGCATTTACTGTAGAGATCCGCCGCGGAGCTCGACCGCATGGCGTACACACGGGAGCTGCCTATTCGTCGAGCCGTCTCCGTAAGAGAGGGAGCCCGCGAAAGCGGCGGATGCATTCTGCACGCTGCAAAAGGCTGCTTCAGGCGTTTCCGATGCTTTCTCAGAGCTTCAAAATGCCGCCGAGCATCGTTGGGTGCTGAGCGGGAGAAGGCGTGAGACGGAAGTCTTCCTGCTGAACATCTCGCAGTCCTTCCGCGTGAAGCCTCTTACAAGCGCACGTCGCAAGGGGAACGCTCGCAGAGCGATCCGAGGACGGCGGGAGGCGTCATCGCGTCCGAAAGGGAAGCGGATGGCGAACAAAAAACTTTTGCCTTTGCAGCTTCGGTCGATGCGAATCCCGGAGGGTTTTGAATCGGCCTGCAGCTGAAGAACGCCGCCTTCTGCCGCACTGCGGCTGCTGAGGGGTTCATAAACCCTCTGCAGCAGGCTGCGTGCCGGCAGAATGGCGTCGTCCGTTAAATTTTCATCACCCGACGAGCCGATAACCTCAACCCAGCAGAGATTCGGTGCTTCCACAAAGCGTGTCCGAATGCTGAGTTTTGGCTGCCGTCTCGACGGTCCAAATTCAATCCAAACATGAGAAAATTACGTTTTGCGCGCTTTTTTGGGAAATGCCCATCGAAAGCGCAGCGACACGTCTCATGTCAATCCACACCGATCGTCTCCTGAGAGTCGTATCGGCGATAAGCGGAAATTATATCGAATGTCAATCAGTCTCATTGGGGAAATCACACCAACACCGTCAGCTGAATTGAAGACGGTGCCTGCTGATCGTGTGTCCTACGTGCTGATCGGCGAGGATGCAGACGGTCAGCGCTTAGACAATTTTTTGTTTCGTATTGCTAAAGGCGTTCCCAAAGGACATGTTTACCGCGTAATTCGTGCAGGGGAAGTGCGCGTCTCCAAAAAGCGCGCCAAAGCCGAAACCAAACTCATGCTGGGCGATGTTGTGCGGATTCCGCCGATGCGCGTTGCGCAAAAACCAGCGGGCACGCCGCCTGCTGCGCCGCTCGCTCAAGGAGTGCTCCCCGTACTTTACGAGGACCGGCATATCCTTATCGTGCTCAAACCCGCCGGCATTGCAGCTCACGGCGGTTCGGGCATTTCATATGGACTGATTGAACGCCTTCGCGCTACCCGTCCTGAAGAGCCGATGCTTGAACTGTGTCATCGCCTCGATAAGGAAACGAGCGGCGCGATTGTGATTGCCAAGACACGCAAGGCACTCGTGCGTATGCACGATCTCATGAAAGAGGGCGGCGTCGAAAAACATTACAAACTGTTGGTAAAAGGCGATTGGGTAAACGAACGCCAGCATGTGAAGGTGCCGTTAGAGCGCTATCTTCTTCCTTCAGGAGAGCGCAGAGTGCGCGCTTCGTCTGAAGGAATGTCGGCGCATACGATTTTTACGGTGCTCGAGCGTTTTGGTTCTGTGACTTATCTTGATGCCGAATTGAAAACCGGACGGACGCACCAGATTCGCGTGCATGCGCTTTCTCAGGGCTTTCCGCTCGCCGGAGACGACAAGTACGGCGACTTTGCCTTCAACCGCGAATGTACGCACGGGCTGTTGGGGGCGCCGCTCAAACGCATGTTTCTGCATGCCTGGAAGCTCTGGTTTGCACATCCTGTCACCGGGGAGCCGGTGGACATTACTGCACCGCTCCCAGAAGAACTCTCGGCCGTAATTTCGGCGCTTGAATCTAAAAAGGCCGCTCAATGACACAGACTCAGCAAATTAAGACTTTTCATCCGAAACTCGTCGTGTTCGATTGGGACGGTACGATTCTCGATACCACTGCAGCAATTGCTTTGAGCATTCAGTACGCCTGTGAAAAGATTGGCCTTCCCGTGCCCTCAACAAGTCTGGCGAAATCCGTTATCGGTCTCGGTTGGCGGGATGCAATACGAATCGTTGCTCCGACCTGCCCGGAAGAGGATTATTCGACTTTTGGGAGCTTTTACACTGAGCGCTATAGACCGGCTGAGACCGAAGTCCATCTTTTCCCGGGTATTGTTGAACTGCTGCAAAAATTAAAAAATTCCGGGATTGAGCTTGCTGTGGCTACAGGCAAGAGCCGCCGCGGTCTCAACCGGGTACTGGCCCAAACGGGGCTTGCGGACTGCTTTTCGACTACCGAAACCGTCGATGAGAATCCCTCAAAACCCAACCCGGCAATGCTGGAAGCCATCAGCGTCGCTATGGGACGGTCTGCAGAAGAAATGGTCATGGTGGGCGACACAACGCATGACATTTATATGGCGCATGCTTTCGGTTGTCCATGCATTGCCGTGAGCTACGGCGCAATGACGACGAAGATGCTCGAACCGGCTCAGCCGGATGCTATCTGTGCGAGTGTGGCCGAACTTGCTCAAAGTTTGGGCATGTGATGAAGCCATTTGAGCGGCAGTCCGCACTCATAACTTGGCTGCGGCAAATGTTTTGATGCCTGCGGATCACAACATGCTTTCTTAATCCATACCTTAGGTATGGATTACTACTCTCGCGTGAGGGTAGTGCGTTTTTTTACCTTCTTCGACAATCCCTTTATTCCTAAAGGAGTTGTGCCTGACAACGGGCATAGGAGAAGGAAAATGAAGCAAGTATGGAAGTTCACAGCGGCAGCTGCGGCAGTTTTATGTTTTGCTGGTGGTGCGCTTGCTGCAGATCGCGTAATGGATGCCGATATCGTCATTGTTGGGGCTGGAGCGGGAGGCATGACCGCTGGAGCCGCTGCCGTTGATAACGGTCTGAAGACGATTGTGCTCGAAAAAAATGCCGTTGTCGGCGGCGGCGGCAACTACATGGAAGGCACTTTTGCTGTTGGGTCGACGCTGCAGAAAGCGGACAATATTGGCATTAATCCAGAGCGTCAATTCAAACGGGTGATGGACTTCCATCATTGGCGCATTAATGCCAAGGCACTCAATCACTGGCTGAAACAGACCGGCCCAACGATGGATTGGCTTGCCGATCACAATATCCACTTCGAAGCGGTGAAGACGGCTTTTATTGATGGTACGCGTACTTGGCACATGTATAAAGGCGGCCATGGCACTGTACTGATTCAAGAATTCACGAAGCAGATTAAGGAAAAAGGCGGGCAAATACTGACTTCAACCCCCGCAACTGAGCTCATTATCGATAACGGCATCATTAAAGGCGTTCGTGCACGTACAGCTGACGGAAGCACACTGACGATTAATGCCTCCGCAACGATCATTGCCACCGGCGGGTTTTCCGGCAATAAGGAAATGGTGCAGAAATATTTGCCTTACGCCGGCTATGAAAGTGCCGGATCACCAGGACGCACCGGCGACGGCGTCAAGATGCTCGAGAGCGCTGGTGCAAAGCTCGTCAACATGAATGTATGCATGCAGGCTGGTCTGTGGCTCAAAGATGTTCCGACAGATTTGCAGTTCGGCAAGGACGGAGTGACCAATGCTCATTACGTACGATTGCTTGCAGCGCTCTTCCAGCCGTACCTCAAAACATCATTGCGCGGAGATCGAGTTGCTGATGAAACGCTTCCGCTGGAATACATCTCCAATGCTTATGAAGAAGTCGGAGGAGAAGGCTTTGCGGTTTTTGACAATGCCACTCGGGAAGAGATGATTAATGAGGGACTGGTGCGCGGCTATTTCGGCATGGTGACTCCAGGAACGAAATTCTCGAATTTTGATGAGCTTTTCGCTCGGGGCGAAAAAGACGGGTTCTGTTTTAAGGCAGCTACGCTCGAAGAGCTTGCTGCGAAGACTGGCATGGATCCTCAACGCCTCACGGCTACAGCTTCGCGCATGAACGAACTGGTAAAACTCGGCAAGGACGAGGACTTTTATAAAGATGCGCAGTGGCTGCGTGAAGTCAAGACAGGACCTTTCTACGCCATTAAAGGCAGCCTTCGTATGTATGCCACGACGGGCGGTGCAAGTGTTAATGAGAACTTTCAGCCGCTCAATGCTGATGGTGAGCCGATCCCAGGCATCTATGCCATTGGTCAGGATGCAGGGGGACTTTATTCCGACTCATACGATATGCACATTGCTGAAGGCACAGCTTCATCGTGGGCCATTAACGGCGGAAAACTCGCTGTTGAGCATTTCGTGAAGACGCGCAAATAAATCAATAAGGCGTGCTCCGGCGCCCTTTAGCAGTCTCAATGACAAGCGGTTGGTTGGATCGTTTCCAATCAGCCGCTTTTGCAGTTATTGTGAGGTGATGACCCCACGCTTTGCTGAGCAAGGTCACCAAAGCACTTTTTTGTGAATACATATCTCAGATTTTCCGTTGTTATGTCTTCCCTTAACTTGCTGCCGGTTTGTCCTTGGTTTGTACCGGCCGCACCAGCATCACTGCGGCTCGGTGTGGAAGCACTTCGTTCTGAGATCGAACTTTATGCGCCGCGGCAAATCGTTCAACGCGAAGAGGAGCCGTACTCTGAAATTCGGGTAGTGCACTCGGGGCTCTTGAGTCAAGCGGTTATTAATCGTCGTCTCTCTAAGCCTCTGGCTATGAATCTTTATGCCGAAGGTTCCATGATGGGATTTTTAAATCTTTTCACTGGAGTGCAGGCTCCGCGGCTTGTGACGTGTGAAAAGCGTGCAAAAGCGACCGTCGTCAATCGACAGCTGGTTTTGGCTGCTGTGAAAACGAATTCGCAGTTTCTTTTGGAATTTTCTGCGTACTGTGAGATTGCTGCCAAATCTGAATTGATAGGCATGGAGGCACTTTTTTCTCTTCCTCTTGAAGAGCGGCTGCTGCTTTTTTATGCTGCGGCGCTTCTGCGAAGCGGCGCTCATCCGCTGGAGAGCTCTGCAGAATATTTGAGAATGCCCTATCCAATCACACGCGCTGCACTCGAGCGGGTGATTTATGTTTCACGAGCCAGTCTTGATCGACTGCTCGCAGCGGCTTCAAAGTCCGGAATGATTTTGCTTCAAGGCGGAGAGAGATTTGTTCGCCGACGCGATATAGCCGCCATGACGGAATGGATACTTGAACGGTGATCCATCATCATTCTGGGTGAAAACACCATCGGAAGATGTTCCTAAGCGATTGAATATAGGCCTTAAGACAAGCTCCTCAGTCTGCCTGCGAAGCAACAACAAGTTTTCAAAAGTTGTCTGTCAAGATCTTTTCCTCATCGCGGGCATGCTGCTTGCTTGTTCAATAATCAACTGCATACAGCTCGAGCCAGCTGCTTTCCGGCTGGTCGACCGGTGCAATGTCCTATACGTAAGGAAAAGATCATGGCTATTCAACGACGCCGCATGCTTACTGCCGCTCTGGGCGGTGCTTTCTCTGCTTCTCTGCTGACGGCTGGCCGTGTCGATGCGGCGCCGGCGCCGGTCTTTGAGAAGCCCACAGCAGACAATCCCATCATCGCCTGCTACAACGAAAATCCGTTGGGACTTTCCGCCGCGGCTCGCAAAGCCGTGGCAGATTCGGCTGCGGTCGCCAATCGATATCCCTTTGTGCGTTGCGAAGTGCTTCGCAAGGCCTGTGCACAGCTGATAGGCGGCAAGCCCGAAGAAATCGTGCTGTCGCAGGGGTCCGCTGAAGCCATCCGTGCTTCGGTTGAAGCTCATAATGGTCCGGGAGCCAGTCTTGTAACGGCAGAACTGACCTACAGCGATGGCCAAATGGCTGCTGTGCGCAACAATATTCCCGTCATCAAGGTCAAGATGGGACTGAATTGGTCGATGGATATTCCTGCGATGAAGGCCGCGGCCGCTGAAGCGGCAAAGAAGGGAACCGCTATTGTCTACTTCGTGAATCCGAACAATCCGACCTCCACGATTGCGGATACCAACGCACTCTTTGACTGGATTCGAGGCAAGCCTGCCAATACTGTTTTCATTCTTGACGAGGCCTATGCCGAATTTGTGGAGGATAAGTCTTACCGCTCAGCTGCCGAACTTGTTCGCGAAGGTCTCGACAACGTCATTGTGCTGAAAACCTTCTCCAAGATTTTTGCTATGGCGGGCCTTCGTCTCGGCTTTGCCTATGCAGCGCCCGAGCGTGTGAAGAAGGTGCATGACCACATTGCTTATGACTTCTTCCAGAATACGCCGGCCATTGAAGCGGCTTTGGCTGAAATGAACGATAAGGCGTTTCTCAAACAGTCGCTCGAAGAAACGCTTGAGAGCCGCCGCATCATGGAAGAGGTGCTCAAGGAACTTCAGCTCGAATACTTGCCGAGTCAGACCAACTTCGTTTTCTTCAATCTCAAAAAGCCTCTCAAAGTTTTTGCCGATGCAATGAAGGCCGAGAACATCATGGTCGGTCGTCCCTTCCCGCCGGCTACGACATGGTGCCGCGTTTCATACGTTCGCCCGGCAGAGATGAAGTACGTGGCTGATGTGATGCGTGCGCTTCGCACAAAAGGCGTCATTTGATCGGAAGTATATGAGCGGCAGACTTTCTGCCGCTTTAGAGACCCCTTAATATGGAGTACTGCTGAGGCCCGAAAGCACAAGGCTGCGTCTTTGCTTTCGGGTTTTTCATTGTGTTTTCTGGTTTTTATCCCGAGTGAATGCCATGCAGGCCATACCTTTTGATCCTCTTGATTATCCTCATCCATCCCGCCGCACGGTGGTTTATGCCCGAAACGGCATGACTTGTGCGGGGAATCCTACGGCTGCGTCGGTTGGTCTGCAGGTGCTTTTGAAGGGCGGGAACGCCGTCGACGCCGCGGTGGCGATGGCTGCGGTCATGCCGCTCGCGGAGCCTACCGGCAACGGTTTGGGGTCCGACGCCTTCGTGATGGTATGGAAGGACGGGAAGCTTTATGGTCTGAATGGTTCCGGTCCTTCACCTAAAGCAGCCTCGATTGAGGCTCTCCGAGCCAAAGGATGTGAAAAGATTCCGGCATACGGCGTTCTTGCGTCAGATGTCCCGGGAGCTGTTGGTGCTTGGGCTGCTGTGCATGAACGTTTCGGTCAGCTGAAGTTTGCTGATGTGCTCGCTCCTGCCATTGAATATGCAGAAAACGGGTTCCCCGTTTCGCCGACGGTAGCCGATCTTTGGGGGCGTGCCGTCAAACTCTACTCGGGAATGCGCAGCGATGCGCAGTTTGAGCCATGGTTTACGCACTTTGCGCCGCAAAACCGAGCACCAGAACCCGGTGAAAGCTTCCGTTCTCCTGATATTGCTGCGACGCTGAAACGCATCGCAGAAACGAAGGGCGAGGCTTTTTACCGCGGTGAGATAGCCGAGAAGATCGCCGCATTTTTTGCTGCTCACGGCGGCTTGCTGACTGCAGACGACTTGGCAGCATGGCGGCCGGAGTGGGTGGAGCCTTTGAGTGTCAACTACCGGGGCTACGATGTTTGGGAGATGCCGCCCAATGGTCACGGCATTACTGTGCTGATGGCTTTAAAGACGCTCTCGGGCATGCAGCTCGGCGCGCCGCTTACCGCTGAGACGATGCACCAGCAGATTGAAGCGATGAAGCTCGCAATGAGCGATACGGCTGAGCATGTCACAGAACCCTCTGCCATGCGCGTGACGACCGACGAACTGCTCTCGGACGCCTATGCCGCAAAGCGCCGCGCTTTAATCGGCGAAGAGGCTTTGCTACCCAAAGCCGGCGACCCGCGTGGCAGTTCTACGGTTTATTTCTGTACGGCCGATCGCGACGGCATGATGGTTTCCTTCATTCAGAGCAACTATCGTGGTTTCGGCTCAGGCATTGTCATCCCGGGAACCGGCATTTCGATGAACGATCGCATGGAAAACTTCCGTTTTGATCCGGCCCACGCCAATTGTCTTGAGGGCGGCAAACGTCCGTATCACACGATCATTCCCGGTTTCCTCTCCAAAGAGGGTAAAGCCGTCGGACCATTTGGCATCATGGGCGGCTTCATGCAGCCTCAGGCTCATGTGCAGGTTGTGGAAAATCTGATTGATTGGCATCTTAATCCGCAGCAGGCTCTGGATTCCCCGCGTTGGCAGTGGATCGGCGGCAAAAAGATCGATATCGAAGCCGATGTACCGCCCGCTGAAGTGCTCAAGCTCATTCGCCGCGGGCATGAAGTCACTGTAAAAGCGGATCTCACAGCGATGGGACGCGGACAGATGATCCTTCGGGCGCCCGACGGCACGCTTTGCGGCGCGACGGAAAAACGATCTGACGGTCAAATCATGTCTTATTGATGTGCGTGACTGGTGCGAACCGCACCGCTGCAGTGCGGTTCGCACAGGCATGTATTTGCGTTTTTTGTTTTTTCACTCTCTATTGACGATTGAGGGGCTGCTTTTTCGGCACTGTTTTTGCTTGCCATCACTCTGGAAAAGAGGGTTTATCGGCTGATCTCCGACTTTAGTCAGCGGGGCGGCCGAGATGACGTCTGGAGGATGACATGATGTTTGTGAGTGAATTCATAACAGATGCTCCAAGCGCGATGCCGGCAGAAGTATCTGTGCTTCCGTTTGAACCAATTAAGGTAGACGAAGTGGTCCGCCGCATTGCGGTCGGCATTGTTTTCACCATCGGTGTCGGCGCAGTGCTCACGATTGCCGCAGCTTTCGTAATGAGACTGTAAAAATGGAAGCCGCGGCCGCGTCAGTTCTCTCTTTGGGCGCAATGCTCCTCACGCAAAGCGTCCAAACAGCATGAAGACGGGCCGCGCATTCCTCATAAAGACTCACGCATCAAACGTTTCGTCCTTCAAGTCATGATCAACCATGGCGGCAACACAGCTGTCGGACCACACATTGAGAGCGGTTTCAATGGCGTCGACCACTGCATAGAAGGGCAGAATCACGCCCATGAGAAGAATCGGCACATTCATGCCCGCCAGGAGCGAGGCTGAGAGAAAAAAGCACCCCATTGGCACGCCGGCATTGCCGACGGCGGCCAGCGTGGAGATGAGAATCCAGACGATGAGTGTGCCAAGCGTGATGTCAGCGCCCGCATTCTGCATGAGATAAACGACCGTCAGCAAAATAAAGGCTGCGCAGCCATTCATATTGATTGTTGTACAGATCGGGAGCACAAATCGAGAGACGGGGCGGCGCACGCCAAGGCGATTTTCAGCCGAGGCCATGGTGACGGGAAGCGTTCCGGCCGAAGACTTTGAGAAGAAGGCAACGGTGAGGGCCGGCAGCATGGCTTTAGCGACTTTGAGCGGATTGAGGCCGCGGGCCAATAGCACGAGCGGGAGAATCACCAGCATCTGCACAAAATTCGCCGTGAGAACGGCCGCAAAGTAAACGCCGAGGCCGCCGAGTTCTACGCCGGATGCAAGGTCAGCAGCCAGCACGGAGAAAAATCCGAAGATGCCGATCGGCAGCACCTTGATGATCCAGCTCACAATGCGAAAGAGGACTTCCTGCAGGCCGGCGAAAAGACTGACCAAGGTTTCCTGTGCCTTGGAGGGCTTCATTTGGGCGAGCGCAATGCCGACAGCAGCAGAAATGAGAAGCACCGAGAGGACATTCGCGGAGAGGAACGGTGCCAGGATGTTGTCCGGAATCACCGATTCGATGTACTTCAGATAACCCGCTCCGCCTGCATTAGCAACGCTTGAAAGCGGTGCTGCGGCAGCACCGGAAATCGATGCGGAGACGTTTTCCGGTGAAAAGACTTCGTAGAGCAGAGCGGCGAGCGTTGCCGCCAAAATCGTCGTGAAGAGCGTGTAAAAGATCGTGTGCCGGAAGATGCGGCCTGAACTGCGTGATTTAGAGATTGACGACAGGGTTGAAATGATGGATACGGCAATGATCGGAATGGCGACAAACTTGAAAAGCCGGATGAACATCGTGGCGATGAAGTCTGCAAAGGACTGCGTCGCCGACGATCCCCAGATGCCATTCACAATACCGAGAACGATGGCGATGAGGTAGAAAATGGCGAGCATTCGGCCGCTGATGCCGGATTGCTGCGACTTCGCCGCCAAGGCTTCAGAGGCGGGAGCGTCGTTATTGGGTGTGGTGGACATGAATGAATTCCTATGCGGCGGCGCTCGCTGCGGAGCGCCGGAATATGCTGCATGGATTATTTCATTGAGCCGTTCTGTTTGCAGTCAGGAGATGTTCGACACCGCAATATGGGAGCGCTCGGGCTGCATTGCAGATCGTGCAGTTGGTTCACCCGCCGTTGGTTTCTGTTTCCGTATTGTTGGCGTCAAGCTGCGGATCGGCCGATGCCTGCTGATGGGACGTCTGGGCCGGTGTCTCGGCGCGTTGAACGGCCGGAGCAGTTTGGGATGGCGCAAGTGCTTCTGCCGCTGCATTTTTGCCGGCGAGACGGCCGAAAACGATGGCGCCGATGAGGCCAAAGTTGTCAAAGCGCACGCGGCCGTAAATACCGCCGACAGTGTCGCCCGCAGCGAAAATCTTTGGAATGACTCGCCCCTGGCGGTCAAGGATATGTGCATTTGCATCCACACGAATGCCGCCCAAAGACCCATGAATGGCCGGGCGGATGCGAATAGCAAAATAGGGCGGCGTAACGAATTTAGTGGCCGGAAGCGGGCGGGCAAACGGGCCGCTGGTGGCGCCGGTAATGCGGCAGTATTCCAGTGTTTCGCCCAAATCGGAGAGGTCAATATTTAAGGAATCGGCCAAACGGGCAATGGAGTATTCGCGGGTAATGCTGGCCGTTGCCGTGAGACGTTCAAAAAGAACGCTGTCAAAATGAGAAGAATCGCCAATCAGCCATGCCCAGCCGCCAGGCTGAGCTAAAACGGCGCGCGCGACATTTTCAGGAACGTCGAGTTCATTGGTAAAGCGCTTGCCCTTGCTGTTGACCAGAATTGCGCCGGCCTTGCGCAGCGGTTTGGAAATAAGCGTGCCGGTGAGCGCATGCGTTGTGGGATGAAGCATGACGGCGTCACGGTCGACGATCGCTGCGCCGAGATTTTCAGCAAGCCAAATACCGTCGCCTGTAGCGCCGGCAACATTGGTGGTGAGCAGCTGCGGACAGTTCGGACAGTTGCGGCGGACAACGTCAAGACTGCCCGCATAACCGCCTGTCGCAAGGATGACCGTTTTAGCATGCACTTTGATGCGGCGGCCGGACATCGTCAGCGCTTCGAGATCAATGTGCATGCTCGGTTCTTGGGTGAGCTGCACCACTCGAGCGTTGGTGATGACGGGAACCCCCGCGACCTCTGCCCGAGCCAGCAGCTCTCCGATCACTTCGCTTCCGAGGGAAAGCCCTTCTTTAGCGCGGTATTCACGCACGTGGCGGGAGCCCGGACGTGTCTCTGATGTTTCAAGGTCACAGCCAATCGATTGAAGCCACTGCACGGCGGCGAGGGAATCGTCGATAAGTTCTTCGTCAAGCTCGGCATTGATGGTGCGGCCGCGGCGGCGCATCTCGGCAAGCAAGGCATGTTTTTCGGCCAGGATCTCGCGCTTGGCGTCATCAGACCATTGCTTGCCGCGCTGGTCGTCCACAGCGGTTAGGGCATCTTCGGCGAGAATGCTGTTGCCGCCCACCATGCGCATCTTCTCAAGCACCAGCACTCGAGCGCCTGTCTGAGCGGCGGTCACTGCAGCAGTCAAACCGGCTGCACCAGCTCCCACTACGGCCACATCGCAGTAAAAAGGGCAAAAGACCGTTGAATCTGCGTCGGCAGTGGCGTCGGCCCGCACTTCGCGCGGCAGCAAAACCGCAGCGGATGCGGTGCCTGCAGCCGTTGCCAACAGCATTGAGCGAATAAGCAATGAGCGACGAGTGGACATCAGGCAATGAAGCATAAGGTTTAGGCGTAGGGAAGCGGTCTTATTTATGCGTTATTCAGAAACGGTAGAGCCCATCTTTGTGAATAGACTACGCTCTTTCCTGAAGGGGAAAACCCTGATTTAATCAAAGAATAGCAAATTGCGGATTCGCCTTCCATTCAGGGAAAACAGGCTTGAGCTTGCTCCACCTTGAAGCGGCAAGGAAAACGGGCCGAAAGCGAAAATTCGAGTCAGAGACTGTGTTTTCATCGCCACACACATTTATTGATTTGAATCAATTTAGGTAAAGCAGTTATGCGGGTGCGGCTTGGTCTCGCTATTCACATATGGAATAGCACCAGCCCATTCTGCCAGTGGGCAATGCACTGCCAAATTAATCCCATATGTACCCATATAGAGATATTGAGGAGTAGATAGAAAGGCCGCGGTATACATTAACCATTTGACCGAAATGCTTCTGCGAGAGGCTAATAGCTCTTGAGTGCGGGCTTGTGGAGAATCGCTTCAATGAGGTTTGGAACAGGTTGACCCCTGAGGGTGACCCACTCCAATCCCCATTCATAAAAGACCCTCCGGCCTGCTCTTTTTTGAGGCAGCACCCGGCATACAACGAACTCCCCCCAGGAGAACTCAATGGAACTTTCTCGCAGAAGCTTCCTCAAGCGCGGCCTGATTCTCGGTACGACTCCGGTCGCTGCTGGTCTGGCCAGTACTGCAGCAATGGCTGCGTCAAGCACCAAAAAGCCCTATAAGCTCGCGAATGTGCAGGAATATTTCAATATTTGCTGCTACTGTGCCGGCGGCTGCGGCACGATCGTGTCAAACCGCAATGGCGAACTTATCAATATTGAGGGCGACCCGGATCATCCGGTCAATCTCGGCGGCTTGTGCCCGAAAGGCGCAACGCTGTGGGGGCTGCGTCAGGTGGTGACGCCGGACCGCAAGGTCAAGCCCAACCCCAACCGTTTCCTCTATCCGATGGTGCGCCGTCCTGGCTCCAAGGAGTGGGAGCGCATCAGCTGGGATGAAGCTTTTGACGGGATTGCTCGCCACGTCAAGAAGACCCGCGATGAAACCTTTGTACAGACCGAAGACGGCTACACCGTTAATCGCGCTGAAGGCTTCGCGTTTCTTGGCGGTTCTCAGATCAACAATGAAGAATGCTGGCTGCTGCAGAAGTTCTGCCGTACGCTCGGCTCTATCGCGATTGACAACCAGACGCGTGTTTGCCACTCGTCAACGGTTGCGGGTCTTGGACCGTCGTTTGGACGCGGCTCAATGACGTCTCATTGGTGCGACTTTGCCAATGCAGATGTGATTCTCACGGCAGGTTCGAACAACGTTGAAAACCATCCGCTTTCCTCACGCTGGGTTCAGCGTGCTCAGGATAAGGGCGCCACTTGGATCGTGATCGATCCGCGCTTTACTCGTTCGGCCAAGAACGCTGATATCTACGGCCGCATCCGTCCGGGCACCGACATCGCCTTCTGGGGCGGGCTTATCAGCTACATCATCAACAATAAGCTCTATCAGGAAGAGTACGTTCTCAACTACACGAACGCGGCCTGCATTCTGACGAAGGACTATGACTTTGATCCGAAGACAGGACTCTTTACGGGTTTCGATGAAGCATCAAAGAGCTACTCGGCTGAGTCGTGGGGCTACGATGTTGAACGCTTCGAACAGTGGGATACGACGCCGACCGGCAAGTACGCCTGGGTGAAAAAGCCCGGCACGCCGAACTTTGTGCCGCCGGAATTGGAAATTCTCAAGCGCGATATGACGCTTGAAAATCCGCTCTGCGTGCTCAACGTCATGAAGCGCCACTATGACCGCTACACGCCCGAAATGGTCGCCAAGGTGACGGGCATGGATCCGGACGTGATGATGAAGATCTGGCAGGTGTACGCCGGTACGGGCAAGCCCGGCAAGGCCGGTGCGCTCCTCTATGCGCTTGGTCAGACGCAGCACACTTACGGCGGTCAGAACTGCCGTGCGATGTCGATCGTCCAGCTTCTGCTCGGCAACATCGGTGTTCCCGGCGGCGGCTTGAACGCCATGCGCGGCGAACCGAACGTGCAGGGTGCGACCGACGTTGCCTGCACGGTGCCCGATCTTCCGGGCTACCTCAAGTGGCCGACTGCCAAGAAGCATCGTCATCTTGCCGATTATCTCCACGCAGAAACCTATGCCGACGGCTACTACTCGAATAAGCCTAAGTTCATGGTTTCGTTCCTCAAGGAGTTCTTCGGCGAAAACGCGACAGTGGAAAACGACTACGGCTATGAAATGCTGCCGAAGATCGGTCCGCGTCTCCCGGCTTCCGCTTGGACGACGATGGGCACTTTCCATATGATGCGCGACGGCCGCATTAAGGGCTACTTTGCCTGGGGCATGAATCCTGCGCATTCAACGCCGAATGCCAAGTTTGCCCGCAATGCGATGGCCAATCTGGATTGGCTCGTCTGTGCTGACTGGTTCCCGACGGAAACTGCTACCTTCTGGAAGGCCCCGGACATGGATCCCGCCAAGATCCAGACGGAGGTGTACTTCCTCCCGGCTGCGCTGATTTACGAAAAGATCGGCTCGATCTCTAATTCCGGCCGTTGGGTGCAGTGGCGTCAGCAGGGCGTGCTGCCGCCGGGTGAAGCCAAGTCTGACTTTGAAATCATTGAGGTACTCTTTGACCGCATCCGTTCGCTCTACCAGAAGGAAGGCGGCGTCTATCCGGATCCGATCCTCAAAGCCAACATGGACTATAAGGTCGACGGCAAGTACGACCTGCGCGCTGTGTGCTGGGCGATCAACGGCTATACGGTCCAGGACGGCAAGCTCCTGCCGGGCTACGCTCAGCTTCAGGCTGACGGTTCGACTGCCTGCGGCATGTGGATCTACTCGGGCTACTACAACAACGAAGCCGACAAGCTTGATCCGATGAAGCAGCCGACGGCCCGCCGCTCTAAGGAAGATCCGTCCGGCATGGGGCTCTTCTCGGGCTGGTCCTTCGCGTGGCCTGCCAACCGCCGCGTGCTCTACAACCGCGCTTCCTGCGATATGAAGGGCCGTCCGTGGAATCCGGAAAAGGTTTTCGTCGAATGGAAGGGCGACAAGTGGCTTCAGTATGACGTGGGCGACTTTGTTACTGCCAATCCGCCCGACAACAAGGCCTTCTTCATGACGTGGGAGCAGAACGCTCGGCTCTTCTCCTATGCCATGGCCGACGGTCCGATGCCCGAACACTATGAGCCGTTTGAATCACCGACGAAGAATCTGCTCAACGACAGCGTTCAGGCTCCCTGTGCACTTTTCACGGAGGACAAGGACAACCGCCGCGGCACGACGCAGGACTACCCCTATGTCTGCACGACCTACTCGGTTACCGAGCAGTGGCAGACCGGTGCGCAGACCCGATCGATTCCCTGGCTCAATGAGCTCATCAGCTGCAACTTTATTGAACTTTCCGAAGAACTCGCTAAGGAAAAAGGCATCAAGAACGGCGATACGGTCCGTGTGTGGAACAACCGCGGTTCGGTCAAGGTTCGGGCAATGGTCACGATCCGCATGCAGCCCATGCAGATCAACGGCAAGCTCACGCACGTGGTCGGCATGCCGCACCACTTCTCGTGGGCGGGTTCCTTTGCCACCGGCGACAACGTCAACGATCTGACCCCGAATGTGGGCGATCCGGTGAGCTTCATTCCCGAATACAAGGCCTTCCTTGTCAACATTGAGAAGGCTGCCTGAAGCACCGGCGACCATAAATCCAGGAGACAAATAAATGGCTGATAACAAAGAAGTCGCTATGCTGTTCGACTCCTCGCACTGCACTGGCTGCCGCGGCTGCCAGGTGGCGTGCAAGCAGTGGAATGTGCTGCCGGCAAGTCTTGAACTCAACGCCAATGAGAAGAACTTCAACGGTACCTATCAGGGCCCGTTGGATCTCAACGGCGACACCCGTCTCATCATGACTTTTGATGAGAAGCCTTCGGGCGACAAGTTCCATCCGGTGAACTGGTCCATTGGTCGGCGTTCCTGCTACCACTGCACGGATGCGGGCTGCGTGAAAGCCTGCTCGTCCGGCGCGCTCAGCAAGGATGAGCGCGGCGTAGTGAAGCTCGACACCGATAAGTGCAACGGCTGCACGTTCTGTCAGGCGGCCTGCCCGTTCGACGTGCCGCGTTTCCGCCCAATGGACGGCCGTATTGACAAGTGCACGCTCTGCATTGATCGTCTCGACAACGGCGGCATTCCTGCCTGCGTCAAGACCTGCCAGCCTGAAGCGCTGCGCTTCGGGCCGCGTGAAGAGATGCTCAAGAAGGCTCACGAACGTGTGGAGTTCCTCAAGAAGAAGGGCTTCACGAAGGCGGAGGTCTATGGTGAAAATGAATGCGGCGGCCTGCACGTGATTCACGTCTGTGCCTACGGTCATGAAGCCTATGGCCTGCCGACGGATCCGAAGCCCAAAGCAGTGCTCAACGGCATTGACATCATCAAGCCGGTTACCGCTGTGGGTACGGCCGCCGTCATCGGTGCCTTGGCCGTCTCGTTCCTCGCCAATCTCGGCTACCGCCGCAAGGAGGTCACCCTTGAGGAAGCGAAAGCACATTGGACGCCCGAACAGCGCGCCCTCGCGGAGCGGGAAGCCCGCGAAGCGCTTAAAAAGGTTCAATCCGGCAAAGACGCCCATTAAGGAGACATCATGACTCGCTACATTCAGCGCCATTCGCTCTTGACGCGCGTCACGCACGGCGTCGCGGCGATCACCTGCATCCTGCTTGCCGTTACGGGCCTTTTCGTGTTCTGGCCCGAGCTCGGCGGCTCGATTATGGGGGGAGAGTTCACCTATTGGATGCGCATGCTTCACCGCGTGTTCGCTATCCCGTTCATTCTTGTTCCGCTCTATGCGGTGTTTAAATCCCCGAAGGGAGCTGCACACCTCTTTAAGGAAGATATTTTCGGCAAGTGGGACAAGGACGACTACAAGTGGGCGATGCTCTTTCCGTTCTATCTCTTTGCACCGTCCAAAATCCATATGCCTCCGCAGCACCATGTCAAATCGGCGCAGCGTCTGGCTGACGGCGCATTGGTGTTCTTCTGCATCATCATGGCGCTTACCGGTTTGGTGCTGTGGCTCAATACGGGCCTGCTCCCTAACGGCGGCATGAAGGTTGCGTTCAGCAATGAGGTCCTCCTCTGGGCCCGTATGCTCCACGATATCTTCTTCTGCCTCACGGTGATCGTCGGCATTGCACACATCTATCTCGGTGCTGGTATTTTCCAGCCCTACCGCGGCACTGCCCGAATCATGTTCGGCGACGGCAAGGTGAGTGAATCGGACGCCCTCTACCACTGGGGTTACTGGGCCAACGAAGAGCTCACCACCGGCAAGAACGTGACGATTGAAAAGAGAGCGGAGTAAACGCGCTCTTGATGAGAACTCAAAAGCGCATTCCAGTTCCCCCTCGGCCCTGGTTCGAGGGGGAGAGAAGTGAAGAGTGCTTCGAGTTGTTTATAGACCACTGATTCCGAGCCGTCTTGAAAAGCTTTCCATAGTCTTCTCGAGACGGCTGCGGAGTCCGTAAAAGTCTGCGGCGGCAGCAAAGAACCTTCCTGCAAACAGGGTTGGATCAAATCCTGATCTGGAAATGTCTGCAAAAAGTTTCTATTCGGCATGAAGCCGCATACTCTTGCGCAATGACAAAAATTGTTCTGTAACGCGCAAAGACCCCCGAAGAAAAAAGAAGGAATTGAAATCCATGAACCCGAAGTCGATCGAACGCGCTCTTGACCGCTACCGCGCTTTTAAGGATGAAGACGTCCGACGCCGCCTCGCCATTTTCGGTCCGCTCATTCTGGAGGCGGCCGCGATCAGCAACGAGCTCGACGATGAGGATGTCGTGGTCGAGCGCGAACCCACGGCCGACGAAACGATCGCAGCGAGCAAGCCCAACGGCACACCGCTTCTGCGTGCAGGTTTTGTGCGCATCAATGCAGATTCTTTCTGCCGCTGCGCCAAGCATCTCGGGTCGGTACTGCTCAAGAGCCTCGAATTAGACGAAAAACTCGGCAGCGCAGCACAGCATTTTGACTTCGCGCCTTACTGTACCGAAGCGCTTGTTCGCACGGCCAGTGAAAATCCGCACGGTTATCTTGAAGCGGTTGTTAAGCTTTGGGATTCTGGCGATGCAGATGAGGCACTCCTCGATATTTTCGTTTTGCCCGTCCTCGGCGAAACGCTGCGTGCCTATCTCACACGCTTTGCAGAAAAGGCTTCCGGACTGCTTGAACGCTCGGAAGAACAAAAGCCCTCTTACAGCCGTACCAATACTTGCTTTTGCTGCGGGTCGGAACCCGATATCGCTGCGGTCGTCGAAACGACGCTTCGCGGCAACGTCAAGAAACTCTTCTGCAGCACCTGCGGCGCCTCGTGGCTTTATGAACGCATTCGCTGTGTTCGCTGCGGCAACGACGTTGTTTCAGAGCTGACCTATATCAGCGACGAAACTGATGATATGCACCGTATGCATGTCTGCTCGAAGTGCGGCGGCGCCATGCCGACGCTTTTCGCGATGGGCGATGAACTGACCTTCAGCGCCGATATTGAAGCGATTGTGCTGACTGGTCTTGAAGAGGCTTACGATGCCGCCGTTCGGGAAGGTACAGTGCCTAAACCCATTCTGAAGCCTGTCGATTCGACCCAGGTGGGCCGCGCTCCAGGGCGGCAAAATTAACCCTCTTAGAGCTGAGCAAAGACATCTTCCAACCATCTTTCACAGGATTCATGTGAGATGACGCAAATGATTCCGACAGACAATGCTGCTTTTCTGAACGCCTTCGGCATGATTGTCGGCGGTGATACGGGGCTCAACGCCAGCGCTCGCCGCGTTGAAATCGTGCGCATTGCTCAGTCGACCTCGGGTTCGGATGTGGACTACGTTGCTGAGGAAGTGCCTATTGCACTGGTCTACAACGGCATTTCGCATGCGGTGATGATGGCGACGCCCGCTCAGCTCGAAGAGTTTGGCATCGGCTTCTCTCTGGCCGAAGGGATTGTTGCCGATCTTTCTGAAATCTACGGTGTTGAGGTGACCGAGGGCTGCCGCGGCGGCAAGAACATTGAACTGACGATTGCCTCGGAAAACTTCTGGAAGCTTAAGGAGTTCCGGCGTTCGATGACCGGGCGAACGGGCTGCGGCATCTGCGGCGTGGAGTCTTTAGAGGGCGCGGTTCGTCCGACGCCTCGTGTTCCCTTTACACAGACTTTTGACCTTCAGCACTATGAAAGAGCGCTCAACTACCTCCACGAGATCGAGGAGCTTGGCCGACTCACGGGTGCGACGCACGCTGCCGCTTGGGTGAATGTCGACGGATCGCTTGCGGGCGGCGCCGAAGACGTCGGCCGTCATGTGGCCCTCGATAAACTTCTGGGACTGCGTGCCAAGCAGGGCTGGACCGAAGGGGCGCTGGTGATCAGCTCCCGCGCCTCCTACGAGATGGTACAGAAGGCCGCGATGACGGGCGTCGAAATCATCTTCGCAGTATCGGCGCCGACGGCACTCGCCATCGAGGTAGCCCAAAAAGCCGGGATTACGCTTGCAGCTTTCTGCCGCTGCGGACGAGCCAATGTATATACGCATCCTGAACGGCTCATTGGACTGGGTGAACAAACTTGATTCAGCACGAGGGGCTTCAAGCATCATTAGACGGGGCGGCATACGAAAGAGATGTCGCCTTTTTTATGTTGACTCCGCGAAAACACCTGCTGGAGCGGTGCCTGCTTATTTCAGTCGGGCAGCGACGCAGGATGTGAGTACTATGCGTTTATGGAATGAACCCAGTACTTACACAAGAGTTGATACATGCCTTCATCCGTGGATGCACCTGTCGAGAAACGACGAGCCGTGCGTATTTTTCATACCTCAGACTGGCACCTGGGGCGGCAAACTGCAGATGTGGATCGAACGGAAGATTTCCGTTCGTTTCTCACGTGGCTGCTCGGCCAGATCAGCGAGCGTCGGCCGGATGTACTCCTCATCGCCGGCGACATCTTTGATACGACGATGCCGTCCTCGGACGCTCAGCGTCTTTACTATGATTTTCTGACGAAGGCTTCGCAGACAGCGCTTCGTGCAGTTGTAGTAACGGCAGGCAATCATGATTCCCTGCGTTTTTTGCGGGCGCCTGAAGTTTTGCTTTCCACGATCCGTACGATTGTTGCCGGGAATACGCCGGAAACGGAGGCTGTTGTCATCCGGGATGCTGCGGGAGTCCCCATGCTGGGGATTGCGGCGGTGCCCTATCTGCGCGAAGGAGATGTGCGGCTCTCCGGGGTTTCAGATTCCGAAACGGACCGCCGCCGCGCATGGGAGAACGGGGTGCGGGCTCATTACGAGGCCGTGCACCAAAAGCTCGTTGAATGGGTTGGTCCTGAAGTGCCGTTGGTCGCTATGGGTCACCTCTTCGTAGCCGGCAGTTCCGTGGGCGGGGCGGCAGAAAGCGTTTCAGCTTTGTCCGATGAGGCAGATGCTTCGGTATATGTAGGGTCACTTCGCAATGTTTCTGCGGCCGCTTTTGGCGAAGGCTGGCGGTACATCGCGCTGGGGCATATTCATCGCCCGCAGGCGGTAGCAGGGTCAAACGGCACCGCGTGGTACTGCGGTTCGCCGCTGATGCTCGACTTTGGCGCGATTTCTGACAAGCAGCAGATTCTGGAGGTGGTCATCACGGACCATGGCGTTGAGAAGCATGCCATTCATGTACCGCAGCCGCGCATTCTCACTCGTATTTCCGGCACGCTCGAAGCGCTTCAGCTGCGTTTGCTGGAAGTGGGCCGTGAGGCACCAGGCGCCGTTGTCGAGGTGTTTTTTACGGGCGCGGCAACGGATGCGAACACGGTCGTGCAAACACTTCAGCGCTCGGCTGAACATGCCGGCGTGCATCTGGCTGCCGTGCGCATCGGCACTCCGGAAGGTCTCAGAGGCTGGGACATGCCCGAAAGGCGGCTCGATGACATTACGCCCGAAGAAGTTTTCCGGTCGGTTTTAGAAAGAAGCGGCGCGGACGACATCGTTCGAGAAGAGTTGGAGCCCCTCTTTGCCGAAGCACTGGAGGCCGGCCGTGAGCTCATGCGTGAAGCAGACGCCCGCCGCGCAGAAATTGTGTCGGATCTGGCCGGCCGAGGCACTCATCAAGAAAACGAAATCGATGCAAAGGAGACCGGCCATGCGGCTCTTGAAACTCAGAATTGAAAATATCAACTCGCTCGCCGGCCGCTATGAGATCGATTTCACAAATCGCGACTATATTGAAAGCGGCATCTTTGCGATTGTCGGCCCCACCGGAAGCGGAAAGACGACGATTTTGGATGCTGTCACACTGGCGCTTTTTGGCAAAACGCCGCGCATGGAGACCAGAACGTCGACCTCGAAGAAAACCGATCGCGGCTGTATGGTTCTGACCGAAGGCCGCAAACAGTGCTCAGCGTCTGTTGTCTTCGAATCCATGGGAAAGTTCTGGCGGTCGCGCTGGAGCGTTAGGCTTAAGCGCACGGGCGAGCCGCGTGATGCTCAAGTGGAATTGGTGCGTTTGCCCGATGGCAGTGCGGAAACGGGGGAAATTGTTGCAGAGCAGAAACTCGCTTGGAACGCAAAAGTGCCTGAAGTGCTCGGGATGGACTATGAAACCTTCACGCGCAGCGCGCTTCTCGCTCAGGGTGCTTTTACGGAGCTTTTGCGTGCCCAGGTCGATGATCGTGCGGCGATTCTTGAAAAAATCACCGGCACAAAGCTTTACAGCACAATTGGCCAATGGGTGTTTGAGCGCTGCCGCGATGAGAACAATAAGGTCAAGCGCCTTTTGGTTCATCTTGAAGGGGCGGAAATGCTCGCTGAGGATGCCCGCAAGGCCTTGGAAACCGCCCTCGAAACGACTGCAGACGAAGCCAAGCATGTTCGGCTTCGCCGCAGTGAACTCGAAGCGGATCTCCGCTGGATACGCCAGACAACAGCCGCCCGCGCACGTCTGAAGGACGCTGAGCAGTCATTCGTTCAGGCCGAAAAAGCGGCGCAGGCGTCTCAAGCATTGAAGCGTGAAGCCGCTGCCGCTTGTTCGGCTGTGGAGCCTCTTGCGGAACGCCGACGGATGCTCGACTGCGCAGCCTCCACTGAAGCGCATCGCCGGGAAGCAGCGCAATATGAGGCGTCCCAAGTGCAGGCGCAGGCGCATCAAGCGCAGGCTCAGGCAGCCGCTGACGCAGCACGGCAGGCTGCATTGCAGGCTGCCGAGGATGAGGCGAAAAAGATTCCTGAGCTCGAGCAGATGGAAGAAAAGGACAAATGTCTGGCTATTGCGGACGCAGAAGCCCAAGCGAGCAGTGCGGCGCTTGCAGATGCCCAGGCGCGCAGTCTGCGGGCGGATGCCGAGGTGCAAAAGTGCGCCGCAGCGCTGAAGTCTGCAGAAGATGAGCGCCGCAGAGCACTGGGTGCGCTGGAGATGCTTCAGGGCGATCGTGAGCTAGCGGTGCATCTGCCGGCGGCCGCGGCCGCAGCAGAGGCTTATGTCGACGCCAAAAAACATAGTCTGAATGCAAAGTCCGCCGCCGCGCTTGGTGAAAAGAAAATCGCTGCTGACAAAGTGAAAGCGGATGAAGCTCACGATGCTGCAGTCAAAGCGCAGGCCGCAATGGAAGCGGCTGCCCTGCGGCTTCAAGATGCGCAGCGTCTTCAGGCTGCGGTTTACCAAGAGGGATCGCTTGAGGCCAAACTCGTTGAAATGCGCCGATTTACCGGTCGAGCATGGGCGGCGCAGTGGTTCCTCGAATGCGGCGAACTGCTCGGCCTACTGTCTGAAATGCCTTCTGGAGACAAGACATCACGCATGCGCGAAGTGCTCACTCAACGCATAGCAGCGCTGCGCAGTGCCTATCCGCAGGATTTTGCAGAGGCATTGACGCCGCAAAGGGCTGCAGGCTTCAATGCGGTGCTCGACGCCATTGAAGCATGGTCGAAAAGTGCCGAAGCGGCGGATAAAGGGCTGGCGATCGTGCGTGCAGAAGAGCTCAAGGCGGTGAACGCCTTTCATGAGGCTCAGGCGGCAGACGTTCGAGCGTCGGCTCGCCTTCGGACCGCTCAGGAGAGTCTCGAGCAGCTTCAGGCACAGCAGCGCGAGAGCGCCGAGCGTTTGCAGGTACGTCGTGACGCTTTTCTGCTTGCCGCGAAACATTGTTTCGCGGCCGACACCGATTCAAAGTCGGTGCTCGCCGAACCGCAGACTTTCCTCAATGAGGCCGAGGCACGCCGCGAGCGTTATGCGGCTGCGGAAGTCTCTGCTCAAAAGACGCAAGAAAAATTAAGCGCGGCCTCAGCGGCAGCAAATGCAGCGGCTGCGCAGAAACGCGGCACTGATGAAGCGCAGGCTGCCGCGAGTGAGCGTGCGCAAGCGGCGCATCAGGCTGCTCAGGATGTCCGTAATGAACGCGTAAACAAGTTTGGCCAGCGTTCAGCACAGGCTGAACGCCGAGCGCTCGCTCTCCGAGTGCGGTCGTTGCGCGAAAAAGAGCGTGATGCTGCACAGGCAAGTGCCCAGGCGGCACAACACCTGAAGACGATCGAGGCAACGCTCTCGGCAGAAAAAAAGGCAGCGCAAGAGTTTGCACAGAAAACGGAGGATGCTAAGGCGCGGTTCAGCGAGCTTCTGGCAAGCGCAGCGTTTGCCGATGAAGCCGCGCTCCTCGCAGCTGCACGCGATCCCGCCCGAATTAGGGAGCTCGAACAAACCGCAGAGGCTGCCGGCCAGGCCTATGCAGCGGCCGAGTCGAGCCGGGCGACAGCTCAAAGCGATCTGGAAGCGCTTTTGCAAACGCCTCGCCGTGACGTTCAAGAGGCAGAAGCGGCCGCGGAACTGGCCCAAGCCGAGGAGAGGGCCAGTGAGGCAGAGCGTCGTCTCGGCAGCCTTCGCCAGCAGCTCGAAGCCGATGATGCTGTTCGCCGGAAAGCGGCCCTGATTGAGGCTGAGCTTAAGACCGCCCGCACTTCAGCCGACAAATGGGCAAAGCTTTCAGGGCTGATCGGCAGTGCAGACGGCAAAACCTTCCGTCTGGCTGCTCAGAGCCTCACCTTTGCGCTTTTACTGCATGAAGCCAATGTGATTCTCTCGCGTATGCAAAGCCGTTATCAGCTGATACCGGCCGGTTCGCAAAAACTCGATCTTGCAGTCCGAGACTTGGAACTCGCGGGGCTCGAGCGGACCTCCTTTAATTTGTCGGGCGGCGAGACGTTCTTGGTTTCGCTTGCTTTGGCGCTTGCCCTTTCGCGCGTGAGTTCAAGCCGTATGCAGGTCGATACGCTCTTTTTGGATGAAGGCTTTGGCACGCTCGATCCCGATACGCTCGAAAAAGCTTTGAATGCCTTAGAGATGCTCCAGCAAAAGACTGGGAAGCTCATCGGCATCATCAGCCATGTGCGAGCAGTGCGCGAGCGCGTAGGGGTGCATATCGTGGTGAAACCCCGAGGCACATCCGGAGAAAGTGAAGTGTCTGGGCCTGGCGTCCGTTTTGAAGCTCAGCCAGCTGCATAAATGGAGCGGCGCTCCTGATTGTTGATTCGGGAGCGCCAATATTCCCCTGAGAACCTTGGGTTTCAGGGAGGGCTTTTGACAGGCTGCTAGGCTGCTGCCGGCGGGCAGCAAAAACTTAATGTCGCTTGTCTTCGCCGATCAGATGTGTGCTGTCGAATTCCCGCTGGTTGCGATGATGCTTCAGAATCACCAGCGCCATGGAAACCATCACGAAGCCGCCGAAAGTGAGCATTGTGGCGGGGACGGACAAGTCGAATTTGATGAGCAGTGAATAGACGCCTAGCATGGTGAGAATGGAGAGATTCTCATTAAAGTTCTGCACGGCAATGGAACGGCCGGCACTCATCAGTACATGGCCGCGATGCTGTAAAAGCGCATTCATCGGCACGACGAAGAACCCCGCGCAGATGCCGACGGCAATCATGCCGATGCTGGCAATGATGACGGCCCATGAGAGACTTTGACCGAAAATCTCGATACCGCCCGCCGGTGCGTCGGCACGAGTAAAAAAGGCCATGCACATGACGAGCGCTCCCATGATGATGCCCATCGGCAGCACGGAGAGCGACTTCACGAGCGGCACTCGGGCGGCCGCAAGCACTGCGCCGACGGCAATGCCGAGACTGACCACGGCCTGCATGACGGCGCCCTCCGAGAGGGTCATGCCGAGCGCATGATCGCACCACTTGAGAACGAGGAACTGCAGGACTGCGCCTGCGCCCCAGAAAAGCGTCGTGACGGAAAGTGAGATTTGCCCAAGACGGTCGTGCCAAAGCAGCCGGCAGCTTGTCATGAAGCCGCGGATTGAATCAATCGGATCAAATTTCTGCTTGGGGTAACGTGCTCCGGTATCCGGGATCGCCAGATTGACGATGGAGGCGGCTACATAAACGAAGGTAATGGCAAAAATCGCCGCTTCGGCAAACGACGTGAGGCCGATGGCATTGAGGTGAAACAGAGAAAGAATCGGGGAAGCGATTTCAGGCTTAATCAGCACGCCGCCCAGTACGACGCCGAGAATGATGGATCCGACCGTGAGCCCTTCAATCCAGCCATTGGCGATGACCAGTTTTTCGGCAGGAAGCAGTTCCGTGAGAATGCCGTATTTGGCGGGAGAATAGGCGGCAGCGCCAATGCCGACAATGGCGTAGGCGAGCAGCGGATGGCCGCCGAAAAGCATCAGCAGACAGCCGACGGCTTTGAGAAAGTTCGTGAGGAACATGACTCGGCCCTTGGGCATCGAGTCGGCAAAAATGCCCACCCAGGCAGCCAGAAGGACGTAGCTCACGACGAAGAATAGTTTGAGGAGCGGCGTCTGCCATTCTGGGGCGCCCAGACTCGCAAGGAGCGCAATGGCGGCGATGAGGAGTGCGTTATCTGCCAGAGACGACAGAAACTGCGCCGCCATAATGGTGTAAAAGCCGCGTTTCAACCTGTTCTCCTTATGCCTGAAACTGGGCGGCCGTCCGCGCTTGAGCGAAGACGGCGCATTGGGAAACTGCAATTTTAGCCAAGTGAAAGAGGACGACTGCACTGCAGTGCGCAAAATATACTTCCTTGAGCAGGGAGAAACACAGATGCGGATTTCGCAACACTCCGTTGCAGGCCGGCGACGCATGTATTCCCGGATGATGAGAAAATGTCAAATTCTGCGCGCGGCGCCTCTCTTTGACCTTCATTGAGTCGCAGACAGGACTTTTCAGAAAAACGGCTGCGTGCTCTTCAGACAAGCTAATCGGGGAGAAACTGCGCAGATGCCGCGTCCCATATCCGCAGAAATTGATCTTGAAGCGCTTCGCCATAATCTCGGCGTCATGCGTTCGAAAGCCGCAGGCCGGGCGCTCTGGGCGGTAGTGAAGGCCAATGCATACGGTCACGGTCTCGACAATGCGGTGACAGCTTTTGCCGATGCAGACGGCTTGGCTACGATCGATCTTTGCGATGCTGAAATGGTCCGCCGCTGCGGCTGGCACAAGCGGATTTTGCTGCTTGAAGGTTTTTTCGATGCCGCAGACATTGAACCCCTGCAGACGCTCAAAGTTGAGACGGTGGTGCATTCACCTTGGCAGATCGCCATCCTTCGTGCTGCAAAGCCTAAGGATGTCCGTGTGCATGTCAAAGTCAACAGCGGTATGAACCGCCTGGGTTTCCGTCCCTCCGAAGCGCCTGCTGCTGCGGCTCAGCTGGCCGCGATTCCCGGTGTCCGCGTCATGGATTATGTGACCCATTTCGCCAATGCCGAACAGTCTGCCGTGCATGCGCCCGTGACGGTGGACGACCAGCTTGCGGCCATGGGTGGTCTGGCGCGGGAGCAGGCCTGTCTGGCCAATACCGGTGCCATTTTGTTTCACCCAGAAGTTCAGGGACAGGCTGTCCGAGCCGGTGTTGCGCTTTACGGCGTATCTCCGGACGAAGCAGTGACGTCAGAGGCGCTCAGCCTAATTCCCGCCATGACGCTCGGCGCTGAAATCATCGCTCTCCAGCAAGTCCGCCCCGGTGAATCCGTGGGCTACGGTTCCCGCTGGACGGCGCAGCGACCCTCACGGATTGCCGTGGTAGCCTGCGGGTACGCAGACGGGTATCCGCGTTCGATGCCCGACGGCGCGCCGGTTTGGGTAGAAGGCTCTCAGGCGCCGCTTGCCGGTGCCGTTTCAATGGACATGCTCACCATTGACGTTACCGATATCCCGGAAGCTGATGTGGGTTCGAAGGTAGAGCTTTGGGGGCGGCATATCGCCGTGAATGATCTTGCCCGACGGTGCGGCACGATCGGCTACGAACTTCTCTGTGCGCTCGCCCGACGAGTGCCGCTTGTATTAAAAGGCTGACTGCATGGCCAAAAAGGACCGTATCGAATTTGTCTGCTCCGAGTGCGGCGGCACCACGGCCAAATGGATGGGACAGTGTCCGCATTGCAAGGCGTGGAATACATTGAAGGAATTCAGAGTGGCCACTGGCGCCGCGGCCCGCTACGGTGCGGATTCACGCTCCGGCCGCGGCTTCGTTGATACGACGGGCGCTCTGCAGGATCTTTCCGATGTGGCGGCAGAGGATGCTCCGCGCATTGTTACGGGGCTCTCCGAATTCGACCGCGTCATGGGCGGCGGTCTTGTCAAGGGTGGCGTTTCTCTGATTGGCGGCGATCCGGGTATCGGCAAGTCGACGCTTCTGCTGCAGGTGATGGCTCGCCTGGCGGCTGCGGGGCTCAGCTGCATTTACGTTTCCGGTGAAGAGAGTGCCGCACAGATTGCGCTTCGCGCTCAGCGGCTGCAGCTGCCGACAACGGGTCTCAAGCTGATGAGTGAAATTGAGCTTGAGCATATCGAAGCGGTCATCAATGAAAAGCGCCCGGAATTCGTCGTCATTGATTCGATTCAAACACTTTTTTCCGGCGCGCTCGACAGCGCTCCGGGCTCCGTGTCGCAAGTGCGCGAATGCGCGGCCAGACTTACCCGTGCGGCCAAGACTTCCGGCGCTTCGCTCTTTTTTGTGGGGCACGTCACCAAAGAAGGCTCGCTCGCTGGGCCGCGAGTGCTCGAACACATCGTGGATACGGTGCTTTATTTTGAGGGCGATACGCATTCGAACTTTCGACTCGTCAGAGCCTTCAAAAATCGATTTGGCGCGGTCAACGAACTTGGCGTCTTTGCCATGACTGATCATGGTCTGCGCGGCGTGACGAATCCATCCGCTATTTTTCTCTCTGAATACAAATCGAACGTTCCAGGATCAACGGTTCTCGTCACTCAGGAAGGTACGCGGCCGCTTTTGGTCGAAGTGCAGGCGCTCGTCGATGAGACGCATCTGCCCGCTCCCAGACGCCTTGCTGTCGGTTTTGACGGGCAGCGTCTGGCAATGCTCTTGGCTGTGCTGCATCGACACGCTGGCGTTGCGCTTTTTGACCAAGATGTATTTGTCAATGCTGTGGGCGGCGTGAAAATCTCGGAGACGGCAGCAGACTTGGCCATTCTGGCGGCTATCTGCTCGAGCTGGCGTAATCGGCCGCTCGAACGCGGGCTTGTCGTTTTCGGCGAAGTGGGTTTGGCCGGTGAAATTCGTCCTGCTGCACGCGGTCAGGAGCGTCTGCGTGAGGCTGCTAAGCTCGGCTTCTCTAAAGCACTGATCCCTCGTGCGAATATGCCTCGGCAGCCTGTTGAAGGACTGGAAATTATTCCGGTAGATCGACTGTCAGATGCGCTCGAGGCGGTGCTTGGCGGATAAATTAGAAATCGGCATTTGTTTTCAGATTCGAGCAGGGACTGAACAATATAAAGATTAAAGTTTGGCAGAAACTTCATAAAGCAAAATAACTATCAGCGATTGATGCTCGATACCCTAAAATAAAGCAGCTTTCATTTTTTCGGATGTGCTGCTCCCCGCAACTGCAGCACATCCTGATAACAGGATTAAATAGATATGTCCACGCTTACGAAGCTTTTGCCGGCCAACGCCGCTCCCGCTCAGACCCTGCTTGACAAGGCGCATGCACTGCCGCTCACATCCGTTCAGCGTGCTGAGCTTCCTCAGGTCATTCATACGCCGGAAGGCGAAGTTGAACTTGGCGTTCCTGCCGATCAGCTTCGTCCGGTTGAAGTCAATGATGTATTCGTTGATGAAAAAGGCGGCTTCTGGGCAGTTCGTCCGGCAGTTGAAAAGGTGCTCAACGTGACGGGCGACGTGAATGTGCTGCGTGAAGCTGCTGGTGCGCTGGTTAACCGCGGCGTTCGTATTGCGCAGATCGAAGATGGTTTTGCTGTTCTGCCCCTGCCCAATCTGGCCAAGATGCTTCAAATGGTAGGACTTGAGGTCACGGAAGCTGAATCGCCTTTTGATCCGATCCAGTTCAAGGCTGCGCAAGGCGGCTGCGGATGCGGCTGTCACGACGATGAAGATTCCTGCGGCTGCGGTCATCATCATCACCACCACGATCATGACGGCGAATGCTGCTGCGGCGGACACGGCCATGAGCATAAGCACGGCGAAGGCGAGTGCTGCTGCGGTCACGACCATCATGAGCACGATCATGAGGAAGGTGAATGCTGCTGCGGCGGACATGACCATGAGCATAAGCACGGCGAAGGCGAGTGCTGCTGCGGTCACGACCATCATGAGCACGATCATGAGGAAGGTGAATGCTGCTGCGGCGGACATGACCATGAGCATAAGCACGGCGAAGGCGAGTGCTGCTGCGGTCACGACCACCATGAGCACGATCATGAGGAAGGCGAATGCTGCTGCAGCGGACATGGCCACGAGCATAAGCACGGCGAAGGCGAGTGCTGCTGCGGTCACGACCATCATGAGCACGATCATGAGGAAGGTGAATGCTGCTGCGGCGGACACGGCCACGAGCATAAGCACGGTGAAGGCGAAGGCTGCTGCGGCCATCATCACGAGAGCAACGAGGAAAAGAAGCAGGACGGCTGCGGCTGCGGTTGCGGCGGCAAGCACTAAGCTTTCTTTAGTGCTCGGTCAGCTGCGGCGGAAAAAAATATTCGCCGCAGTCTGAGTTCACAAAAGGCGGCGTCTGCGGGTGCCGCATTTTTTACTGCCGTTATTGCTTGACGGCCTAAATGATTACCCGAAACCATATGCAGCGACCAAATATAGACACCGATGCACTTTTTCTCTTTTCTGCTATTTTCCGAACGGGATCTTTAACGAAGGCTGCACAGGAATGCGCTATGTCGGTCGGCGGCGCCAGCCGCACGCTTGCCAAGCTGCGTGAGCTCCTCGATGACGATCTTTTTCTTCGAACTAATCGAGGTTTGGTTCCCACGCCGCGCGCTCGTGAACTCAATGGCGGTGTTGCTGAACTTCTTGTTAATTACGGCCGGCTTTTTGAGAAGGAAGTTTTTCGGCCAAGTGATGTGCGTCGAATTTTTCGAATTCTATGCGTAGATAATGCGATTTTCACTTTTCTGACGCCATCCGTTTCTGCACTGCTTGAAAAGGCGACTTCAATTGGTGTTGAATTTCGCCCTATTCGAGCTGATTTTGGAAGATTGCTTTCGTCGGGAGAGGCCGATTTTGCAATCTTTCCGTTTGTTCCGTCAGATCCAAATTTACATAGCCTTCGGCTTGTTGATGACGTTTTTGTTCTGGTCTGCGGAAGGCACCATCCATTGGTAAAACTCGTTCAAGAGCGGACATTGACTCGAAAAGACTTCAAGGCTTATCGACAGATTCGGGTGGTGACTGGTCCGCTGAACGATTTAGATGATCCATGGTTTGATGCTGAAGCCGATATTCCGTTGATGGCGGAAAATATCGCCGTTTGGTCCCCGTTCTTTATTCCCATTGCACAGATTCTTTGTCAGACCAATCTTTGGGGAGCGGTGCCATTGCAGCTCGCCGTTCAGCTTCAAAAATTAATGCCCGATCTCATAATTTTGGGCAGACCGAAAAATGCAGTTGTCTACGGGCCGACACTCATCTGGCACAACCGAACCCATCAGGATCCGGCATCTGTCTGGGTGCGCTCGGTGATCGTGAGTGCACCCAAGACCTTGGCGGATGTGAATTCCATTCATTTTATTGAGGACTGACAGTTTTCTCTTTTTGAAGAAAGCGATCTTCGAGATCCGCAACGCAATCCTGCGCAAGCCCCGATTTAGTTATTTCGGCTAAGTCTTCATACTGAGTTTCGTCGCGTTCCGCTTGAAACGGAACGATTTCAACGATGCAGTTTCTTTTGTTTCTGCACTCGCTAAAAGGAGATTTTGTAATGAAGATGAAGTGGATCGCTCTGGCCGTCGCTGCTGCCATCCCTGCCGCCGCTATGGCGATCGGCGGGGCCTCTGGTCCGAAGATCGATTATGAGGTGCAAGGCCACATCGGAGAGGTGATGGGGAATCCCTATGGCATTGCGCCGCTCACTGCTGTGATTCGTGACGGCGGTTACACGCTCGCGGATGTGACGGTGCACATTGTGCCTAAGCAGGGCGGACAAAAGATCAGCTACAAGGTCTCACGCTCGCAGCTTCTCACGCACGGCGGCGTTCCTGTCTTCGGGCTGTATCCGGACTACCTCAACACCATTCGTGTTGATTACACGAGAATTGACACGACGGGCAAAAAGGAAAAGTTTTCAGACGAATATAAGCTCTATGCGCCTCCTGTTTACTTTGAGCCTGCAGGAAACACCATGGAGCGCATGATGCCGTTTGAGGCAGAAGTGAAGAAGGCCGATCCGGAATTCTCTGACCGCCTCTACTTCGTCAACAACTTTGGTCAGAAATCCAGCATCGGCACTCGTGCAGTTTGGAACAATCCGACCGGCGGCGCACTCGAATGGAATTACTGGCCGCAGAACACCGTTATTGATACCAAGGGTGAAGTTCGTTGGTTCATGTTCGCCAACCCGATCTATGACCTCAATTCACTTTATTCTGCGGGCGTCATGATGGGCTTCAAGCAGAATGCTGACGGTCTGCTCACCTGGGGCTTTGGCCAGCGCTACGTGAAGTACGACATTTTGGGACGCGAGGTCTTCAATCGCCGTCTCCCGATGCGCTACGGTGACTTCTCGCATTCCATGGACGATGCGGACAACGGACACTATTTCCTGCGTGTCTCGAGCTCCAATTGGAAGCGCGCTGACGGCAAGAACGTACGCACAGTGCGCGATGTGATTGCTGAGGTCGATCAGAACGGCAATGTGGTAGACGAATGGCGTTTGGCTGAAATTCTTGATCCGTACCGCGACAACGTCATGAAGGTCTTGGATCAGGGCGCTGTCTGTCTCAATATTGATGCTTCACAGGCCGGCAAGACGCTCACGGCGGAGGAAATCGCCAAGCTGGATGCTTCCGATAAATTCGGTGACATCGTTGGTACGGGTCCTGGCCGCAACTGGGCACACGTCAATTCAGTCGATTACGATCCTGAGGATGATTCGATCATTATCAGCTCTCGGCACCAGTCCGCCATTATTAAGATTGGCCGTGACAAAAAGGTGAAATGGATTCTCTCCTCTCCGGAAGGCTGGAAAAAAGGCTGGGCAGAGAAGGTGCTGACGCCGATCGATGCCAACGGCGGCAAGATCAAGTGCAGCGGCAGCAAGTGCGAGGGCGAGTTTGACTGGACCTGGACTCAGCACACCGCCTTTAAGATTGATGAGAAGAGCAAGGGCGACATTATTTATGTCTCGGCTTTTGACAACGGCGATGCCCGCGGCATGGAACAGCCGCCGCTGCCCGAGATGAAGTATTCGCGTTCTGTGGTCTACAAAATCGATCAGAAGAAGATGACTGTTGAACAGATCTGGGCATACGGCAAGGAGCGCGGTCACGACTGGTACAGCCCGGTAACTTCGCTCACGGAATATCAGGCTGACAAGAATTCCATCTTCGTCTATTCCGCCACGGCCGGAGCAAGCTTTGATATGGCGAGCGGCGCATTCACCTCCGCGCCGAATCCCTATATTGAAGAGTTTAAGTGGGGGGCAAAAGAACCTTCTGTTGAGATTCAGCTGAAGAACTGCACGGGTTATCAGGCTTGGCCGTTCTCAGTGGAAAAAGCCCTTTCTCAGGAAGTGAAGTAACAGTGTCTCTTTGCTGAGGCATGATTAATCGAAGACCGGTGCAATGAATTTTGCGCCGGTCTTCGTTTGGGTGAGCCCGGTATGGGCCTGATTCTGGGAGAATGCTCGGTCGGTGAGGAAGTTCAAGGCCTGATGCTCGTCACTCGACATCTGGTGAGAACCCTGATCAGCCCAATGAAGGGCCAAAAGACACTGTCAAAAAGGCCTAGCCGCGGCCAGTAAAGCAAAGCTCAAAAAGCTACGAGCGATAGCGGCTGAAACGCGTTGCGGCACAAGTTGCGAAGAGCATGAAAGACTCAACTTGCTAGGATTTCTGAGCAAATTGCGCTTAGATGAGACATGAATGCTTTAGTGTCAACGAAATAATTAGGATACGCTGTCCGCAAATCCTTCAGGTCGCCAGCTGCGGCGAGAACGACGTCGACGGATGGATTATCCTTTTCAGTTCGCTCCATGAGCATGTACATCTTCAGCAAGTGGGGCCTGATCCGAGGCAAACGGAATGAAAGATGATGTTTTCTGTTCCGTATTGAGAATCAGCAAGTAGTATCCATTTTTTGCCTTATTTTCCACGCCGGAGGTAGCTTTAATCACGTTGGTGAAGGCAGATAGCTTGTCAAATATCCCTAGCTGACTTTCAAGATCTTGGAACTCCTGCGCAATCACTTTTGGTGCTTTGTCGCGTAATGAAGCGACAATTGGTTCTCGTTCTTTGATAGAGAATAAAGCGCTGCAAAGCTTGAAGAATTGTTTGAAATCTTCGTCGCCTGCGCCCATCTTGAAGGACGATTTCTCTATGACCCCAAGGGTTTCAACTGCAGTAGCCCAGTAGTGCTGAAACTTTGTACGGATCTGGACCTCAATTTGTATACCTTCCAGTTCCTCATCTGGATAGTGCTGTACTTGAAGACCTGATGAATCCCGCGATATCCATCCGGCTTTGGCTCTGCAATGTAGTCTTTGGGCGGCATTACAGGGCGGTGTTTGTGTCGTCCTTTTATCAGGGATTCGTGAATAAAACGAACTTCTCTGACATTATTGACGACAGCGCGAATACCGCCAATGTCCTGCATGCGATCGAGTTGCATACTAGGGAAGCGCTTCAGTTTTGCGACGATGGATGGTGTTCGCTTCAGTCTTTGTGCAACGATCGCAGATTTAATACCGAGTGATGAGATTTTCTTTCTAATGAGCGCCTGAAATGTATTGGTTGGTAGTACAAAGCTCTCCAGGAAGACAGAATCTCCAATGCTTCAGCTGTCTCAGATTCAGATAAATCAGCGTTACGAAGAGCCTCGCCGACCTTCCTCAGAGACTTCTTAGAAGGAGTAATCGGCGTGATTTTGAACATGATTTTGAGCTGTATGAATAATGTATTTTGGATGGTGTAGAAACGAAGCTCGCTTAGTCTTCTGAAGACGCACTTTAAAGTACAGTATGTTTCATCAGTACAAAGAGGCACTCTTTTCACGGACGCAATTTACCTCTTCTACACTCATAACATATTGTTATAAATAAGAAAATGGTGAGGCCGTATTAAGGGTGCAGTTGAGGCGGTTGAGCGAAGGAGTGGCGTTTCATGATCGCCAGGTCGGCGGGTTCGTGACAAGGAACATCAAGTCGGGCAAGCCGAACTCCGCATTGAAAGAAAAGTTCGCTGTCGCTTTCTGAGGGCAGGCTCCGCAGTCATTCAGGCTTCAGTAACGATCCCGTTGAATACGCAATAGCAAGCGAACGCTATGGTTTTAACCGACTGTTTGAATTCTGTGGGAGGGCTGCAGCAGGCCCTGGAGTGGCACCAGATGACGGAATGTGTGACGTTGGGCTTGAGCGGGTCTGATGCGCAAATTGACGCCCTTGTAGTCTTCGTTTTTTTTCATGCAGCCAAACCCACCGCCGTCGTAAATGTGTCGTAAAGACGCTGTAAAAACGGCTTGATTTGTGGATACAGAGGGGGCTGCATGCGCTATATGCAGTGCATATAGCATCTAGAGACAACACTCAGTTTGCCATGTGGTGCGCGAGGCCGGACTCGAACCGGCACGCCGTGAAGCGTCAGGACCTAAACCTGGTGCGTCTACCAATTTCGCCACTCGCGCACTGTGGCGTGCATTGTACAGAAGAGCACGCCGAAGTGCGGGCGCTATTCGTTTTCCAAATCGCTGCGGATAGCTTCGGCCAGTGCGCGGCGGGCAGTGTTGTATTCTCCCCACGTAATTTTCCCTGACAGCAGATCTTCCTGAAGGGTATTGATCTGCGGGTCGCGCAGCCGCTGAGAAAGCTCAGCGCGGGCGGCGAGCGCTGGATCTTGGGTCTCTCGCATGATCCGGCGGGTTTCTTCATTGAGTTCGTGAGTGAAAGCGAAGACGGCTTCGGCGGCACGTTTTTGCGCAACGGTAATGCGGGTGGAGTCTTTGGTCATTTCGTCTGTAATGCCTGAAGGCAGACAGGCGGTTTTCCTGTAGTACGGCTGATTGTCCTGAGCCACACAGGCCGCTCGCATGCGCTGGACGACGACTTCAATGCGTTCGCGGTAGCTTTGCGGTTCCGCTTCATCCTCTTGCTGATGAATTGGCCGGACCGTTTCAGTCGATGTTCCTGAGGCGCTGCGCTGCGGCGCGAGTGTTGTCGAGCATCCGACAAGAGAAGTGACAAGGACGACAAAGAGAGCGGCAGTCTTGTAGTTCATGGGTGGACAGACAGATAAATGGGACAGGAGACTTTCAATGCAGCGCAAGAAGGCGTTAGTTATAATGCAAAGCTTCTCATTTGGTAGGTTTTTTTTGGTTGCTGCAGATTACCGGCGATCAAAATTCCCCTGATGAGGGACAGATTTTCCGAACCGTTCGGCTGAGGTTTTTAGCCGAACGGTCTTTATTCACACATCGAGCCGCGCCGGCACCAGAAGTAGTTTTTTAGGTGCAAAACGGATCGAAATTACATAAAGATCAAAGCGATGACTGAAGAAAAGACTGAACAGGCCGTCGAACAGGCTGCTGCTCCTGAAACCAAGAAGGAAGAGGCCCCGGCCGTGTCGCTCGAGCGTACGCTTGAGCTCTCCGTTCCGTCCGCTCAGGTCCGCGAGCTTGCTCAGAAGCATCTGCGCGGCTACGCCAAGGATGCCCGTATGCCCGGCTTCCGCAAGGGCCATGTTCCGATGAAGCAGGTCGAAGCCATGTACGGCATGCGCGCCTTTGACGAGGCCCTCAACGAACTCGTCGGTCAGGCCTGGTCGAAGGCTGCTCAGGCCTCCGGTCTGCAGATCGCCGGCGCGCCGAAGGTTGAAGCTGTCGAAGGCGCCAATGGCGACGAAGAAACGATGCGCTTCACGGCTACGTTTGAAGTTTTCCCTGAAATCACATATCCCGATTTCAAGGCGCTGAACCTCAAGCGTTACACCTCCACGGTTGATGATGCTGCTGTCGAAGAAACGATCAACGTCATGCGCAAGCAGCGCGTCACCTACACTGAAGCCGCTGCTGACCGCGCTGCTCAGAAGGACGACCGCGTTACGGTGAACTTCACCGGCACGAAGGAAGGCATTGAATTCCCGGGCGGCAAGGCTGAAGGCTTCCAGTTCGTCATCGGCAGCGGCCGTATGCTCGCCGAGTTTGATGCGGCGGTTGCCGGCATGAAGGCTGGTGAATCGAAGACGTTCGATCTCACCTTCCCGAAGGAATATGGTCCCGCTGATCTGAACGGTGCCACCGTCCAGTTCCTCGTTGAAGTGACCAAGGTTGAAGAACCGCACTTCCCGACGATCGACGACGAATTCGCTCAGTCCCTCGGTGTGAAGGATGGCGTTGCTGCCATGCGTGCCGACGTCAAGAAGAACCTCGAACGCGAAGTGAGCTATCGTCTTGAACAGCGCACTGCTGCTGAAGTCTTCTCGGCTCTCGACAAGGTGCTTACGTTCCCGGTTCCGGCCGCTGTCGTTGAAGAAGAACGCCGTGCTATGGCTCAGCAGTACGCTCAGGCCATGCGCAGCCGCGGCCTTGAAGCCCCGAAGGATATTCCGGACTCCATGTTCCAGGAACCGGCTGTCAAGAAGGCCCGTGTCGGTCTCTTCATCTCTGAAGTCGTTCAGCGTGAAAAGCTCACGGCCACCGATGAACAGATCACGGCTCGCGCCCAGTCGATCGCTGCTTCTTACGAAAATCCGGCTGAAGTCGTTCAGTACCTCACGACCGACCGTCAGAGCCGCGTGAATGTGGCGATGCAGGTCCAGGAAGAGAACGTCACCAACTGGCTCCTCGGTCAGGCCACCACGGAAGAAGTGCCTGTCGAATTCGACAAGGTGATGAAGGGCGAGTTCTAATCGCACTTTTTTGAAGCGGTTGGAGCACCCATCGGGCACTCCGCCACTTCCGTACTCAAGCGGCATTGCCGCGTGAGGCTGGTGAGGGCGCCTGCGGGCGCCCTTCACCATTTTTGGCAGGCGTTAAAACGCTGGAAAAATGCGCAATTGTGCGAATTTTTCGTCCTTTCAGCGAATGCCGCCCGCACTGTCATGCATACCGCACGCGGTTCCGCCATAATGTTCGAACGCTTTGAGCGGATGAGCCGTCCGTTCGATATTCAACCGTTTATGCGCGCTGGCTGTGCCGGGCAGACGCTTACGGTTCACAGATTTGATTATTGGTTATGTCATTAGTTCCTATTGTTGTTGAAAGCTCCGGTCGGTCGGAGCGCAGTTTTGACATTTACTCGCGTCTGCTGCGTGACCGCATTATTTTCCTCACGACGGAAGTAAACGATCAAACGGCCTCGCTGATCGTCGCTCAGCTGCTCTTTCTTGAAAGCGAAGATCCTGACAAGGATATTTCGCTTTACATCAACAGCCCGGGCGGCTCGGTTTCTGCCGGCATGTCGATCTTCGATACGATGCGTTTCATTCGCCCGAAGGTGAATACAATCTGCCTCGGCATGGCCGCGTCGATGGGCGCGTTCCTTCTGGCCGCAGGCGAAAAAGGCAAGCGCTATGCACTGCCGCATTCGCGCATCATGATTCATCAGCCTTTGGGCGGTGCAGAAGGTCAGGCGAGCGATGTTGAAATCCGTGCTCGCCAGCTGCTGCTCATCAAGCGTCAGATGAACGAACTGATGGCCGGCTTCACAGGCCGCAGCTATGACGAGCTCGTTCGCGATACGGATCGAGACAATTTCATGAGCGCGCAGGAAGCGCTCGAATACGGTCTCATCGACCGAGTGCTTACGAGCCGCGCGGATCTTTGATTTCCCTTTCTCCATGCTTGAGGCTGAGAGCTGCGCGGCTCGAACTTGTGCGCGGCTGACCCTCAAGCAAGAACTTTCCGCATTGCGCTTGACGGCTGATGTCAGGCGCAATGCGGATGAGTTTTCCTTTCGGCCCGAAAGCGCAATGCTTTTCAAGCAATGCTCGGTGCCGGGCAACGAATTTCATACCAAAAAATGGCAAAACGCTACTGCTCTTTCTGCGGCCGTGATGAGTCGCAGTGCTCCTCCCTTTTTCAGGGCCTGCACGGTGAGCTCCTCTGCGGCGACTGTGTCCGTCTGATGGCGTCCGAACTCACCGGTGCAACGACCGGCGGCAAAACCGCTGAAGAGCCTGCTGCCGAAGCCCCTCAAGCGGCAGCTCCGGCCAAGATCCCTACGCCGCGGGAGCTCTATGAGCTTCTCGACAATTATGTAATTGGTCAGGAACGCGCTAAGCGGACACTGTCGGTGGCAGTATTCAATCATTACAAGCGTTTGAATACGTTGGGTGACAAAAAGCTCAAGGCGCTTGAAGACAAGGTTGAGCTGCAGAAGTCCAATGTGCTGCTGATCGGCCCGACGGGTTCGGGCAAGACGCTTTTGGCTCAGACGCTCGCTCGTGCGCTCGATGTGCCGTTTGCCATTGCGGATGCAACGACCTTGACGGAAGCGGGCTACGTTGGTGAAGACGTTGAGAATATCGTCGCCAAGCTTGTGCAGGCCGCCGGCGGCGACATTGAGCGTGCACAGAAGGGCATCATCTATCTTGACGAAATTGACAAGATTGCCCGCAAGAGCGAGAACCCTTCCATTACCCGCGACGTATCGGGCGAGGGTGTTCAGCAGGCTCTTCTCAAGCTCGTTGAAGGCACCATTGCGTCCATGCCGGTCAAGGGCGGGCGCAAGAATCCGGGAAAGGCCATGATGGAAGTCGACACTTCCCAGATCCTCTTTATCTGCGGCGGTGCGTTTGACGGAATGGAGCGCATTGTGCGCCACCGCACGGAGAAGAGTGAAATCGGGTTTTCCGGTACGGTCGTCGGCAAAAAGGATCACAACCTCACGGATGTCTTCCGTCAGATTGAAACGGGTGACCTTGTGAAGTACGGTCTGATTCCGGAGTTGGTCGGTCGTCTGCCGGTGATTACGGTTCTTGAAGAGCTCAATGAAGAAGCGCTCATTGAGATCCTGACAAAACCGAAAAATGCCATTGTTCGCCAGTATCAAGTGCTTTTTGCCATGGAGGACGTGGATATTGAATTCACGCCCGAAGCCCTTAAAGCCATTGCACATCAGGCGATTGAGCGCAAAACGGGCGCCCGCGGCCTGCGTTCGATTATTGAGGCGCTGCTCCTTGACACGATGTTTGAAATTCCCAGCCGCACGGATGTGGCAAAGGTGATCGTGACAGAAGCGGTTGTCACTGCCAAGGCCAAGCCAGAGTATGTGCTTCGCACTGCAGAACAAATCGAAGCGCTCAAAGCCGAAAAGGCGGCTGCTCAAGCAGCTCCTCAATCGTCGCAAGTCTAATGGAGGCGGCGCTCCAATCAAGCAATTGGTTCTACCCCACTTGGAACGGGTTGAAAATTGCACGGAGCGTCCCCATATAGACTTCAACAATCATCTTTTATGGGGTTATTGCTTTGAACGATAACAAGACTCCCAACAACGAAGCGACTGCCGCTGCGGCGGGTCCGCTTCCGGTGATCCCCCTGCGCGACATGGTGGTGATCCCGAATTCCATGACGACGGTCTTCATGGGCCGTCAGATCTCGGTGCTCGCCGCCGAGGCTGCTATGCGTGTGCATTCCGGGCGCGTAATTCTGCTCACCCAGCGTGAAAAGAGCATTGATTCGCCGAAGCCTGAAGATTTCTGGGATGTCGGTGTACTCGGCGAAGTGGATCAGCTGCTGCGTCTTCCCGATGGTTCAGTGAAGGCGCTTGTACACGGAACGCAGCGCTGCCGCGTGACGAGCTGGACCGATGCATCTGGGTTCTACAAAGCCACCGTGGAAGAACTGCCGACAGAAGAAGTGTCGGAAGATCTTGCGGCCTATCAGCGCACCCTCAATCGTCAGCTTCTCGACTATGCGCAAAACGTCAAGAAGCTCACACCCGAACACCTTCGTCCCGTAACGGAGGAAACGGATCCGGTGCGCGCCTGTGATGTGGCTGCGTCTTTCATTCCGCTGACCACAGCTGAACGTCTTGACTTTCTGCGTGCTTCCAATCCGGTGCGCCGCTATGAAATTCTCATCGGAGTGCTCGATCGTGAACTCGAAAGCGGTCAGGTTGAAAAACGCATCCAGATGCGTGTCAAGGGCCAGATGGAGAAGAACCAGCGCGAGTACTACTTGAATGAGCAGATGAAGGCCATCAAGAAAGAACTCGGTCTGGACCCGGAAACTGCAGAAGCCGAAGAGGAAGAGGCCAAACTGGAGCGTCAGGTGCGCGATGCGCAGATGCCTAAGGAAGCCGAAGAAGCTGCGCTTACGGAAATCAAGCGCTTGAAAACGATGCCGCCGTCGTCCTCAGAAGCGAGCGTCGTGCGCAGCTACGTCGAGACTCTTCTCGAACTGCCCTGGAAGAAGAAGAGCCGCGTCAACCGCGACATCGAACGGGCTCGCCGTGTCCTCGATGAGGATCATTGGGGACTCGAAAAGGTGAAGGAGCGCATTCTTGAATATCTCGCCGTGCAAAAGCGCGTGGGCAAGGTCAAGTCGCCGATTCTCTGCCTCGTAGGCGGTCCGGGCGTCGGCAAAACTTCGCTTGGGCGCTCGATTGCCCGGGCGACGAACCGCGAATACGTACGCATGGCCTTGGGCGGCGTTTCCGATGAAGCGGAAATCCGAGGTCATCGCCGTACCTACGTGGGCGCGATGCCGGGGCAGGTCATTAAGCACATGATCAAGGCTAAGGTTAAGAATCCGCTTTTCCTTCTGGACGAGATCGACAAGATCGGCGCCAATCACCGCGGTGATCCGGCAGCAGCGCTGCTTGAAGTGCTTGATCCGGAGCAGAACAACGCCTTTGAAGACCACTACGTTGAGACGCCGTTCGACTTGTCGGACGTGCTCTTCGTGGCGACCTCCAACAGCTATGATATTCCGCCGGCACTGCTTGACCGTATGGAGGTGATTTCGCTTTCGGGCTATACCGAAGACGAAAAGGTGCACATCACGATGCGTCACCTCATTCCTAAGCAGATGCGCGTCAACGGCGTGAAGGAAAACGAAGTGGTAGTGGAAGAAAGCGCGGTGCGCGACATCATCCGCTACTACACGCGTGAAGCGGGCGTACGCTCGCTCGAGCGTGCTGTCGGCAAGATTCTGCGCAAGATCGTTCTGACGGAGCTCGAGGCACCCAAGGACAAGCGTCCCACGGAGCTTCCGATCCGCGTCACGGCCGAAACGCTTGAGAAGTACCTCGGTGTGCGGCGCTTCAGCATTACGTCGGCTCAGCGTGAACCGCAGGTCGGCATCGTCAACGGTCTTTCGTGGTCCGAAGTGGGCGGCGACATTCTGATGATTGAAGCCGTGGCTTTCCCGGGCAAGGGGCAGGTGCTTCGCACCGGTATGTTGGGCGACGTGATGAAGGAAAGTGTGGAAGCAGCCCGCAGTGTGGTGCGTGCGCGTGCCAAACAGCTGGGCCTCAAGTCCGACATCTTTGCCAATACCGATTGGCACATCCACTTCCCCGAAGGCGCTATTCCGAAGGATGGTCCGAGTGCGGGTGCGGCAATCGTTACGGCGATGACCTCTGCGCTTACCGGCATTCCGGTCAGAAGCGACTTGGCGATGACGGGTGAAATCACCCTTCGCGGTGAAGTGCTTCCGATCGGCGGTCTGAAAGAAAAACTGCTCGCGGCTCAGCGAGGCGGTGTGAAAACTGTCTTGATCCCGCAAGAGAACATGAAGGACCTCACCGAGATCAAGGAAGACGCTCTGAAGGGGCTCGAGATTGTGCCGGTGAAGCATATTGAGGAAGTGCTTGCTCGTGCGCTCGTGCGTCAGCCGACGCCTCTCACGGATGATGCCGAGGCAACGCTCATGCCGCCGAAGATGTCGTCAGCGCCGAATACGCCGGCTGCTCAGCCTTCCGCGTAATTTGATGCTGACCCGTTAAGTCAGCAGTGTGAAAAGAATGAGCGGCGGCGAGCAAAATTCGCCGCCGCTTGCTACAATCCGCTCTCCTTCGAGTTTGATGCTCGAAGTTTCAAAGTCCGATGGATCCTTAGCTCAGTTGGTAGAGCAACGCCTTTACACGGCGTGGGTCGGGGGTTCGAGTCCCTCAGGATCCACCATCAGTCATCTTTCGGACTTTAAGCAGGAATCCCGAATCGCAGTTGGCGGTCCGGGATTTTTCGTTATGCGCAGGCTGCTGAGCGGTCTGCCTCAGTGATGCTGAGCCGCTTTGATCACGTGTATGCGTCATGTAGACGTGAATTTGAGGTGGTTTTTCGATATTCCTCTTGACAGGTTTTGTGAAGTCTGTAAAATCCCAATTCTTCTCCGAAACGGAGAAGGCGCTCTCCGAGAGAAAACGGAGTGGTAGTTCAGTTGGTTAGAATATCGGCCTGTCACGCCGAGGGTCGCGGGTTCGAGTCCCGTCCACTCCGCCAAACCTCCAAGAGAGCACTGATAGAAAAGCCGGTAACGGCTTTTTTATTGCCCTGGATTCCGGGTTTAAGGAGTCCACTGGGAGATGCATCCCGGGACGCAAGAGATGATGAAGCCGGAAAGCTTGCAAATTCTCCTTCGCTCCGTATAATGCACCTTCTAGGCTGAAAAACAGCAGCATCTCTGATGCGGAGTGGTAGTTCAGTTGGTTAGAATATCGGCCTGTCACGCCGAGGGTCGCGGGTTCGAGTCCCGTCCACTCCGCCAACAGTTTTTCTGCAGTAATTTGATCGCGTCAAATTCTGTTTCCAGCCAAAAATGCGCGAAAGCGCGGAGTGGTAGTTCAGTTGGTTAGAATATCGGCCTGTCACGCCGAGGGTCGCGGGTTCGAGTCCCGTCCACTCCGCCAAAGATTTCTTGAAAAAGGCGAGCCGTGAGGTTTCGCCTTTTTTGTTATCTGCGTCCCGGCAAAAGAACATTTCCAACTGGCATGCTCGCCGTTTCTTCGCTTTCTTCAATGATGCGCAGAAGCGGCCCTTAGACAAGGATCCCTTATGCTGCAGGCATTCCGCGAACACAAGCGCTGGCTGATGGTCATCGCAATGGTGTTCATTATTCCGAGCTTTGTGGTTACCGGCATTTATTCGTACAACCGCATGACTCAGAGTGACAACTCGATCGTCAAAGTGGGCGAGGTGTCGATTACGCCTGAAAATTTTGATTTGGCCAAGCGCCAGCAGCTTGAACGCCTGCGTCAGCAGATGGGTGAGAGCTTTCACGCCAGCCTGCTCGATACGCCTCAGGCCCGTGAAGACCTGCTTCGCATGCTGATGGATGAGGCCGCGATCAATCAGGTGGTGGCCAAGAACCACATTTCCGTAAGTGAAGCACAGGCTGTGGCGCTCATTAAGAACGCTGATGCGCTTAAGGTTGACGGCAAGTTCTCTGCTGAGCGCTATGAACAGTTCCTGCGTTCTCAGGGCAAGAGCGACCAGCAGTTCGTGATGGAGATTCGCAACGATCTCGCTAAGGTAGCGGTGGTTTCCGGCGTGAGTGCGACCTATCCAGTCCCCAAGGCGCTTACGGAGCAGTTCTACGAGATCCTCACCGAAGAGCGCAACGTTCGCACGCTGGTTCTGCCTGCGGATGACTACCTTGACAAGGTTGCCGTTACGGACGAAGAGATCAAAGCCTACTACAACGCTCACCTGAAGGATTTCCTTTCGCCCGAGCACATCAAGGCGCAGTACGTTGTCTTTTCACCTGACGCTTTCAGCAATCAGAAGGCCAGTCTGGACGACCTCAAGACCTTTTACGAACAAAATAAGCAGCGCTGGACCGTTCCTGAAGAGCGCCGCGCAAGTCATATTCTGATTGAGTTCGGCGATGACAAGGAAGCTGCCCGCAAGAAGGCTGAAGAACTTGCCAATGAAGTGAAGGCTGATCCTTCTAAGTTTGCTGAACTCGCCAAGGCCAATTCCGTTGACACGGGCAGCGCAGAACAGGGTGGTGATCTGTCCTTCTTCGGCCGCGGCGTCATGACGAAGGCTTTTGAAGATGCGGTGTTTAACGCCAAGAAGGGCGATATTGTCGGCCCGATTGAAACGGAATTCGGCTGGCATGTGATCTACGTGACCGACATTCATCCGGCTGCAGTTGAACCTTTCGAAGACGTGAAGAGCGAGATCGAGCGCGAGTATGCGCAGCAGCAGGCGATCCGCGAGTTCTCCACTCACGCCGATGAATTCACGAACCTGGTTTATGAGCAGTCCGATACGCTCGAACCGGCTGCAGCGAAGTTCGGTCTTAAGGTTGAGACGGCCGATTTCGTCACCCGCAACGGCGTGACGGATCCGGAACTCAGTCAGATCATTACCGAGCATGTGGCTGAATCGCTGTTCGGCACAGAAGCTTTGAAGGAAAAGCGCAATACGAGCGCGATTGAGGTTTCGGGAAATCGTTTGGTTTCTGCTCGTGTCGTGGAATACTTCCCGGAAGCCGAACGCCCGCTCGACGAAGTGAAGGGACTCATCACCGATGCGCTCAAGCGTCAAAAGGCTGGCGCCATGGCGATTGAAGCCGGTCAGGCCAAGCTCGCTTCGGTGCAGCAGGCTAAGAGTGTTGACGGCTTCGGCGACGAGATGTGGATTTCGCGCCGCGCGCCGCAGAGCCAGGAAGTGACTGTGGTGAATGCTGCCCTTGCGCTCCCGACGGCCAAGCTTCCGAGCTACACCAATGCTGTGCTCGCTGACGGCTCCTACGTTGTCATTTACGTGAAGGAAGCCAAGAAGCATGAAGCAAAGCCCGAGGACCTCGCCGGCATCACCCGTGAACTTTCCTCCGTCTATGGAGAATCCGATCGCCGCGGTTACCTCGATGCACTCGAACATTCGCTCGGTGTTGAAGTGCAGCGCCCCGATTTTGTGAAGGGTGAAGCAAAGCAGACTGAGGAATAATCAGCGCTGCGGGTTCACAGTCGGCAGCAGCTGCAATGCCCTCTGCGCCGACGTGAACCAGTCAAAAGAAAGCCGCCCGGCGGTTGGAAGCAAAATTCCAAACACCGAGCGGCTTTTGTATTGGCCTAAAACCTGATTTTTAGTGAATGGCGCGCATTTTCACGAGGCGGCTGAAGGCTGCCTTCAGATCTTCGCGAACGAGCTTTTGACGGTTTTCAAAAAGTTCGCGGTAGCGGCGAGTGAGGGCCGCTTCAGGCTTATAAACGCCGCTGCGCTTAATGACGCTGCCGAGCGCAGCCTTGACGTCGTCGACGCCTTCAAGGTCACCTGCAGCATAAGCGCTGAATACGCAGTTGGTAAGAACGGCTCCGCCAGGGTTCTCAAAACGCACAACTTCTGCGCCAAGCATATTGGACTTGATTTGATTCCAGAGACCGTCGCGGCTGCCGCCCTCTGTGACGGTGATGCGTTTGAGCGGCACGCCAGCAGCTCGATAGCTGTCGGCAAGTCCCATATAGTCATAGCCAATAGCCTCAAGGACTGCACGCCACATGACGAACTGGTTGTCATCCATCGTCATGTTGAGGAAGCACCCGCTTGCCTCCTTCTCTTCGCCGTATCCGCCCGTAAGGTAAGGGAGGAACTGTACGCCGCCAGCGCCAGCAGGAACCTTGGCAGCACCTTCGGAGAGAGTGCCGTAGTAGCTGCCGTCACCCTCGTGACGAGCCACATGGTCCTTGAACCAACGAAGCGACAAGCCGCCCGTACGCACGAATCCCCAATAGAAGTATGTGTCGGGCAGCGTGCCTGAATTGAAGATGAGACCCATGCCGGGTTTGGAAAGTTCGGGCACGATGCCGGAGGTGGAGACGCAGAACATCGCACATGTTCCTGCAACATCGACGCCCTGATTGGCTTCAAATACCCCAGAACCTAGCATGGACTGCATCGTGTCGCCCGCACCCGCAAGAATAGGGATGCCGGCCGGCAGTCCCGTGCGAACGGACATCGCTTCACAGAGTCCGCCGACAATGTCCCAGGGTTTGCGGATGGTCGGCATGTACTGAGGATCAATCCCGAGAATATGGAGCTGCTCTTCGGACCAGCATTTCTTTTGCACGTCGTAGCCCAGCCCCCAGCCTGACATGGCGCCCCAGTCAATAAAGGCATCTTTGCCTTTAAGGCCGGCCAGTCTCATCAGAATGTAGGGTGCGTTATGGACGAATTTCACACCCTTCGTACGGAAGGCTTCGGAGTTGGCGATGAACCAACGGGCGAACATCGCGGGAAACATGGGGGAGGCCTCTGGATTGCCAGTCTCACGGCTCCAGATATCCAGCTTTTTGGCGTTAATCGTTTCAACGTCAGCCATGGTGCGGCTGTCGAGGTAGTTGATGTAAGGCGTTACCGGATCCGCGTTCTCATCGATCCCGACAATGCCGCAGATGATGCCGTCACCCATAATGGCACTGACGTCTTTAGGATCAAACCCCAAACGCCGCAGTTCACTCGTGGTTTCAGCCATACAAACCACGCAGTTGTCAAGATAAGTGTTGACGTCCATTTCCACCCACCCCGGCTGCGGATAGGTGAGTGATGTGGGCAGTGATCGGCTCGTGACCAGGCGGAATTGTTCATCGTAAACAGAAACCTTCACGCTTTGCGTGCCGGCATCAAAACCCATATAGAGCTTGCCCATGACGGAGCCTCCAATATCAACATGAGGCATCTATTGTAGGGGGTTTGGCGTAGACGTTGCTAAGCGGCTTTTCCAATGGAGTGTGCCGATAACACTAGAGTGATCCCACGCATTTGAGGAGAGATTGCTGCAATGCCTTGAATAGTGATATTTTTTGAATCTGTGTTTTCAGCGTTGTATCTCGTAGCGTTATGATCTCTGCTGGGGTCCGGTCACGACGTGGAACGCCGCACAAATGTTTCAGTGCTATAGCTCGTAGCGTTATGATCTCTGCAGTACGTAAGCGCATCATTGACCGCGTCGTCAAATGGTTTCAGTGCTATAGCTCGTAGCGTTATGATCTCTGCACATCCTCACCGTTGCGGGCTCTCATACCAACACGTTTCAGTGCTATAGCTCGTAGCGTTATGATCTCTGCAGTTGAATCTTCTTTCTTGGCATTAGAGGTCTTCAAGTTTCAGTGCTATAGCTCGTAGCGTTATGATCTCTGCATTGGCGTGAGCGTCAAATGCGTGTGCAGGAAAGCTCACGTTTCAGTGCTATAGCTCGTAGCGTTATGATCTCTGCTGTTTAGCCAAATCGGCAGCGATTACCCGGCCTTGGTTTCAGTGCTATAGCTCGTAGCGTTATGATCTCTGCCGCGCGGCACCGTCTTTACCAACTGCTTCGATACGAGTTTCAGTGCTATAGCTCGTAGCGTTATGATCTCTGCGAACCTTCTCGCGAAGGTACGAAAAACCGGACTATCGTTTCAGTGCTATAGCTCGTAGCGTTATGATCTCTGCATAATACGCGCTTCATTGCTCTTTAAGAAAAAGAGCGTTTCAGTGCTATAGCTCGTAGCGTTATGATCTCTGCTACGGCGATTAAGCTTGGCGCCGGCGGCGTAATTAGTTTCAGTGCTATAGCTCGTAGCGTTATGATCTCTGCCACGACACAAGGCCGCACTCTTCGAGCGCCCGAAGTTTCAGTGCTATAGCTCGTAGCGTTATGATCTCTGCTTCGATAAAGCGCGGCAAAAATAGGCAATCTACATCGTTTCAGTGCTATAGCTCGTAGCGTTATGATCTCTGCGGGGCGAACTCGGCCGATGGACTCCTTGCACTCTTGTTTCAGTGCTATAGCTCGTAGCGTTATGATCTCTGCTCACAATTGGCTGGCACAGAAGCTAGGGGAAGAAAAGTTTCAGTGCTATAGCTCGTAGCGTTATGATCTCTGCTTACTCTTAAAGATTTTGGCGTCTGCTGGCTTATCCCGTTTCAGTGCTATAGCTCGTAGCGTTATGATCTCTGCCGTATCAGCAAGGTCTTAATCGTATGTGGTCGCGCCAGTTTCAGTGCTATAGCTCGTAGCGTTATGATCTCTGCAGTCGTTTTGGTCAGCAACTGCGCTTTTTTATGTGGTTTCAGTGCTATAGCTCGTAGCGTTATGATCTCTGCTGAGAAACTTTGGCCGTATGGTTTTAGTTCAATGTTTCAGTGCTATAGCTCGTAGCGTTATGATCTCTGCTCGCGATCGCCCTTGGGCTTCTCTTTGTTCATTTCGTTTCAGTGCTATAGCTCGTAGCGTTATGATCTCTGCCTCAGCAACTTTGCCGTCATAGTGCTCAAGCTTTAAGTTTCAGTGCTATAGCTCGTAGCGTTATGATCTCTGCCAGCAACTTTGCCATCATAGTGTTCAAGCTTCAAGTTTCAGTGCTATAGCTCGTAGCGTTATGATCTCTGCCGATCGATAACATCTTGCAAAAGTATGCTGAGACGTTTCAGTGCTATAGCTCGTAGCGTTATGATCTCTGCCCCCTAACTTACACATTGATTTATAAGGTTTTTGCAACTATCTGCAGAGTGCCATACTTCGAAAATACTCAGATTGATAAAAAAACCTTGTAATTTTCGAAAATACATCGTAAAATACTGATTAGAGCTCATAATGCTATGAGCTATAGGAAATCACCTTCGGGTGAGCTGAAATCCCCTAAAGCTAAGATTGAATCCGGCCACTATCTAGTAGTAGATATCCGGATATTTTGATATAAAACCTCATTCTTTGATTAGACCAAAGGATGAGGTTTTCATTTACTTACTTAGAAGTAAGTATTCACTTCTTAGAATCGATCTGCACAGAAATTTTGATACTCACATTGCGCGCATTGCGATTCCGTAGCTGCTGTATGAGGCACGATAGCCTTTTTACAGGCTTCTCTTATTAGATTTGCCACAGTAAGAACTTCAGCTCGTAATTTGATGTCTACTATAACCTCCAGGGTATGACCTTTCTGGCCATAAAGCACAAAACCCCTTGATATTTTTATCCTTTCCTGATATTCAAGCAGCATTGCGTAAGCAGCTAACTGTAGTCTGGCGCCCATTGGTGGACTGACTTCTGATAACTTAAATTCAAGAGGGATCACTTCATTCTCATTGAAAATAGCGCCGTCACAGATACCGTGAAGTCCCAAGCTATCGTTGTATAACTTGATATCTTCAAAAAATCGAAAACTCTGTGGAGAAATACCAAATCGAGATAGTTTTCGACGTTTTGCGAGCATCTCTTCTCGAACATGATGATTCAGTCCTTGCTGCAGCCACATCGGTCCAACAGGTTGAATGCCGCGCATGAGTTGAAAGAAAGGAATGCGAGGACAAAAACAGTGTTGACGCAGCATTGATACGGGGAGGTTAAATTGTTCCATGGCCGTCCACTTCAGCAAAGGACCAATCGTCGTAGCCGATGCATTTTTGAATGTCTTTGACTTCTAAGCGACAGGGAAACCAGAAACATTTATCTTCCTTCGGATCTAGGAGTTCTGCAGCTTTTCTTGCTAAAGCTCGCACTTCAGCTGGCTTGAGGTCGCCGTAGAATACGGAACCTTGCATTGAGACTAGGCCTAGATCCTTTAGAGCGTCGGAGAACTTTTTTCTGCGGGAGTTGCTCGAAACGTCATAACAGACCAGATACTTTGCGTAGATTGACATGACGAGCGTTTCCTACCATCTAAAGCGAATGCTTTTGTAACGTTTACCGTCAACAACTGTACCGGCAAGGCGATACGCCTGTCGCTGCAAAGCCTTTTCAAGGCGAACGCTTTTGCCTTGCCAACTCACAGCATTTGCCATCGTCTCATCGATAGCATTGACAATGGCACTTTTGATTTCCTGTGTAAGGCCACGCTTTGAATTTTTAAGCATTGACCGAAGTTTGATGATGTTTCGATCAACAACCCATGCTCGATACTCTTCCATGACATCGAGTACTAAAGAAGGTTTCCCAGGACGTCGACGGTGAAGGAACCCTGCATAAAGTTCAAATCCAGCATTATCAAGCGCGGACCAGATGTAGCTCTGCAGAATCGCGTAGCCGTAGTTGAGCGCAGCATTGACGATTTCGACGGAGCCTCGACCTTCTCGAGTAAGGAAGGTTTCTGGCACTAATTCTGCTGTGCGAAGTGCTTGCCAATAAAGCGTTGCAGCAGCACCTTCATACCCCATCAGAACGGTCGACCATATTCCTTCGTCCCAAGTTTGAAGATTTTCAATTTCTGCTTTTGTTTTCGTCACAATATTAGCTATGGTGTCGGCAGCTTCTCTCAGTTTTTCCGCCTTCTCCGGAGCACTTTTATTGAGGTACTTCCAAAAATATAAAAGTACAGTGCGTTGATTGCGAATCTTGGCGATGATCATCTCAGCAGCGATAGTGCGGCCTTGAGAGGAGTGAATTGCCAGAAATTGTGCTTCGCGTATGTTGACGACAGCATGTTGATGGAGACCACTTAAGGCAACGATCCCCACGCCACGCCAATCAACGAGGAACAATCGAATGCCCCTCGCTGCACAGGCGAGCATCAGATTTGTGGAGACACTGATACCTTTTTTCTCAATGCGGATGGTGCGCAGTCTTGAAAGAGCAGTCTCCCACGTGCGTCCATCCGCTTCATGAACAACAAGTCGTTCTCCTGAAAGTCCGAGTGCCGTACCAAAAGAAGAAACGGTTAAATACCTCATGATTTAGATACGTTGTTGTAGCTTTCGTTCATCTTCTTATTGCTGGACACAACGATGTACCAGAATCGAATTTGCTTAGCATTGCCGACGCTTTCAATGAAGATCTCCGAACGCGGCTGACCAAGTAATTCAGAAAGCTCTGTTCCAACAGCCTTTTGGAATTCAGCTGGTTTGTCGACTTTAAAAGAGGCTGGCAATGACAACGGAGATGTGATAGTCCAATTTTCAACACTTTGTTCAAACCAGTGGCTGGCTTGTATAAACGTTGTTTCAACACGTACATAGCGTCGTCCTTCGGTGCCTGGAGCGATCCATATGCTGAGGTTATCTTCGGTCAAAACTTTTCTCCACTCAGACATCGGAACTACGTCGGCTGAAGTAATAAATCGTCCGCCGCATTCTGTTAAATTTTCGTGCTGAAGTTCGTTAAAAAGGATTCCCTTTGACCAATCAACATTGCTGCCTGCAGATGCAAAACCGCGATATTTTTTCGCATTGATTGCATGAACTTGATAAAGCTCATTGCCGAAAAGATTTGTACGGCGAATGCGGAAGCCTCCAGAGGGATTGTCGATAGCAGGCAAGCTGAATTCTCGCCGTACAGGTGCGTGGGCGAGATCCCGCATCACAGGGCGCTTCCAAATTTGTGCAAGTTTGGAGGTCAATTCATCCGTACTACAAGGTTTACCGAAGGCATCGGCCAATTCAGAAGAATTACATATACGGAGCCAATCTTGCTTTACGGGCAACGTCAATGAACCATTAAGTTTGAATGCTTTTTCTCCTTTGAGTTCAACCTTAAGTTGGAAAAGTTTGGGTTTGAGCACATCTTCTCGTTTTTTGAGCGATTTTCCATTTGCAGCCATAAAGAGGCTCATGAGGCTCTTACGTGAAGTGCAGTAACGAAGAGCATCAAGAAGCGCGGCTAGGCGTTTTTCCTCTGCCGACAGCGGTTGCAGAGCAGCCTTGGCAAGGAATTCGTAGGCCGGTTTTTTCTGGATTCGATAAGTGACATGCGCTGATAAATCTCCAACTGGTTTGTTGAAGAATGGGGCAAGCATCGAGAGTAATTCCTCGGGTTTCTTACCTGAAACTTCAATGGCACCACAGCGTTCACCCTTGGAATCGAGTGTTTCATAGCCAATCCAGATTCTTCCGTTGAGCGTAAAAATCGGCAGAAATTGTTCAGCGTAGATGCCTTCTTTAAAAATGGCGACACTGTCAAAGTGAGATTTTTCTTCCTGTGGTTTTGCCTGCAAGCGAATCACTTCGCAGGACTGCGGATAGAGTCCCAATACAGCTTTGCCATCAAGATAGTCAAAGCCATCTTGATCTCGCTCGGCATTTGCAGAACCGACGGCAAACGAACATAGTGCATCAATGGAATGAGAAGCGATAGGCTGAATGTCTGGCTTTTCAAAGTCCGGCTGATTTTGCGCTAATTTGAGTCTCAAGTTTTTAGCGGTCGAGACATCCGTTGCGGCAGCTTGAAAATGCAGTCGGTTATTTGTTGTTCTGCACCAGTCCTGTAGTTCTTCCCTGATTTTATTGGCAAGGCTCTTGATCATCCAAATCTGCGTGCCGTTGACGCGAGTTCGTCTCTGAGTTGCGAGCAGTTCGAGTACCGCATTGCGAGCTTCGCTGCCATCATCCAGAAAGAGGGCATGTCGAACACAGTCCTGCTCATGTTCATTTAAAAGATCAAAGAACTTCAAGCGGTGAGTTTGCTGCAGCTTGGTGACTACATCCTCAATCTCTGCAGTAATTGCAGCAATATTGCTGGTCTTGAAGACTTTATTCAGGTAGTCAGGATCCAGCTTTGAAAGGCTGTAGCGCTGATTCTTCTTGAGTTGATTGCCTCGAGAAGAGGCGTAGATGAGATTGGGTTCGGCGTTAAATACGATGCCTCGAGCGTCTTTGATCAAACTTCTCGGCAGAATATGGTCAATTTCTCCGCCTTCAGCCAGGCGGTCTCCTGTATAGGGGCAGGTTTCCCGGCTGGCTTTCTTAATGCGTTCGTTTTTGTTCAGCCAGCGCGTTTCGAGTTTTTCAGCTTCAGACAACATCTTGTCTTTGACACGCTTGTTCTTTTTGAGGTCTGCAACTGATGCCGAGAACTCAAATTTGTTCTCTTCAACAAAAATGGACACATCAACAATGCCATTGCTGAAGTCCACCTTGCTCTGAATGTCGGTCGACGCGCGCTTAGCGATTTCCCAGGCCTGACGGTCAACGAGACGACGCACCAGTCCGTCGAAGGGTCTAGCAGTTTCTGCTGGCAACCGAGAACACTGCGCAGCGCGTACTGTTTCTCCATTGATTACGGCGTCTTTTATTGTCATGCGCCAGGCATTTTCAAGGTGAACAGCAAGTGTCGTGGCGGAAAAACCGCTCACTTCAGTTTCAATGAGCGTATAGAACTGAGCGAGAGAGAAAGGGTTGGCAAACTTACGCTTTTGTTCATCACTCAACCCCAGGTTTGCTGCAATAAAATCTGCAGTTTCAGCAACTCTATCACGAATTGTCAGAAGTTCTTTGTCCTGCGTATTTCTGGGTAATTTATTGACTTCTCTGTACTGTGCTGTGTTATAGGCAGTATTGAAATATCCGCCAAAACTCTTGCGAACCGTTTCGATGCGCGCACAGCGAGAAGCCACTGTTTCACGGCCTTTTATTTGCTTACGCCAGATTTCATCAAGGAATTTCTGTCCAGTAGTTTCATCCGTCTGCAGAATATTGGCAACAAGCAACGGTAAAATTTTCTTTTTCATTGGCGGATGAAGATCTGACCGCTCAAGAAGGCCATCTGCATTATCAAACCACAGCCCAACCTTGGCGTCATCCGCTTCTCGGTAGTAGCGCCGAGCACAGTCGAGGAACTTCTCCACATTCTGTCCGCCAATGCAGTTTTCTAAAGCCGATCGAGCGCTTGTGAGCTTATTGCTCTTGCTGCCTGCTGCTAAAGCACGAAGTGCATAGGGGTCAAGCGCCTTGTTGCGATCAAAGGCGCGCTGCAGTGCATAGGAAAGTTGGTACGCTAATGTCGGCTGAGGTTCATGACCGTTCACAGCCACACGCGATTTTCGATCCGTTGAGCGTTCCAAGATTTCTGCTGCCGGAGCAAGTGTCGGCTCGTCGCTCGTTAAACGGGATGACCACGTTTTCCAGATTTCGCCATACTGCCGCGTTAATTTCTCGGGACTCAGCAGAAGTGTCTGATCTAGCGGTGGGCGACGGTTATTTTGATCTTCGTAAGGCGGGATCGTGCGGTTAGGATCTAGCGTGCAGAGCGTTTCAATGATGTCTTCGGAATTCTCTATTTGCTTAATTAACTCAAGGTGCTGCTTATTCTGATCTTTTGCCGGATGGAAAAATTTGAAGGCACGTACGAGTGTTTTTTTAAAGCGGTCCGGTTCCCAGCCGCGATCTTTCATGATATCGGGCGCATTGAAGTACCACCGTTCTGCCCGCAGCTGCAGATTTGAGAGGTTGCCGAGAAGTCGAGCGAGGCGGTCTGCGCCTCCAAAAGCTTCGCTGATCTTCGCTAATCTCGAATCTTTTTTGAGATCTGCTTCAATGGCCTTGAAGTATTCACTGCGGGGTTTATGGCCCATTTGACGCAATCCAGTCAATACATTCGCATTGGCTCGCATGGTTTGAAGGGCACTCTGGTAGGCTTTTTTCTCTGTTTTATCGATGAGTCCTTCGGCAATTGCAAAGTCTACAAATTCCTTGTCAGCCGGTATATTCGGATCGCCAAGAAACTTTTCAACATTACCGATATTGGCAGTAAATTCCTCCCATTGCTCAGCTATAGAACGCACTTCACTGAAATATGTACTGAAGGCAGGATGCGCGGCAAATACATCCGCACGTACGTTTTCAAGCGGCGTCAAATCTTCCCCATCGGCATTGGGTCTGGAATAACCTCGACGCTTAAGCAGGCCGCTTAAAGCTTCTCTGCCGCGTTTCCATTCCTCGTCAGTTAAGCGTTTCTCTTGTTTTTTTATCATGTCGTCAACAACGAGAAAAGCAAGTTTGCGCGCCAGGGTATAACGCTTCTGGCCGCGCAAACGGTGACGGACTGCAGTACGTTGAGCTTGAACGTAGCGAGGCCCCGTGTCCGGCATAACCAGGGTCATCGCTTTAGAGTTCAAATTGGTGGGGAGTTCTTCGCGGTCAAACAGTGCATAAAATACACCAGTATATTTGGCACCCATATCAATGCCGATGGAGCATGAAAAGCGTCGTTCCGATTGCGTCATGAGGAATTCCTAAAGCAGATGGAATTACAGAGTTAAATTAATCTTTCGAACAGTTAGTTTGACAGAAAACATGCTGATCGAACAAGGTCGTGATACGCAGATTGTGTCACACCGATTGAGTGGTGTTTTCCCTGAATTGAGGTTCACTAATCTCTGAGATCCTTCTGCAAGTAGGGTGAAAAGCATTTTAATGTTTGTACGGCGCAGCACTCACGCTGTCGCCATTCCGAAACATTTTTCCTCCTGCCTGTCCCGGCAATAAGCGTTTCAGCATTTTGGCGTCCCGATCTCATGCGAAGCGGGGTCTATGACCATTTTCACGAAACCCTTGACAGTTTTGACGATTGGCGGCAATTGCAAGAATATGTACTTGTGTGCTCGTTGAGGATCCGTTTCAAAGCAATAGCTCGTGGCGTTATGATTTCTGTTTTAATTCGGCCACTATTTAGCAGTAGATATCTGTTTGTTTTGATAAAAACCCGTTTTTAGTCAGATCGAAGAAACGAAGTTTTTTATTTAATTATTATGTGAAGTCATTGTTTACTTCGCGAACTCGATCTGAACAGAACTTCTGATACTCACATTGCAGACATTGCGGGTCTGTAGCCGGCAGTATGGGGCACGATAATCTTTTTACGGGCTTTACTGGTTAGATAATCCAACAAGCTCTGCAGCATCATCAATCTAGTACTGACAGTGCGTTTGGATAGCTTGGCGTACACCTTCAGTTAGCGCTTGGTCTTTTGAATGGGGGAAGTTGCAAAGAAATCGCTTTGTCGGGTGTCAGCGCTGACAGCGTGCTAGTCAGGATTTAGCTCGGTGACTTCAATTGCTAGAATATATATCTGTGAGTCTCGAAGAGGATCAAACAATGCATGGTCCTCCTCGCTGCTTCCTGCGCAGCAGGCTCTTTGAGTTTGCTTGCTGCTGAAGTGGAAGAGCTGCAGAAGGCTGACCGGTGAAACTCGATCAACCTCGACTCTCCTTTTATTCAGTACTGGTTCGATCGGAGGGAAGCAGTGTAAGCGCCTTCCTCTGAATCTCCGGCTGCATTTTGTTTGTGAAGATGGCGAAAAAAGAAGAATACGGCGTAGAGGCTATTCGCGTGCTGAAAGGGTTAGAACCTGTCAAGCAGCGCCCGGGTATGTACACGCTGACTGACAATCCCCTCCACATCATTCAGGAGGTGATTGACAACGCAAGCGACGAAGTGCTCGCGGGCTACGGCAAAAGAATCTCTGTTGAGGTGGCAGCGGACGGATCAGTGACGGTGGAGGATGATGGCCGAGGTATTCCTACCGGCATGCATCCAGAAGAGCACGCGCCGGTGCTGGAGATTGTTTTTACGCGGCTCCATGCCGGCGGCAAGTTTGCCAAAGCTGATGGAAGCGGCCCCTACACGTTTGCGGGCGGCCTTCATGGTGTAGGCGTTTCGGTAACCAACGCGCTTTCCAAGCATTTAGTGGTGACTGTTTGGCGCGACGGCCAAGAAGCAACGATGGGCTTTCGCGACGGGTTCGTGTCTGAACCCTTGGAAATCAAGAAAAGCTCCCGCCCGAAGTCGCGCACAGGCACGCGTGTAACGGTCTGGCCCGATCCGAAGTATTTTGACAGTCCGGTTATTCCTGAACCGGCATTGGTCCGTCTTCTGCGCTCGAAGGCGGTGCTCCTTCCGGGATGCGAAGTGGACTATGTCAACAAAATCACCGGGACGGAAGCGCATTGGAAATATTCGGGAGGCTTAAAGGAATATCTGCTCTCGGAAATCAAGGGCGAAAGTCTTATTGAACCGTTTGAAGCTTCAGGCTTTGCTGATGAAGATTCCGAAAGCTTTTCGCCGGGTGAAGGCGCCTCTTGGGTGGTGGTGTGGACGGCTGAAGGACCGCTCACGCGCGAAAGCTATGTGAACCTTATTCCAACGCCGCAGGGCGGCACGCATGAAGCGGGATTGAAGGACGGTCTCTTTCAAGCTGTCCGTGCTTTCATGGATGCCCATGGGCTGCAGCCTAAGGGCGTGAAAATTCTCGCCGAAGACGTCTTTTCACGCGTTAATTTTGTACTTTCAACAAAGTCGCTCGATCCCCAGTTTCAAGGACAGACGAAGGAAAAACTCACGAGCCGTGATGCAGTGAAGCTCGTGGGCGGGTTCGTACGTCCGCAGTTTGAATTCTGGCTCAATGACCACGCCGACGAAGGCAAAAAGCTCGTTGAGCACATCATTTCGCAGGCACAGGCGCGTCAGCGTCAGGCTGCGAAATACGAGCGCCGTCGCGCAAGCACGGTGGCGGTATTGCCGGGCAAACTCACCGACTGTGAGTCGAGCGACATTACGCGCAACGAACTCTTCATCGTTGAAGGGGATTCAGCCGGCGGCTCTGCCAAGCAGGGGCGCGACAAGGAATTTCAGGCAGTGCTGCCGCTGCGCGGCAAGATCCTCAACACCTGGGAAGTCGAGGGCGGCGAACTCTTTCGTTCCGACACGATTCATGACATTGCGCTCGCCATTGGGGTGGATCCGCATCACCGGGACGGTGAACCGGATTTGAAAGGGCTTCGTTATGGAAAGATCTGCATCTTGTCCGACGCGGACGTGGACGGCTCTCATATTCAAGTGCTCCTTCTGACGCTCTTCTTGAAGCACTTTCCGAAGCTTATTGAATTGGGGCACGTGTATGTCGCCATGCCGCCGCTCTTTCGCGTTGATGCGCCGAAGAAAGGCCGCAAACCCGATCGCAAGATCTATTGTCTGGACGAGCGCGAACTTTCGCGCACGCTGGAGTCTCTCAAAAAGGAGGGATTCACCGAGGAGCAGCTCTCCATTTCACGCTTTAAGGGTTTGGGTGAAATGAAAGCTGAGCAGCTCGCGGAGACAACGCTGGCTCCCGATACGCGAAAGCTCCTCCTCGTTGCTTTCGGCAGTATTTCCGAAGCGGATACCCGGACGGTCATGCAAACCTTGATGGGGGAACGTCAGGTGACGGGGCGCCGCCTCTGGATGGAAGCCTATGGTGACCGAGCAGAGCTCGATGTTTAAAAACGGTCCCGAAAAAGCGGTTAAACGAAAGAAGTGAAAGACTGGGGCGGCATTGACGAACCCGTCTGTATGAAGCATGAAGAAAGACGATTTTGAGCACGACTCCCTTTTTGGCGACTTGAATGCTGATGTGCCGGAACTGGATCCGTCTAAGCAGTCTCAAGAGACTGCGGCGATTCAGAAAAAGGCTGCGGACGACGATGCGGCAGAGGCCCCCGAAACGCCGGAGGCGGCAAAGCAGCCAAACGGCTCTGAACCGCCGGAAACGGAGGAGCTCGATGCGGATGATGCTGCTCCATCGCCAGACGATGCTGCTGAGGAATCACCCGAGGAAGCCGCTACTGAAGAGATGGCTGTCGGTGCAGCTACAGTCGGTCCGGCCGAAGAGGACGGGGCGCTCACGCTTGCCCGCTATGCTTCACAGGCTTATCTTGAATACGCCATGTCGGTGGTGAAGAGCCGAGCGCTTCCGGAAGTGACCGACGGACAAAAACCTGTCCAGCGCCGCATCCTGATAGACATGTACCGGATGGGGCTGAAATTTGAGGGCAGAAGCGTCAAAAGCGCCCGTATTGTGGGTGACGTGCTCGGCAAATATCATCCGCACGGTGACCAGTCGGTGTATGACGCCCTGGTGCGCATGGCTCAGACCTTTTCGCTTCGCTATCCGCTCCTTGTGGCCGAAGGCAATTTTGGTTCCCGCGACGGCGACTCGGCAGCGGCGATGCGTTATACGGAAACCCGTCTCACGCCCATTTCGCAGCTCTTGCTTGAAGAAGTGGATCTGGGGTCTGTGGATTTTCAGCCCAATTACGACGGCAATTTTCAGGAACCGGTGGAGCTGCCTGCCAAGCTGCCGTTTGTGCTGCTGAACGGTTCGTCGGGCATCGCTGTTGGTATGGCGACCGAGATCCCTCCGCACAATCTGGGCGAAGTCGCTGCGGCCTGCGTGCGGCTTTTGGAGAATCCCGACGCGGATTTAAACGAGATCCTGGAGCTGATGCCGGCCCCGGACTTCCCCTGCGGCGGTCAGATTATTACGCCTAAGGATGAAATACGCGCCATCTACCGTTCGGGACGCGGCAAGCTCCGTGTTCGTGCTCGCTGGCACTTTGAAGATCTGGCGCGCGGTCAGTGGCAGCTCGTGATTGATGAGCTCCCGCCGGCAGCTTCTGCGCGTTCGATTCTGGACCGCATTGAGCAGATTTCGAATCCGCGTCCCAAGAAGGATAAAAAGACGCTTTCGGCCAAGCAGCAGCAGGCCAAGAGCGCGATGCTTTCGCTGCTCGACAATGTGCGCGACGAGTCGGGCAAGTCCGTCGACGTGCGCCTTGTGTTTGAACCGAAGACGAGCAAGGTCGATCGCGATGAGTTCGTGAACTACCTGCTTTCGGAAACCGACCTCGAAAGCAACGTGCCGGTGAACCTTGTGATGCTGGGACTGGACGGCAAGCCCCGGCAAAAAGGCCTGCTCGAAATTCTGCAGGATTGGATCGCATTTCGTCTGGCGGTTGTTCGCCGGCGTTCAGAGGCGCGTTTGGAGAAGGTGCTCGACCGCATTCACGTGTTGGAAGGCCGGTCGCTTGTGCTCCTCAATATTGACCGCGTGATTGCCATTATTCGCAATGCGGATGATCCGAAGGCCGATCTCATCAAAGAGTTTGGGCTCACGGACCGTCAGGCCGACGATATTCTTGAAATTCGCTTGAAGCAGCTTGCCCGCTTGGCGGCCATTGCCATTGAGAAAGAGCTCGCACAGCTCGCTAAAGAACGTGCCGGACTCGAGAAAATTCTCGGCAGTGACGGCGCACTGAAGCGCCAGACGGCTAAGGAAATCGAAGCGGCAGCGAAGAGTTTTACCGATCCTCGCCGTACGGTGGTTGAAGAGGCCGAACAGGCGGCGCACGAAGTGCAGACGGCTGATGAACCCGTAACAGTCGTCATTTCCCGCAAGGGCTTCCTGCGTGCCCGTACGGGTCATGGTCACGACTGCTCGCTCATGAGCTTTAAGACGGGTGACGGACTCGAAGCGACGATTGAGTGCCGTTCGAGCAGTCAGATTTCGTTCTTGGATCAGGCGGGCCGCGTCTATACGCTTGCCGTCTCCGCACTGCCGGGCGGGCGCGGTGATGGTTCGCCGCTTTCGGCCTTCGTTGATTTGCCTAAAGGCGCTCAGCCGGCAGGCTGGATTTCGGCGGATCCGAATGCCGCTGTGGTGATTGTGACTTCCGGCGGCAAGGGCATGGTGCTGAAGGCTTCGGACGTGTCAACGCGCTTAAAGGCCGGCCGCGATTTCGTAACGTTAGGCGAAGGCGAGTCGCTTCTGCCGCCGATTGAACTGCCCCTCAAAGCGGCGCAGGGCGAGCAGCTCATTGCCTGCCTGTCGTCATCCAATCGACTCTTGGTATTCCCCTTGAAGGAAGTGCGCGTGACGGCCTCCGGCGGCAAAGGCATGAGCTTCATGACGCTTGAGACGGGTGAATCGCTTGTATCTGTCGCGCTGGTTGATGACCGCGGGGCAATCGTTACTGGCACCGGCCGTGGCGGTAAAGCGCGAGAGGCGCAGATTTCCAAGCGCATCCTGAGCGGCGCAACGCTCCATCGTGCCCGCCGCGGCAAGGTGCTTGCGCTCTCTTGGAAGGCCGAACATATTGTGGGGCTGCCCCTTGAATCAACGGATTCCGCGGATGGGTCGGACACAGCTGGCGGAGCTCCGCCCGACAGCGTTAAGACAGACGACGGTTTGACGCTTGAAGTGGTGGACGAAGATCCAACGCTTCTCTAATCTGCGGTTTGTGCCAATCTACAATTCCCGCCGAGCCCCAGGGCTCGGCGCAGCGCCTCATGTTCATCCTGAAGTACTTTAAAAGCCTTTCGGCTCGTCTTCTCGTTCTCACGCTTCTTTGGGTGAGCTTTGTTTCCGGGTCGATTGCCTGGACGATGCTCGTTAACTGGGAGCTTGAGGCAAGCGCATCGGCCAAATACGCAGTGGGCGAACTGCGCTTTCATGCTTATAGAGCAGCGTACTTTTCGCAGACGGGCTCGTCGCGGCTCGATTTCGACAAAGAACTTCAGGCGATGCTCGACGGCTTTAAGAACGTTCGCAGCGGCGACAGCTGGAAGCCGCTCCTGCTGCCGCGAGAGCCCGATATTGCCGACAAGCTCGACCTCCTTGAAGGGCGCTGGCGCGGCAGTATCGAACCCATGTTTGTGCGTGCGAGAGAGCTTGGGAAGCCTGTTGACGAGTATGCACTCAGCAGTTTTCTGGATGAAGCAACGAATCTTGCGCACCGCATTGAAGAGTGGCGAAGCGGGTATTTGTGGCAGCTTCGCTATTTGCAGATGCTCCTGATTGTGCTGGCGATCGGCAGTCTCTTTGCGATTATGCTTCTCCTCTGGCGCTGGGTGATTCGTCCCATCAACGAACTCGGCGAAGGCATCAACCGACTCTCCGGCGGAGATCTGACGGCACGCGTGACGCCTCGAAGCGAAGACGAAATCGGGCGCATTGCTCAGGGCTTCAACCGCATGGCGGATCGACTTGAAGACCTCTACAACAACCTTGAGCAGAAAGTGGCCGAAAAGACGGCTTCTGTCGAGGAAAAGAATCGTCATTTGGCGCAGCTTTATGAAATCACATCCTTCTTCTCGCAGCAGCGCGGCATGGAGGAGCTCACGGAAGGGTTTGTCGAACGCATCGTGCGCTATACCGAAGCAGATGCGTGTCTCGTGACATTGGTCGACGCCAAGCAGGGGGCCGTTAATATTGCTGCGGCGAGCGGATTGAGGCCGAGCGATATTCATGAAGCCGCGGAAATGGCTTTTGAGGATTCGATCAGCCGTACGGTGCTGCAAAAAAATTATCCGGTGCGCGTGCGGCTTGAAAATGATCAGCGGCCGCTCGCCGTCGTGCTTGCTCGTGCGGGGTTCTCAACGGCCTATTGCTTTAAGGTCCGAAGTGTTTCGGAGTCTATCGGCGTCTACATGCTGCTTTTCCGGGATGCGCCGGAACTTTCCTCGCAGATGATTCAGCTTCTCGAGAGCTTCTCGACGCATTTGGGCGTGGCCATTGACAATCAGCGCCTGATTGAGCGTGAACGACAGTTTGCGGTGGTGCAGGAGCGTCAGCTCCTGGCCCAGGGGCTGCATGATTCGATTGCGCAGGCGCTCTCGTACCTCAATCTGCAGGTGCAGTTCCTCTCGGAAGCCATCAAAAATAAAGATGATGCGCTTCGCGACGAGTCGCTTTCGGCCATTCAGACGGGTGTGCAGGAGTGCTATCAGGATGTGCGGGAGCTGCTCCTTAATTTCCGTGAACGCGTGCACAGCGAAGGCTTCCTTCAGGGCGTGCAGACTGTGATTGACCGTTTTGAGGGGCAGTCTCATGTTTCAGCGCGTCTGCGGGCAACGGGCGACGGCCCCAAGCTCACGCCTCGCCAGAAGCTTCAGGTGATCTTCATCATTCAGGAAGCGCTCTCCAACGTTCGCAAACATGCTCAGGCTACCAGTGTCACCGTGACGATCCAGAATAACGACGACCTGAAGGTGAGCATCGTTGACGACGGCGTCGGCATCGACAACGACGTGGTGGAGGCTCGCAAGGGACAGCATGTCGGCCTCTCAATCATGGCCGAGCGCGCAGCCCGCATCGGTGCGGAAGTAAAGGTAGAGCGGGCAAGCCCGATCGGCGGCACGCGCGTGACGCTGCTGCTGCCGGCTGCAGCCCGCGAAATCAGCTGATCAAAGGCTGATTTTCCAAAATCTTTATCCGAAAATGACGGAAGACTCAAGGCGCTGGAGAACGAATATGGCTTTTGCTTCAAACCGATCGAGCGCGGACTCCCGCTTTATCTTGGGCGGGCTTTTGCTGACGCTGGCACTTGCCGTTTTGGGGAGTGAATCAGCCTGCGCGGCTGCTCAGCCTTCCGTTTCGGCGGACTATGCGGCCAACGTACCGGCGCCGGGTGAGGCCCCATCCGAAGAGCGCGCTGCCGCGCTTTGGAAGAATTTTGCGGACGCCGAAGCGCTCGACTATCGAGTGGATCTTTTGGCGCTTCAATTTGGTCCTGCGGTTTCCCGGCTTCCCGGAGCGGCTGCTGTTACGGGGATATCAGCAGAACCCGCGCTGCTCGCTAAGTTCTTTGCGGCCGCCGCTCGCCAAGGATTGTCGTTTGAGTCTGCAGTGGATCAAGTGCCCGAACCGAAGTCTTTGGATTTGATGACTTGGGGCATTGTGAAAGTTGGCAGCGCCGAACTCATGGATCTTGATCCGAAAACGGCAGGTCGTACAGAGCGGGCGGTGCGCACAGTTGTTTTGGGAGAGCGGGTGAGAATCCTGAAGCGGACTTCGGCGATCGCTTCAGAGGCCCCGGGCTGGGCGCTGGTACAGTGCCTGGACGGCCGGCTCGGATGGATTTCAGAAAGTTGGCTGGCGCTCAAGAATGACATGGCATTTGTGTCTTGGAATCGTCAGAATGCCGCAGTTATGCGCCGGCCCAACACAGAGCTTCGTCCGGAAAACGGTGATGCCCTTGTCTTTGCCGGAGCGGGCATTCAGCTCTATCAGCTCGAACATCAGCCCGATTATTGGGAGGTGCTTTTGCCCGACGGCCGCAAGGCCAAGGCGTCAGGCACGGCGCTGGAGGATGTCTCTGCGTGGCAGCAGCGCGAAGAGGAGCTTCGCCGCAGCAGTCCTTCGGCCTATCTCAAGGCGCTTGCGGCTTCAGCCGAAGGATTGGTCGGCAGCAAAGCCGAAGTCTTGGGCGCGCCGCTTCCCGTCGTGGTGCTTCGCATGCATGACCTCCTGGCTCCAGGCGACATCGATCGCCTGGCACGTTTGGGCGCACCGCTCTCGGGCGGACGAGACGGCGCGGAGCTCAAAGCCGGAGATCTGGTGTTCTTTGGTGAGCACGATGAACCGCAGTCCGCCGGCATTTGGCTCGGAGAGGGGCGGTTTGCGGCCGTGGATCCTCAGACTGATCGCGTCGCGGTACTGAAGCTGAGTGACCTCCGCCAAAACGCAAAGAAGACCAAAACGCTCGGAGCATTTCTTTGGGCCGTTCGCTTAAAGCCTCAGGAGCTTCAGAATCCTTGTCTGCTTTCCTCCCGTTCGCATCCGTTTTTTCAGACGCCGCCCGCTGAACTCAAGCGCTGTCAGCTGCGCTGACCGAGAACAATATTGTCGTGATATGTATACGAAGCTTGTAAGCATTTTTGTTTTCAAGTAGTACGAATTTCACCCTAAGCGTTAATCCCTCTGTTGAGTACGAATAGTTCTGCTTAGCCTCGCAAAAGTTGAGTATCGGCAGCGCCGATGCTCACGCTTCTGTGGTCTGCGGATGAAAAGAACGGCGCCTCCTGCGCCGTCGATGGATCACAGAGAAGGGAGGAATAATGCGTAAAAGCATGCAATTGAAAGCTGTAGCGTTTGCCGCGGCAGCGGCATTGATGGGTGTTTCCGGACTGGCGTCAGCGAGCGAAGCTGCTCAGACCGCGCCGAGCACCTTCAAACCCGGCACTTATACTGCACAGGTCAACGGCCACAATGCACCGCTCACCGTGCAGGTAACCGTCGGGAAGAACCGCATCGAAAAGATCGACTACTCTAAGAATCTTGAGACGATCGGCGTCGGCCGAGTTGCGCTCGACATTGTGAGCAAGAAAATTCTCGATCATCAGTCGGTGGGCGTGGATGCCGTGACGGGCGCTACGATTTCGAGCTTTGCGCTGATGCAGGGCGTCAAGGATTGTTTGAAGCAGGCGGGCGGCGATATGACGGCGCTCACGAAGCATGTTGAGCAGCATCCGGCCGTTGAAGCCAAGTATCAGGCTGATGTGGTCGTCGTGGGCGGCGGCGGAGCCGGTCTTGCGGCAGCTATCTCGGCTTATCAGGCCGGTGCCAAGCACGTTCTCGTCCTTGAAAAACTGGGTTTTGTGGGCGGCTCGACCAATGTGAGCGAAGGTGCGCTTAACGCGGTTGACCCGGTTCGTCAGGGCCGTCAGGGCATTGAGGACAGCGTTGCTAAGTTCTATGACCAAACGATCAAGGGCGGCCACAACAAGGGCACACCCGCATTGGTGCACTACCTCACCGAAAACTCAATGAATTCGGTCGATTGGCTCGAAGACCTCGGCGTCAAGTTTAAGGATGAGATCGGTACGGCCACGGGCGCTCTTTGGCAGCGCAGCCACTATCCGGCCACTCCTTCTGGCAACACCTACATTCGCACGTTTGAGCAGGTGATCGGTGAAACCAACGGCGCCATCAAAGTGATGACGGACACCAAGGTGACCGATCTCATCAAGGCTGACGGCCGGATCAAGGGTGTGATGGCTGAGAACTTCGGCCGCAAGATTACCGTGGATGCCGGTGCAGTCGTGATCGCTACCGGCGGCTTTGGCGCCAATATCAAGATGCGTCAGGAATTTAATACGGGCGTATGGAAGGACGTGAAGCTCGATAAATCTATCGGTTGCACGAACTTGGCCAAAGCGGCTCAGGGCGACGGTCTCGTGATGGGCAAGAAAGTTGGGGCTGCACTGATTGGATTGGATGATATTCAGATCCACCCCTGCGGCACGCCGGGCACGGGCCTGATGGAAAACATCCGCACCTCCGGGCGCAATCGTATTTTCGTCAATCTTGAAGGCAGCCGCTTCGTGAACGAAGGTGCCGCACGCGATGTGCTCGCCAAGGCCATCTTTGCGCAGCCCAAGGGAACGTATTGGATTGTCGTGAACCATGAGCGTTATCCGAGCGAAGACTGGGTAGATGCCAACGGCGCCACCATCCGCAACATGCTTGCGCTGGGATCCGTTGTTGCAGCTCCGACGCTTGAGGAACTGGCTAAGAAGACCGGCATGGATCCCAAGAAGCTCGAGGCGAGCGTTGCGGGCTACAACGCCGTCGTGGAAGGCAAGGCTAAGGATCCGCTCGGCTTCGTAGCCAATAACAAGGACGACAAGACTTTGACGGGCGGCCCGTGGTATGCCTGCCGCAAAGTCCAGACGGTGCATCACACGATGGGCGGCTTGGAAATCAACACCAAGGCGCAGGTTATCGGCGTTGACGGCAAGGTGATTCCGGGTCTCTACGCCGCCGGTGAGGTCACGGGCGGCATTCATGGCTCGAACCGTTTGGGCGGCAATGCCATTGCCGACGTGATGGTCTTTGGCCGTACGGCAGGTACGAACGCGGCGACGCTGAAGTAACTGCAGATCGTTTTGCCGCAGCTTTTTTGCGAAGGCTCTCGGCAATGTGATCCATCCATTGGGCTGCAGCGAGTAATCGCTGCGGCCCAAATTTCACAGTATGCTGTCAGCAGCTTTAAACCGAACGATCGTTGGATTTGGCCTCGGGGAGCGTCGGCTTCTTTTTCGCTCTCGGCTTTTTGGCGGGGGATCCGGGTTTTAAATCCGCCGCTTCTTCAGCAGCTTTGGCGAGCGCTTCAGTCTTTTCCGGCGCGCTGCAGTACTCAGCTACCGGACAGCGGATACATTCCGGATTCCGCGCTTTGCAGATATAGCGCCCAAAAAGCAAAAGCCAGTGGTGGGCATTGAGCAGATAGTCTTTAGGCACCACTTTGAGCAGTTTTTCTTCTACTTCCGTGGGGTTCTTCCCCGGCGCAAAGCCCGTGCGGTTGCAGACGCGGAAAATGTGGGTATCCACAGCAATGGCCGGCTCGCCGAAAGCGACGTTCATGACAACATTGGCCGTCTTGCGGCCGACGCCGGGAAGACTGACGAGCTCATCGCGGGTGCGGGGTACTTCGCCGTGAAACCGATCGATCAGGATGCGGCAGGCCTCAATGAGGTGCTGTGCCTTGGTGCGGTAAAGATTAATCGTCTGAACGTAGGGGATGAGGCCGTCCAACCCCAAATCGAGGATTTTCTGCGGCGTATTGGCGACCGGAAAGAGTTTTGCGGTTGCAAGATTCACGCCTTTGTCCGTTGCCTGCGCAGAGAGCATCACGGCAACGAGCAGCTCAAAGGGCGTTGAATAGTTGAGTTCGCTTTTGGGATTGGGGTTCAAGGCGGCCAGTGCCGCCATGAAGGGTTCTCGGTTTTTTGCGGAGAACATAATGGGTCGGTCTCCTTGCGGCTGCTCCGAAGATTCAGCGTTCGGAGCCATCACAAATCATTTTATTGGCGTGAACGTGCACGAGCCTGCGCCAGAATGTCCGCCATGAAGTTTTTCTTGGCGGCGGCAGCAGCGGCAGCAGCGGCCTCTGCCGGTACGTTAGACGCTGCTTCGCGTCGGCGTGCAAGACGGGCGTCCTCCAAGGCTGCCTGACGGACGCGCCGCGACCAGGCTTCCTCGTGATGACGTTTTGCTTTGCGGGCATCTTCCCGCGTCCATTCGCGGCCGACTTCGACGAAGTCAATGCAGTCCATGGGGCAGGCCGGAGCGCAGAGGCTGCAGCCCGTGCAACGAGCTTCCAGAACGGCGTGCAGGTGTTTAGGCGAGCCGCCGATGGCATCGGTTGGACAGGCACGGACGCACCAGGAGCAGCCGATGCATTCTTCGGCACGAATCTGCGCGCGGGCAAACGGCATCTCCGTGCCGTATTCAGGGTCGAGGGCGACGACGGGCAAGCCCGTTGCTTTGGCGAGCTCCGCAATGCCGCGTGCGCCCCCCGGGGCACAGCGGTTGATGGGAGCCAATCCGTCGGCAACGGCCTGCGCATAGGCAGCACAGCCGTCGAAGCCGCATTGACGGCATTCGGTCTGCGGCAGCAGATCGTCAATGGCCTGTGCCGAGGGTCTCAGAGGAGGAAGCGTCATGGTTTTGAAGAACGGATTACCAAAAATTTTCAACGACAAGCTGGCCGGGTTTGCCAAAGCGCGGGGATACGAGCCCGCGGAGCTTGAGTTCAGCTCGAGCGGCGGCGATGAAATCCGGATTGCCGCAGAGGAGAACACGGCTCTCTTCGGGGGTAATTTGGCGTTCAGCAGCCGCTTCCAGTGCGCCCGAAGCGATGAGGGTTGGAATGCGCCCAGTGAGGTCGCCAAATCGAGCAGGATCCGTCTCGCGGGTCGTTGTCACGATGAGTTTGGGGCGGCGCTCTAGCGGCAAAGCGGCGACGAGTTCTCGGGCGAGAACTGCCTCTTCAATTTGGCGCACGGAAAGCACGAGCACCACATCTTTCCAGGCGGCCCAGAAGGCTTCCGAGCGAAGCATTGAGGCAAATGGCGAGAGGCCCGATCCTGTGGCGAGGAGCCACAAGGTGCTGCCGCCCGGAATGCGGTCCGGCGTCAGGCTGCCTTCGGCGGGGCCGTCCAGCAGGACGGACTGCCCGGGTTCGAGTGCGGTGATTTTCGGGGAGAGTTGGCCGTCTTTAACGGCAGTAATGAAAAATTCGAGTGTCGGAGCTTCCGGCGCAGAGGCAATGGAATAACCGCGGATAACCGGCGCTGCGCCGGGTTCAAGTTCCATTCCGAGACGGGCGAACTGCCCGGCGCGGAAACTGTAGTCAGCGGGACGCTCAAATTCAAGGACAAAGAGCGTGGGAGCTGCCTTGCGGCGGCTCAAAAGCTTGATGGTCTGCATATTGGAAAAGCCTTTGGTCCGGGCATGGGGATCGACGGCAGCAGCGAATGTGCGTTACGCACAAGGGGGTTCACGCTTTCGTCAAGAACTTCAAGATGTTTTCCAAATAGGGACAGAAACATTCTTGGCGGGCTGCCGAAGTCCGCACCGGACAAAAATTCAAGATGCGGAGATTTTAAGCAAGAAAAAGCCCGCGCTTGGGCGGGCTATACGAACGGCTTAGTCCCAGGTTTTTTTAAGGAACTTAATTTTATTGGGGACGCCGCGCCATTCGTCGGCATCGTCGGCGTAGGGCTTGCGGTGAGTGATCGAGGGCCATTCACGGGCGAGCTCGGCATTGAGTTCGATGAATTCCTTCTGATCCTCAGGCACGTCTTCCTCTGCGTAAATCGCGGCTTCCGGGCATTCCGGAATGCAGACGGCACAGTCGATGCACTCATCGGGATCGATCACAAGGAAATTCGGACCTTCCCGGAAGCAGTCCACCGGGCAGACGTCCACGCAGTCGGTACGCTTGCAGCCGATGCAGGCTTCGCAGACAACATGAGGCATGATGAAAGAGGCTCCAGTTCAGAACAAAAACCGGCCTGAGAGCGCATGAAGCACAGGGCCGGACTGATTGAAGCCGTGAATTCTATCCTTTTTTTTCTTGCTGTGCGAATGCCTAGTGACTGACATTGTGTCTACTGGTCAGCCGTTTGTTGACAGGCGCAGATTGGAAAAGGCTACCCGCCGCACGTCGGCGGCAAGGAGCGGCGGGCAGTTTTCAATGGCTGGAGCGGCGGGACTTCCTTGAAGGTTAAGACTGTAAATATGCGCAAACCGCTTTAGGATTAGGACGAAGCCGGAAAGTCCTTATTTTTGAACGTTGGATCGTTCAAGGAGCGCCTGCGGAAGCTCTAACCCGATCGATTGAGCAACCTTCAGATTGATGAAGGGCTTTTGTGCCGTCTGGAAACCTACAGGGATTTCTCCCGGCTTTTTCTTGCCTTCCAGAATGTCGGCTCCCATGGCCCCAGTCATGCGGCCGAGCTCGTAGTAGTCAACTGAAATAGAAGCCAGTGAACCTGCGCGAACAAGTGCGGAGTCGCTCGCTACAACCGGAAGCTTGGCTTCGGCGGCCACCTTAGCGACCGTGGCTGCGGCTGAAGCAATGACATTGTCGGTGGGGAACCAAAAGCCGCAGATCTTGCCCTTGAGGGAATTGAGTGCCTGAGGCACATCATTGACCGAGGAAGCCGAAGCTGTCAGAACCTCAATGCCGAGTTTCTCTGCTGCAGCCTTGAAGCGGTCAACTTGGAACTGAGCATTCACTTCACTCGGATTAAAGACGACGCCGATCGGTTTGGTTTTGGCAGTGTTGGGCGTGAGCGCAGCGATTTCAACGAGAAGATCGAGCTGAGCGGCAATGGGTGAGAGGTTCGAGACGCCGGTAACATTGCCGCCCGGCGCAGCATCGGATTTCACGACTTTGGCGGCTTCAAAACTCGTGACGGCAGTGGCAACGACGGGAATCGTCTTGGTTGCTCGAGCCATAGCCTGCACGGCAGGCGTCGATGAGGCAAAGATCAGCTGGGATTTATTGGAAACAAAACGGGTGCCGATATTGGCCAAGGTCGCCTGATCACCCTGCGCATTTTGGTGATCAATGCGGATGTTTTCTCCGTCTTTAAAGCCGCGGGCAGCAAGTTCATCAATGAAGCCTTTGACGGTAGCGTCAAGCGCCTCATGTTCAACGAGCTGCACAACGCCGACGGGGATGGGTGCCTGCTGAGCGGGAGTTGTTTTTGACGCTACTGCGGCATCAGCAGCGGTGGTTTTCGCTTCCTCACCGCAGCCGGCCAGAAAGAGCACTGCAGCGGCAAGAGCTGCCGCAGACCGGCGTGAGAAGGTGGGATGCTGGGCGGAATGGAGTGAAGTCATTGTGAAGCTCCTAACTTGAAACGAAATAACTGAGTTGAACAAAAGGGCGGTTCAAGTCGTTCGAGTGGGTGCTTCAGGCTGCAGAAGATGCCTCAGGAGAGCAGCAGACCATAAAAAAATCCGCTCGAGGAACTTGGTCCGCGGCGGATCTCTTCGATTGATGTCTGGTTTTTCTGTCCACGACCTCACGAGCGCATCCGCCGCTGCGGATACGCGTAATAGGAGGAGGTGAAGGCGCGCATATCGTGTAAAACGACCAGGGCGCAGAGGACGGAAATATTCATAGCAATATTCACTCTATCAGGCAGTTTAAAAAAACTGCTTAGACATTTGTCTTACAGCAGCTGACGGAAGTTGTACGGCTGAGCATTCGCTTCGGTGAATATGGGGTCTATAAAATCATTAAGAATGCCGGAATCTTTTTTGTATGCACACCGCCGACCCGCTTTTTCAAAACGACCTTTCGCGCCGCATCGTGCATGTGGACATGGATGCGTTTTACGCGTCAGTGGAGCAGCGCGATCGGCCGGAGCTTCGCGGCAAACCCATCGCAGTGGGGCATGCTGACCGCCGCGGGGTCGTGGCAACGGCGAGCTACGAGGCAAGACCATACGGCGTACATAGTGCCATGCCGAGCTCAAAGGCCAAAATGCTCTGTCCGCATCTTATCTTCGTGGAAGGCCGTATGAGCCGCTACCGCGAGGTGTCGGCAGAGATTCGGGCTATTTTTCACCGTTATACGGATCTTGTAGAGCCCATTTCAATCGATGAGGCGTACCTCGACGTCACGGATAACAAACTTGGCATCGAAACCGGCACGGAAGTCGCTCGCCGCATCAAAGCGGACATTCTGCGGGAAACCAGCCTTACGGCGAGCGCAGGCGTTTCCTACAACAAGTTCCTCGCCAAAATTGCTTCAGACTGGCGTAAACCTGACGGGCTCTGCACGATTCATCCCGATCGGGCGCAAAGCTTCATTGATGCCCTGCCGATTGAAGCCTTCTGGGGCGTTGGACCGGCAACGGCCAAGCGCTTTCGCGGAATCGGCGTAACGAATGGCTGGGAGCTGCGGCAGCTCTCCTTTCGCCGCCTGACTGACCAGTTTGGCGCTGCCGGATCCATCTTCTATAAGTTTGCCCGCGGCATTGATTTGCGGCCAGTGAGGCCTTTTAGAGAACGTAAGAGTGTGGGCTGCGAAGAAACTTTTGCCGATGACCTGAAGCACCCCGATCGTCTTGCGGCGGCACTCTATGAGATTGCGGTCGAACTTGAAAAGCGCAGAGATAAAAATGGCTTTATCGGTCGAACGCTTACCCTCAAGATCCGCTTTGCTGACTTCACTACGAAAACGAAGAGCCGCACGGATTTGATGCCGTTTGTCGGCGCTGAACGTCTTGCCGCCGCTGGTCTGGAGCTCCTTCGTGCCATTGAGGTGCCGGCGGCGGGCGTCCGTCTGCTGGGGCTCTCGGTGAGCGGTGATGGCGGTTCTGCGGCTGCCGCTCGTGAAGAAACGCTCTTTGCCGAATTCGAAAAAAACGAGGCGTGAGCAGTGTTCACTCACGCCTTGGATGTGGGAAAAGCATTTACTGCAGTCAGATGCCGTTAGCGGGCGGCGCCTGATCGGAATCCAGGTCGGTCGGCATTTCACCGTCCGGCCGGCTTGAGGCGAAGATGTCGCGGAACATCACCCAGATGCCTGCTTGGCAGACGGCCGAAATGAGGGCAATGAGAATCGGCGCCATAAAGGTGAAGAACATGAGGCCGCCCGCCGCAATGGAAATGGATTCGATCGTTAGAAAAATAACGAAGGCGAGTGCCGCTACACAGACGAGCCAGACCAAACACGGCACGATCGAACGCAGCGTGCCGAAAAACGAATAAAAAAGACTTTTGATGACGCTCTGGCGGTTCTGCACGATAAGGAGCGGCGCAAAGAGCGTCATCAGGAGAAGCGGCAGATAAAGGGCAAAGGCGGTGAGAAAAGCGCCCACTGGGAAGTGGGCAGCAATGGACTCAACGTCGACGCCCTCAGCCGTGATTTTCCACTGAGCCAGATCCGCCTGCCCCATCATCTGAAAGACGAGCATGTCGAGCTCCATCCAGATGCTCGCCAGAATGCCGACCGCAAGGAGCGGCCAGCGCGAAGCCTTGTCGCGGAAGATGGCAATCAGCGTGAAGTAAACGGGGGTGCGGCCGGCGAGCACGTCACGCGCAGCAAAGCCGGTGAGCACGCTCGCAAAGGGCATCCAGAGGCTGGCGAGCAGCGTGCCGATAAGGGGCAGACTCGAGAGCAGTCCGCTCATCAGGAGCGAAAAAACGACAATTCCGGTGTAGGCCAGCGGCTGAAGCTTAAGCGTACGGCAGGAATCCTTGAACCAGGAGAAACCGAGCGAAAAGGCGGATGACATGGGGCGCGGAGCACTCCAACGGACTGCGGCAGATTGAGGGGCGGTCCGAGGAAAAGAAAAAAGAAAATGTATTCAGTAGAAGAGGGCGCCGGTTCCGATTGGCCCCGACGCCCATCTTCCCTCAAAGAAGCCTCGAAAGAGGCTCAAATCTACCAGCCGAACTCAATGAATTTCGGCGTGCCAAGCGTACCGCTCGGATTCTTGCCGGGTGTCGTATCGATCGGACGATCAGCCCGGTTTTCGATGCGATAGGGAATTTTGGTCGAACCCGGCGTGACGACGTATTCGGTGACATGGTTGTTCGGATCACGCACCGCTTCAATTTTGGTGCGCTTGTCATTGTTCTTCGGCGGAATCTGACCAGCTTCGCGGTCGCGGCGGGCCTTTTCCATGTCGGCTTGAGTCGGAGCAATGGACATGTCTTCCTGAGCTCCTTTCTGGGGGAGCTTTCGGGCCGGAGGCTCAGCCTGCACAGCTTCAGCGTCGCCGCCGTAGGGCGGCGGGGCATCGAGTCCGGGGGCGGCAGCCGCGGCTCCGGCAAGGAGCAGCGCGAGTGCGCCGGGGATGATGAGCTTATTCATGGTGAATCCTTTAGAGACGTTTCGATCCCATCAGGGAAAACGGCGAAACGACAGTCTTCTTGAAGCTATTGTGCCATTTCCTATGCGTAAAAACATAGTAGCGGACACTCGCAGCGCCGGCGGCAATAGTCCGCAACAGTTCTCTGCGAGTACCTGAGAACGCCCGGCATGGGAGAATGTTTATTTTCAACAGTCATTCTTCGTATTGCGCCTTGAGGCGACAACGCCATGTCCAAGCTCCTTCTGATCGACGGCTCCAATTATCTCTTTCGTGCGTACCACGCATTGCCCCCGCTCACCACATCGCGGGGTGAACCCTCGGGCGCTATCAAGGGCTTTCTCGGCATGCTCGCCAATGTTGCACGCCTCTCGAAAGCCGATCGGGCGGCAGTGATCTTTGATGCGCCGGGCAAAACTTTCCGCCACGAGATGTATCCGGCATATAAGGCCAATCGCCCGCCGATGCCGGAGGATCTCAGAACGCAGATTGAGCCGCTTCAGGGCATTGTCCGAGCACTCGGCTGGCCGCTTTTGATCGTTCCGGGCATTGAGGCCGACGATGTTATCGGGTCGCTTTCAGCCATGGCTGCCCGTGCAGGCGTGGACACGGTCGTTGCAACGGGCGACAAGGATATGGCGCAGCTTGTGGATGACCACGTGGTGCTCCTCAACACCATGAATTCCAAGTTTTACGACCGCGAAGGCGTGATTGAAAAATACGGCGTGCCGCCGGAATCAATGATTGCGTACCTTGCGCTCATGGGCGATAAGGTAGACAACGTCCCGGGCATCAAGAGCTGCGGTCCGAAGACTGCAGCCAAATGGATCAATGAAATCGGCGGCATAGATGCCATTCGTGCAGCAGCACCGACCATGAAGGGCAAGATTGGTGAAAATCTGCGCGCCGGGCTCCCCTTTATTGATGAAGCAGTCGCACTCGTTACGATTAAGCGCGACGCCGTGATTTCGGGCGCCGAGACGCTTGCGGATATCAAGGCCGTGCCGGCGGAGGAATCGGCGCTCGAAGCGTTTTGTGCCCGCTGGGAAATTTCCCGCCGTACGCTGGACCGGGCTCAGGCGCTGGCCGCTATGGGGCTGGCGCCGGCGGTGACGGCCGAGGGAGCGGCAGCCGCCAATGCGGCGGCACGTTCAGCGTCGCTCTTTGGTGTTCCCGATGCCCCGGTCAAGTCGGCCGCAGCGAAAGGGAATGTGCCGGCTGCAGCGCTCCTTGACCGCAGAAGTGAAAAACTCGAAGTTCCGCGTGAAGGTCCTGCGCCGGAAGATCTTGAAAACCCCGATGAAACGGTGTTCCGTGAAGTAGCCGGCACGGAGGATCTTGAAGCACTGGCTGACCGTCTTCAGGCGGCTGAAGGTGTCGATGAGCCCGCTGCGGTCACCTTGCTTTGGGACGGCGTGCCGCGGCACGCTGATTTGGGCGGCTTGGCTTTTGCCTTTACGCCGCTCGACGTTTGGGTCGTTCAGCCAACCATTGAACTTTCGTCAGCCAAGATCTTCGAAGCTGTGAAGCCTTGGTTTGAAAGTGATGCACCGAAGCTTTTCCATGATGCGAAGGCTGCCATCCATGTGCTCGCTGCTCAGCAGATAGCGGTGAATGGTCAGATCGATGACGCGATGCTGATGGATTACGTGCTCGAGGCCCATCTGTCGCATGACTTGGTGCGCATCGCCGCTCGTGAACTGCGCCGGCGCATTCCCACTCGCGACGAGGTGTCCGGCAAAGGTGCCAAGCGCGTCGGGTGGCGTGAGACGCCGCCCGAAGATGCGGCGCGCTTCTTGGCGGAGTCCGCAGCTGCGCTGCGCGCAGCCGGATCCGTTCTCAAGGCGAGACTCATGGCTGACGAAAAGCTTCTGAGGGTCTACGAAGACATCGAACGGCCGCTTGTCGGCGTTTTAGCACGAATGGAATCGGCGGGCATCACGGTGGACGCCTCCCTTCTTGCGCAGGAATCCAAGGAGCTCGGCGTGGAGGTTGAGCGGCTCGTTGAGGAGGCGCACGCTGCCGCGGGCCATCCCTTTAATCTCTCTTCACCCAAGCAGCTCGCACAGATCCTTTTTGCCGAACAGGGGCTGCCGATCGTGAAGAAAACGGCTTCAGGAACACCGTCAACGGATGAAGAAGTGCTGAGCGAACTCGCGCTCAACTATCCGCTGCCGAAAATCATTCTGGAACATCGGCGTCTCACGAAGTTGAAGAGCACCTATCTGGATAAGCTCCCGACACTGATCGATCGCGACGGCCGCATTCACACCACCTTTGGTCAGGCTGTGGCGGTAACGGGACGGCTTTCTTCAATGGACCCCAATTTGCAGAACATTCCAACCCGTACGCCCGAAGGACGCCGCATCCGCACGGCCTTTACGGCGCGTCGAGGGTGGTCCGTCATTGACGCGGACTATTCGCAGGTGGAACTTCGCATCATGGCGCACCTCTCTCAGGATGCGGGATTGCTCTCGGCCTTTTCGCGCGGCGAAGATATTCACCGCTCAACGGCTGCGGAAGTATTCCACACGCCTTTGGATCAAGTGACGCCGGATCAGCGCCGCATGGCGAAAGTGATCAACTTTGGTCTGATATACGGTATGAGCGCGTTTGGCCTCGCGCAGCAGATGGGGCTGGATCGCCAAGTGGCTGCAGCTTATGTCGACGAGTACTTTCATAAGTTCCCCGGCGTGAAGCGCTATATGGAAAAGACTCGTGCTCAGGCGGCAGAAGACGGTTATGTGGAAACGGCTTTTGGCCGCCGTCTTTGGGTACCGGACATCACAGCGCCGCGCCCGATGGTGCGTGCTGCGGCAGAGCGAGCGGCCATCAATGCGCCTATGCAGGGTACAGCTGCCGACATCATCAAGCGTGCAATGATCGCTGTGGATGCATGGCTGCGGACAGAAAAACTGCAGGCGAAGCTTCTGCTGCAGGTCCATGACGAACTGATTGTCGAAGCACCAGCCGAAGAGATTGAATTGGTAAAGCAAAAACTCCCAGAACTCATGGCCGGCGCGGCCAAATTGTCGGTGCCGCTCATTGCTGATGTGGGGGTAGGGGCAAGCTGGAACGACGCGCATTAAGGCACCAGATTTAAGTACCTGCTGTTGATATTTTTTCAATTACTTGTTGCATGCGGATATACTGAAATCTGCGTGTACAGCATGATTTATTTTATAAATTATTATATTAAATTTGCTATTTTATAAATAACGAGAATTGCCAGTTAATTGCCTGTTGTGGTGTATAGGGGTGTTTTTTGATGGCTCTCAAGCGCCTTAAGGTGCTGATGCTGTGAAAATTTAGCATTGATCACCTAAATAAGGAGGAAATTATGAGTAATTCTCGTCGTAATTTTCTAAAAAAAGCCTCAATTTTGGCAATGCCGGTTGTCACCGTTTCTAATTCATCTTATGCCGCAGATTGTTGTGATAAATCTATGCGGTGGGATAAAGAGTGCGATGTTGTCGTTCTTGGTGCCGGTGGTGCGGGCTTGCATGCTGCTATTCAGGCACATGATGCTGGAGGGGAGGTGGTCTTATGCAATAAATCTACAAATTCATATTTTTCTGCTACAGCACTTTGTGGAGGTCTATTTTCGGCTTTTAATAGCAGAAAACAGCGCGATGAAAACATTCATGATGCTGTTGAAGAGTTTACTCAAGATATGCTGCAATACGGCGGTTATTGGGCAAATATTGATTTACTACGTACGTACGCACGTTATTCTGGAATTGTTTTTGATTGGATGATGGATCATGGGCTCGAAGAAAATTTCTTCGAACATTACCTAGAACATCGTAATCTTCGTGCTGTTCGACAAAAATCATATACAGGTAAAGATTACATCAATATTTTAGTATCAGAAGTCAATAGGCGCAGTATTGAACGGTATGACAACTGTGCTGTAATAAAGTTCTTTTATGAGATAACTCAGAATAAAGTTCTTGGCGTAGAAGTTGCAAACAAGAACCGTAAAATGACGATTCGTGTTCGTCGGGGTGTTGTACTTGCCACTGGGGGCTTCATTGGAAATATTTCAGCGGTTGATCGCTGGGTGCCAGCTTTGGGTAAAACGGGAGTCGTTTTGAATATCGCTGCTAATGATGGTACGGCACTTATGACTGCTGTGCGCGATTTTGGAGTCCCACTAACGCACATGCAGTTTGTAGTTGGTTACCCAAACGGCGTTCTTGACGATGAAAAACATCGTTCAGGAACGGTCTGTCGCATTTGGTATCACATAGCTGAAGGCGCTATTCTGGTGGATAAAACTGGCTATCGTTTCACACAAGAAACGCAGGGAATTTGTCATATTACACCGCATATTGCTACGCTCCCAGGACGCCGTCATTACCTTGTGATGGATAAAACGATGTGGGAGGCCGTGCTTAAAAAGTACCCTGCAGGTGCATTCGGTTGGGACAATCAGCGTGTCGAGGTTGAACTTGATAAAGGAATCGCTTTGGTTCGGGCAAACAGCATTCAACTGCTTGCGAAGAAGGCCGGTTTAAATGAAAAAGGACTTGTTGCTCAAGTTGCTCAGTGGAACAAGGCTGTTGATAAGGGTAGAGATGATCAATTTGGTCGTACTGGTTTCCAGCGTAGGATTGAAAAGGGGCCTTTTTATTTGGTAGTGCTCTCAACGTATACCATTATTTCGTCAGGTGGTCTGTGTTGTAATGATCGGATGCAGGTTTTGCGTTGGGATGATGAACCGATTGGTGGTCTGTATGCGGCTGGAGAAACGGTTGGTGCAATCCATGGAAATTCGTATTGTGGTGGTTGTGCAAACGGATTTGCTCAGACGAGTGGTTGGGTTGCAGGTCGTCTCGTGATGGGAGCGTCGTTGCCACAAGTGCCTGATCGCAGTTGATAATTTGACCAATCTGTGTTGGAACTGCTTTCTTCTATTTTGAGGTGAGCAGTTTTGAACTTAACCGTAAAAAATATTTTTTTGATTGATTATCACTCGAATGCTTTGCTTCAATGTTTTTTAATTTTCGTGATCGACAGGTTATTAACTGCCACTTTGGATGCTGGATCATCAATATTTTTCTCGGTTTCACGCTGAGTGTGTTCGGCAAATGCGCCATAGCAAACAGTTTGTCATCATCTGATTCAGGGCACTCCAAGGTATTGCGTGTGGCAGTGACTCAGTGCGAAGACCACTTGGATTATCGGGAAATTATTGCGAATTTCTTGGATGTTGTGAAAACGAGTATTTCAGCTGATATGCAGATTGACATCCGATATTTAGACATCAATGCGATTGACAAAAGCGTCCGAGATGGTTCGATAGATATTTTCCTCGCCAACAGTGCCATGTTTAGAACATTGACTTCTGCTGGGGTAAAGGACCTAGCTACCGTAATAACTGACCGTACGCCTAATCCTAACGAAGGTGACGGAGCTACATGGATTGTGCGATCTGAACGCCATGATCTCCAGGCTCCGCAGGATCTTGCTGGAAGAAGTGTGAGCGCCAAGGCTGAAAATTCACTGGCGGGATGGTATTTTGCCCTCGGTGAGTTGATATATGACGGAATTAATCCAGATAATTTTTTTCATCGTACAGAATTCGTTGGGTGGAATACGGATGAGGTTATCGAAAATGTACTCAATGGCCGAACAGATGCGGGCGTATTGCCAGCTTGCTATTTGGAGGAGTACACAGCGGCGCATCCGCAAATTCGAGGTAAGCTTAAAGCTATTGGGCTTAAATCATCGGGCAGTCTTCCGTGTGTTGTATCAACTCGCCTTTATCCCAACTGGACTGTTGTGATTACGCCCTCCATGCCGCTTGATATTGCTAAGCGCGTATCTGCTGGTCTTTTGTCAGAATCCTCGGGGTTCCATGGAATTGCTTGGAGCGTTGCAACAAGATTTGATCTTGTAGACAATGTTTTTCAGGTACTGCGCGTAGGTCCGTACGCATATCTTCGAGAGTGGTCGCTCAAGCGGTTTGCGCAGCAATATGCATTAGTTCTCATCTTGTTGGTGGGAGGTGTCTTGGGACTCCTGTTTTATAGCATTGGAGCCAATAGACTTATCAAGGTGAGAACTCGTCAGCTCTCTGATGCGATGCGCCGTCAGTCGGCTGTCAAAAATCAATACGAAGAGGCGCAGAGGCAATTAGTCATTCTTCAGCGAATGGGCTTGCTCAATCAAGTGTCAAGTATCCTTGCTCATGAGCTTCGACAGCCTCTTGGTGCAATTCTTTATTATGCACACGGTCTTTCAAGACTGATTGAATCTGGACGATCAGACCAAGAAAAAACGCTTGGAATTGTCAATGAGATGGCGTCGAAAGCACAGGCTGCTAATAGCATCATTGCTAATATTCGGCGTTTTACGAAGCAGGGTATTGCGTTGCAGCCTTGTGATCTTCGAGAAGTGGTTCAAAAGGCTGTGGATGGTTTTCTGCTTTCTTCTGGGGCGGCAGAAGCCATCATGGTCGATGCCCCTGAACCTGTGCCCGTAGCTGCAGATCCCTTTGAGATAGAACTTGTCACTGTAAACCTTCTGCGGAATGCATCCGAGGTATTGAAGTCCGTGGCAAATGCCAAAATTCATGTGCGCGTTTTCGTGCAATACCATGGAGACAAGCAATCTATGGCAGTCCTTGAGGTGGAAGATAATGGCCCTAGACTTTCTCCATCAGCATTGAAGTTACTTGATAAACCTTTTTCTTCACAGAAGGATGAAGGCACAGGAGTTGGTTTGAGCATTGTGCGAGATGTAGCCGATACACATCACGGCCATGTGTATTTTAAGGCTGGTTCTTCTGGTGGATTACGCGTCATATTTGTAATACCGCTGCAAGAATAAGAGGCTGCAATGAAAAATACACAGGAAATTGTTCGGGTTGTAGATGACAACAACGATCAGCGAGAAGCACTTGTTTTCATGCTTCAAACTGAAGGCTATGAAGTGCAGAGCTATGCAAGCGCCAAGGCTTTTCTCGCCGGTAATATGCCGTCTGTTCCAGGAGTCTTAATTCTGGATCTTCAGATGCCAGAAATGAATGGATTGGAACTTCAAGCAGAACTTAATCGTCAAGGGTCAACACTTCCTGTCATTTTTCTTTCTGCCCATGGTGATCTTCCTCAGGCCGTCAAGGCGATGAAACAGGGTAGCTGCGATTTTCTTGAAAAACCCGCAGAAGCAGATCTTTTACTTGAGACAGTTGCGAAGGTACTTGAACGCGACCGCATCGTTCGTGGAGCAGGCATTACTCCGAGAATCGCGCAGTTGCGGCTACAACGTCTTTCAGCGCGAGAGCTTGATGTGGCACGACTTCTCGCCAAGGGGCTTTTGAAGCGTACCGCTGCGGAACGACTCGGTATCAGTGAAAAAACGGTTGATGCACATTGCAGAACAATTTATTTAAAGCTTGAGATCAATTCTTCTGCAGAATTGGCTGCATTAATGTGCGCAGCTACGCTGAAATCTCCGGATAAACGCACAGGTTGATACGCGCTAAGCGCCTTAAGGTGCTCTCCAAATTATTGTCTGTTTCACTGATTCTGACTCTCAGAATAAAAAGGAGACAAGAAATGGAAAATCTATCGCGTCGTCAATTTGTCCGTCGTGCCGCGTCTGTTGCCACTATTACTGGCGCAGGCAGTTTGTCCGTACGCAGTGTGTTTGCTGCCTCAGCGCCTCAAACTTATGAGGTTACAACAGATGTACTTGTTGTTGGTGCTGGCGCCGCTGGTCTTTTTGCTGCTGTGGCGGCTATGGAATCTGGAGTTAAGCGCGTTATGGTGATTGATAAGAGTTCGATCCCATACCTGAATTCAACTTCGTTGTCGGCAGGGTTAATTACGGCTTCAGGGACCGAAGCTCAAAAAGCCGCAGGTATTCATGATGAACATGGCAAAGATCAACTTGCTGCGGAAATAATCAAGACGGGTGGCGGAATCAACAATCGTATGTTGGTTGACAAGTTCACAGCGCTGGGGGCTTCAGCATTTGATTGGCTCAGTGAGCATGGTGTGGAACTGACGCCTGTAGATAATGCTTCCTTCGCGGTCCGTCGCATGCATCGGAATCAAAAGTTCTCCGGTTCTGCCTATATTGACGTTTTGTTTCCAGAAGCCAAACGACTTGGTGTGGAAATCAAAATGAAGACGAAGGCCCTATCACTCATCACAACACTGGAAGGAGATCACGTTTTAGGGCTTTACGCTGAGCATCGTGGTCAAAAAATTGCTATTCGTGCAGAGAAAGGAGTCGTGCTTGCTACTGGCGGTTTTGCGAGCAACGGACAGATGGCTGACAACTATCTGCTCGACTTCCCGGGAGTGTTAAGTTCGGCTTCGTCACTCAGTACGGGTGACGGTATCCTCATGGCCTCCAAGATTGGGGCTGGGACGAGTCACATGAATTACGCAGCTGTTTATGCATATGGCATACCGACAGAACCTGAAAAACGACGTGGAGTAATTCTGCGTGCTGGCGTTATGAATTTGTATGGTTCCATCACGGTTGGCGAAGACGGACGACGATTCATTCAAGACGAAGCTAGCCCCACGAGCGTTTCAAATGCTATGGTGCTTAAGCAGTTCAAAAAGGTTTATGTGATCGCCACAAAGACTCAGGTTGACGATTTCCTCAAGCACGAACCATTGCAGGTGCTTGGATGGAGTCAACCAACTTTTGAAAAGGAACTCGCTGAACAACGGATTTTTATTCGTGCTGCAGATTCCATTCAAGCGCTTGCCAATAAGCTTGGACTCGATGCTCAAACTCTCTCCGAAACGATTGGTCGCTACAACCAGTATGTTGCTCAAGGCAAAGATGAGGAATTCAATCGTCGTTACATGAAGGGAGATTTCACAAAAGGTCCATATTATGGGTTTATTTGTCAACCGATTGCATTGCTTACACTTGGTGGGCTGCGCGTTGATGAGCATATGAACGTTCTGGATGTCTACGGTAAAAGCATCAAAGGACTCTATGCAGCAGGGGAAATCCTCGGTGGTATTCATGGATCGTCATACACCGGGGGAGATTCTCTAGGAGCGGCGCTCACATTGGGCCGGTTGGCTGGACAGAGCGTAGCGCGTTGACACTCTTACGAGGTTTCCTGATGAGTTTTCACGCATTTTGTTGCGCGTGAAGCTCACATTGATAGCCATTACTATAGGAGAACATTACTAAATTTCTCCGAGCTCATGGCTGGCGCGGCCAAATTGTCGGTGCCGCTCATTGCTGATGTGGGGGTAGGGGCAAGCTGGAACGACGCGCATTAAGGCGTCGATTCCCTGGCCGCCAAAAAAACGCTCCGAGGATTGAGATCCGCGGAGCGTTTTTTTGATGGAGCTGCGCTTTTCTTTAGTCGCACTTGCCTGCGCGTTCCGGAAGCAGTTCAACGAGCTTCTCGCCCTTGTCGTTCCAAAGCACAATGCCCTCTCCGTCGGCCGCCGCCGTGATGTACTTGGCCGCTCCGAGAAGGCTGAGGAATTTCTTCTCGACTTCCATGAAGGCTGGACCGCACAAGCGCATCGTCGTGGCGATTTGACCCAAATCGATCGTTTTGCCGTCCTGCTTCCAGCTGCCGAGCATGCGGTTGCAGCCAGCCTGCCCAGAGATGCGGCCGTCGGCGCCAAAGCGGATAGAGGGCGGCAGTTCACAGTCTTCGCTGGCGCCGTCAACCCACATGAAGGAACGATCCGCGAGTTGAGCGGGTTTTTCGCCTGAGAGCGGCTCAGCGCCGCTGCCGGTTGTGGCGGTGGAGGCGCAGCCGGCAGCAAGTGCAGCGCAGCAAAGGGCAGGAAGCAGTTTCTTCAGCATGGCAAGGTTTCCTCAATAAGGGTGGATGGCAGGCATACCTACGTCTGACATCGGGTATTCATTTCGCACTGCCGCATCCTATCGCATCAGAAGATCGATTGAAGACTCTGCAACAGACGGCAAAGAATTTGCTCCCAGCGTCTCCCCAAAAAAGAAGATCCCGGGCTTCAAAGTGAAGACCGGGACCGTTTCGTCATTGAGCAGTGCGGCCGCATAAAGCTTCCGCGCTGGCGCAGACGGCAGGATTAGGCTTCGCCTTCCTGATAGGGTTCCTTATTGAGGTCGCCTTCGAGGTTGGTGACAACCAGTGCGCTCGCCACGTCGCCCACCACATTGATGGACGTACGGATCATGTCGAGAATACGGTCGATGCCGGCAATCAGTGCAACCGCTTCGAGCGGAATGCCGACCTGCGTAAAGACGATCGTCGTCATGATCAAACCCGCACCTGGGACACCAGCCGTACCGACGGCCGCAAACACACCCATCAGAACGATGGTGGCCTGATCGGTGATCGAGAGCGGGATGCCGAAGACTTCAGACGCAAAGACTGCGCAGACGCCCATATATACCGCAGTACCGTTCATGTTGACGGTGTTGCCGAGCGGGATCGAGAAAGAGGCGATGGACTTCGAAGCACCGAGCTTGCGGGCGGCCTTTAAGTTGGCTGGCAGAGCAGCTGCGGACGAGCAAGTCGTGAAAGCAATGAGCCACGGCTCAAAGATGCCCTTGAGGAACTTCACCGGAGGCGTACGGCCTAGCAGTGCAACCATCGGCACCAGAACGATGAAGACCAGACAGAACGTTGCGAGGAAGGAAGTGAGCACCAGCGAGAAGAGCGGCAGCAGCACGGAGAGACCGTGACGGGCAACCGTAAAGGCAATCAAGCCGAACACGCCGATCGGGGCGTAGAGCATGACCATGTTCGTCACGCGGATCATCACGTCGCCGACAAGCTCGAAGAAGGTGAGCACGGGTTTGCCGCGTTCACCCAGCGCAGAAAGGCCAAAGCCGAAGATCACCGCAAAGAAAATGATCTGCAGCATGCTGCCCTTAGACATGGCTTCCATCGGATTGATCGGAACGATCTCCAGAAGCGTCGTCGTCAGGCTGGGCGCCGTGACCGCCTTGGCCACCAGCGAGTCGGTCGAAAGATCAAGACCAATGCCCGGACGGATCCAGTTGGCAAAGAGAATGCCGAAAAGGACGGACAACGCCGTGGTGATGGCGTACACGAGCAGCACTTTGCCGGCAACGCGGCCGAGCTTAGAGGTGTCGGCAATACCGGCGCAGCCGGCAATAATCGTGGCGACGACCAGAGGCACCACCACCATGCGGATCAGGCGAATGAAAAGCTGCCCGAGGGGCTGGAGGTAGGTCTGCGCGAAGGCTGAGTCGACAAACGCGCCGACCACGACGCCCAACGCAAGGCCGATCATCATCTGCCACGCGAGCGAGATTTTAGGTTTGGATGCCATATTTTTTCTCCTGCGCCGGATTTTTTGGAAGAAAATGAGACGCTTCGAGTTTTCTGCTCCAGTGCAGGTCCTCCCGGACATCTTCACCGGCTTGGGCAGGGACGAGCACTCCATCCGCCTGCCTTCAATCGATTATAGGAAGTGAAATTGTTTGAAACATCGCCCTAAAACATACGTATTTATACTTAAAAAATCTTGTAAATAATGTCAATAAATCTCAACTTATTGATTTATCACATTATCCGACCGTGTCCCTTTACAGATTTTTTGAGTTGATGTTTGCGCTGGCGCAAATACGTTTTTTGATTCCGTATTTCTTCTATTTGCGGAAAACCCGCACTGCATGGGGAAATGTCTTAGACATCTGTTTATGAGAACAGGTGCAATACGTTGTATGCGGAATCAAGATTGAAGAATTTTGGAGTTCTTCAGAGCAAAAGCCAACAGCAAATGACGAGCTAAGTGGAATGCCCTACGTTTAAACCGTTGTTCTGGCAGCTTGAATGTGCATTCAGCCTGAAAATATGTTGTTTTCATTGTCAGATCCTGCAGATTCACCTGCCGTGTTTTGGGAGGGGTCTTTCGTTTCGAGGACGTTCGCTTTGTCTTTTGAATGCAGGATGAAAGACGCAATGCATGAGACTGATAGATTTGAGTCGCAAAGAAGCAAAAATCTGAGGCCAACGGGCTGAAAACGAGAGCTTGGCGGCCTTTGAAGAGGCATCCTTTGGTCGTTCATGTTTGTAAACTAAGAGCGGCTATCTGGAACAATGTTTAAACCTGGGCAGTCACATCAAATCCTTACGGAAGAAAGTAAGGTTTCGCAGGCTATGGAAGGTTTTCCAGCGGAGCTCAGGCGGCTAAAATGAACCGTTTGAACCTCTGCAGATTTTCCGGGCGGCGGCCAGTCTTCTGGAATGTTCTGCGGAAGGAGTTTTTCAATACCTTAAGCGCAGGTTCGTCATGTCCAATGCAGCAGCTCCAGAAGATGTCGAGAAGCTTTCCTTTGAAGACGCACTCGACGAGCTCGAACGCATTACAGCTGAGATGGCCTCCGGCAATGCCACGCTGGATCAGAGCGTCAACAGTTATGAGCGCGGCGCGCAGCTGCTTAAGCGCTGCCGAGCGGAGCTCAATCGCGCCCGCCAGTCGATCGAGCGCATCCGTGTGGAGGACGGTGAGGTTAAGCGTCAAACGTCTGACGCTTCCCCCTCTGAAGCATCCATCCCTTCTGCCGATACCCTCAACGAGAACGATCTTCCCTTTTAACCGGGGAGCGCCCTCACTGCGTCCTGCACAACCTTTTATAGAAGAAAGCCCTCATGTCGACGATCCCGACGACCTCAGCCGCCGAACTCGAGTTCCAACGATGGATGAAGGAGCGTGTCAGCCACTTTGAGTGGTTTGCCGAAAAAATGCTGCCGCAGACGGGCATCGGTGCCAAACGTCTTGTGGGGGCTATGCGGTATTCGCTCCTTGGCGGCGGCAAGCGCATTCGGCCGCTGCTTTGTTATGCCGCCGGTGCCGTATCAGGCGCGCCGGAGGAGGTGCTTGACCGCGCCGCGCTCGCGCTTGAAATGATTCACAGCTACAGTCTCGTGCACGACGACATGCCCTCCATGGACAACGACACGCTCCGCCGAGGCCGTGCCACGACGCATGTGCGCTACGGCGAAGCGATGGCGATGCTTGCGGGCGATGCGCTGCAGACTGAGGCCTTTACTGTGCTGTCGTCGCCCTCGGTGCCGCCCGAAGCTGCGCAGCGTCTCGTGCAGACCTTGGCCCGTGCCGCCGGCGTCTGGGGCATGTGCGGCGGCCAGGCGCTTGATTTGGAAATGGTGGGGCAAAAACCCGGAGCGGCTGAACTCTCTCGAATGCAGGCGATGAAGACGGGCGCCATGATCATGGCCGCCGTCCTCATGGGCGCTCAGTCGGGCATTTGGACCGCGCTTGGAGATCAGGCGAAGGCGGGGCTTGCCGCTTATGCGGATGCCCTCGGCGTGGCCTTCCAAGTCGTGGACGATATTCTCGACTGCACGCAGGATACGATGACTTTGGGAAAAACCGCCGGCAAAGATGCCAAGGACGACAAGCCTACCTGGGTTTCACTTTTGGGACTCGACGGTGCCAAGGCACGTGCCAAAGCGCTCGAAGAGGATGCCGAAAAAGCGCTGCAACTCCTTGCGGCTGACCCGGCAGTGCCGGCCGGCGCTGAAGCGCGTCTGCGCGAAATTGCGCTTTATGTCGTGCGCCGCACGCATTGAATCGACGTTACTTGATTAAAAAAGAAAGCAAACCCCATAACGGTGACTGCGGAGACGGGCGGATGAGTATGAGCGAAGAGAAGAACCCCATTCCTTTTGGCGAGCCAATGGACTATCCGGTACTCGACAAGATATCGGCGCCAGAGGATTTGAGGAAACTTCCGGAATCCTCGCTCCCAGAGCTTGCCAGAGAACTTCGGCACTTTATTGTGGATTCCGTCTCTAAGACGGGCGGCCATCTCTCGAGCTCTTTGGGAGCGGTAGAGCTCGCCATTGCGCTCCACTACGTCTTCAATACGCCCTACGACCGCATTGTCTGGGATGTGGGACATCAGGCCTATGCACATAAGATTCTGACCGGCCGCAGAGAAGGCATGGCCAAACTGCGCCAGCTTGGCGGCATTTCAGGGTTCCCTAAGCGCTCAGAATCCGAATACGACGCTTTCGGTACGGCGCACAGCTCAACCTCTATTTCGGCAGCACTCGGCATGGCCGTAGCAGCCCATTTGGCGGGCGAACGTGACCGCTGGGCCATCGCGGTGATCGGTGACGGTGCGCTCACCGGGGGTATGGCGATTGAGGCGCTCAACGATGCGGGGGTTTGGAAAAAGGGGGTAAAGCTCCTGGTAATCGTCAACGACAACGACTGCTCCATTTCGCCGCCGGCGGGTGCGCTTTCCAAAAATCTAGCCAAAATCGTCTCGACGAGAGCCTTCAACTGCGCCCGCGAGATCAGCAAGCGCGTGCTCAAGCCCGTGCCGCATCTTTGGGAAGTGGCTAAGCTCATGGAACGGCAGACCATCGGGTTTTTCAGCCCTCAGGCCGCGCTTTTTTCCACGTTTGACCTCAATTACTACGGTCCTGTCGACGGACATGACATCTTTGCGCTCGTTGAAGTCTTGAAAAATCTCCGGCAGATGGACTGCCCGATGGTGCTCCATACGGCCACTATCAAGGGTAAGGGCTATGCCTTTGCCGAAGCCGATCCGACGCTTTATCACGGCGTGTCGCCTTTCAATCCGAAAGTCGGCATCATCAAGTCCGGAAAACCCTCTGCGCCAACCTATACGCAGATCTTCAGCCGCTGGGTGAACAGTATGGCAGCCCGCGACCATCGCCTTTATGCCATCACACCGGCCATGCGTGAGGGCTCTGGTCTCGTTGAATTTGAGAAAAACTTTCCGGACCGCTATCGCGATGTGGCCATTGCCGAGCAGCATGCCGTCACTTATGCTGCCGGTTTGGCATGCGGCGGTCTGAAGCCCGTTGTGGCGATCTATTCCACATTTCTGCAGCGTGCACTCGATCAGCTCATTCATGATGTGGCGCTGCAGAATCTTCCGGTGATGTTTGCCGTCGACCGCGGCGGTATCGTAGGGGCGGACGGCGCAACACATCAGGGTGTTTTCGATATCGCTGAACTCCGCAGCGTGCCGAATATGACCGTGATGACGCCCTCCAACGAACGAGAAACACGGCTTCTGCTCAACACGGCTTTTGCCATGGATACCCCAGCCGCAGTGCGCTATCCGCGCGGCAAGGGACCGGGCACGGATCCCGGAGAGGATTTCGAAACGGTGGAGATCGGCCGCGCGCTGAAGAGGCGAACCGGCACTCGCACGGCCTTTTTGGGTTTTGGTTCCATGACCAATGTGCTCGAGAAGGCAGCGCAAAATTTGGACGGCACGCTCTGGGACATGCGCTTTGTGAAGCCGATTGACCGCGAGGCGGTCATTGAAGCTGCCCGTACACATGATCTGATTGTGACCGCTGAAGAAGGCGTGCTGGCGGGCGGGGCGGGCGACGCTGTTATGGAAGTGATTGCCGAGGCCGGCCTCACCACTCCTGTGCTGTGCTTTGGCATTCCTGACGAATTTATTGAGCAGGGCACTCAGGCAGAGATTTACGAAATGCTGGGTTTGACGCCCGAAGCGATTGAAGCCAAAGTGGTCGAGCGGCTCGCCGAGCTCTCCTGATGCCTGCCGCCCGCGCGGCAGCAGACTTCATTTAGGCCGCTGGAAAGCGGTTGGGAAAGGATCTGCGTGCTTTGGCCGCTGGATGCATCATCGAATTGACTACCACGGGGCGGCTCTCACCGCCTCGCGCTTATGCGCCGAAGAGACTGGCGCTTGTCTTCCTATAATGGTCTGAATGACCGCTCGCTCCGGGCGGCTGAAGAGATGTTGGAATCCGCCATGCTCAAGATCGAATACGACAAGCCGCTTGCCGCCCTCACGACCTTTCACCTGCGTGCCAATGCCGAGGCCTGGGTCGAAGTTGCCTCGTTGGAAGATATTCGCGATGCACTCAGCATAGCGAAGGGCCGCGGTTGGCAGACGACGATTTTAGGGGGCGGTTCGAATGTTGTCCCGATGCCGTTGGTGCCGGGTCTTGTCATCCATCCGGTATTTCGCGGAATCCATGAAGCGCAAAGCGAGAGCGGCTCCCTTGTCGTCGTCGTTGGGGCTGCCGAAGCGCTCGATGATCTGGTTCGCTACACCGTCGGAAAAGGATTGGGCGGACTCGAAAATCTCGCAGCCATTCCAGGCTCTGTCGGCGGTGCGGTCGTCCAAAATGCCGGCGCCTACGGCGTTGAAATGGCCGAAAGAATCGCCTGGGTGCGCGTTTATGATCCGGATATCGATGATTTCCGGACCCTGACGCCGACAGAATGCGATTTTGGTTATCGCACGAGCATCTTCAAGTCAAAGGCCGGTTCACGGCTCATCATTACCGAGGCGGCCTTTGTGCTTCCTCAGGTTTGGCAGCCGGTGACGGCTTATAAAGACCTCTCTTCGCTCTTTGCCGACCGAGATCCGGCGTCTGTAACGCCGGCTGAAATTGAAACTGCTGTGCGAAATCTTCGTGCCCAGAAACTGCCCGATCCTTCGCAAACGGGCAGTGCCGGATCCTTCTTTAAGAACCCGGTAGTCACGAAACTGAAGGCGCGGGAACTCATTACGCTTCACCCCAATCTGGTGTCCTATCCGCTTGCCGGCGGGCGCGCTAAGCTCGCTGCCGGGTGGCTCATTGAGGCTGCAGGACTGAAAGGCCTCTCCTCGGGCGATGCGGCCGTTTGGCCGGCACATGCGCTTATTCTGATCAACCGCGGCAGGGCGACGGGTGAGGATGTTCTCAAACTCGGCCGTGAAATCGCCGAACGGGTTGAACGCCGATTTGGGGTTGTGCTGGAACCGGAACCGATCTTTTTGGGCAAAGATTTCCGCTGAACGATGAATCGGGTGCGCAGCGCAACAGCTCGTTACGCCTTTTGGGGTTTCCCCTAAGTTTTTCGTTCCTCAATATGCTCGTCTAAGGCGACAATGTCGCTTCGGGGAAGTGAGTTTCGTTTGCAGCATTCGGTGCCGATGAACTTCTGAGGCCGTTCGAAAGGGGAAAGCATGCAGGAAAAGAAAAAAGTGTCGTCGTCGTCGGCTGTGAATGCCGTCGGCACTTACAGCTTAGGCGAAGAGATTGCCAATGCAGTGACGCACGGTCTGGCAGTTCTGCTTTCGATTGCCGGTCTCGTTCTGATGATTATCTTTGCTGTTCGTCAGTCGGCCGGCGCTCTGGCCATCGTCAGCACATCGATTTTCGGTGCGTCGATGATCATCCTTTATACGGTTTCGACGCTCTACCACGCGATTCCGAATCTGCGTGCCAAACGTGTGCTGCAGGTATTGGACCACAGTGCGATTTACATCCTGATTGCGGGGAGCTATACGCCGTTTTGTCTGATTACGCTCGGCGGCACCACGGGCATTGTGCTTTGCTCGGTGGTGTGGACCATTGCACTTTTTGGGGCATGCTTTCAGCCTTTGCTTTTAAGAGCGGCGGATTGGCTCAACTGCGTGCTCTACCTCGCGCTCGGCTGGTGCATTGTGTTTGTCGCCGAACCTTTGATTGAATCGCTTCCGACGGGCGGTCTTTGGCTTTTGGCGGCGGGCGGCATCACTTATTCGCTCGGCATCATCTTCTATTTGTGGGAGAAGCTCCCCTATAACCATGCGGTCTGGCATGTGTTTGTGCTGGCGGGGACCATGCTGCAGTTCTTTGCAGTGCTTTTTTATGTGATTCCGCATGGAACGGCGGCGTGAGGTCTGACGTCCGAAGCTTCTCGGGCAGCACTCAGGTTTAAAGTCAAAACAAATGCGGCGCATCGCTTTTTTTGAAGAGCGGTGCGCCGCGTTTTAGAGGCTTGAAGCGCGTGAGATCAGCCGTTTGCCCTCATTTCGCGCAGATGCATCAGGCCTTCTTGGCAACCTTTGCCTTGGCGCGGGCGGCTGCATCCTGAGCGGCATGGCGGCCGAAAATAACCGCGGCCGTCAGCTGAGAGCCGACGATGTAGTTCCAGTAGAACAGTCCGCCGATAGCATTGCCGGCTGCGTACAGACCCGGAACCGGCTGCTGCTCGGCGTTGAGAACCTGTCCTTTGGCATTGATCTTCGGGCCGCCGAAGGTGGCAGTCATGCCGCCGGAGAAGGGAAGCGCGAGGAACGGAGCTTTGACAACAAGGCGCGGCTCCTTGAGCGTATTGCCCGGCGTGAGGGCTGCGGCCTTCCCGGACTTCACGGCCTCGTTGTAGCCTTCCATCGTCTTGGTGAAGACTTCGGGGTCGACCCCCATCTGCTTGGCAAGCTCAGCGTAGGTGTCGGCCTGATAGACCGGCGCTTTCTTCGCACGATAGCGGTCCAGACGCGTGGTCACCGTATCGTTTTCCAGCACCGCACTGTCGATCACGATATAGGCGAGATTGTTGCGCGTGATGACCGGAAGCTCCTTGGCCATTTCAACGTAGGTCTTGGCTTCGTTGATGATGCGGTCGCCGTTCGTGCCGACGATTACGCCGTAATTGACGAGGGTAGACGGGTTCGCCTGCGTCTGGGCGTGAATCGGACCGCCATGGAACTGGTCCATATTCATGTAGTACGGGAAGAAGGGCCGCGTGAGTTCGACGTTCTCGCCCATCAGATAGGGAGAACCGCGCAGCGGCATCCAGGCTACGCCGCCGCCCATGTACTTACAGACCATTTCCTTGTTGGCATGGAAACCGCCCGTGGCCATCAGAACGCCGCCCTTGGCGTGGAAGACCACTTCGCCTTCGGTCTTGGAGACCGCTCGGACGCCCGTGCACTCAAGCGTCGGCGTTTTCAGAAGTTCAATGACTTTGGTGTTTGTAAAGAACTTGATCTTCGGATTCTTTTTAACTTGTTCGAGCAGCTGCGTGATGAGCTGCGCGCCGCCCGGCTTCTTCGGGCCGTCGACCACGTGTCCGCGCACGAGCCCCGGCCAAACTTCCTTCACAATCTTCTTGAAGTTGATGCCGACGCGATCATGAAGCCACTGCACGGCGCCAGCGCTTTCATCGGCATATACGCGGGTGAGCTGCGGATCGCCGCGGCCCTGCGAAACCTTCATCATGTCTTCGTAGAAGGCGTCGACCGTATCGGTAAGCCCCTGTTCCTTCTGGACGTAGGTGTTCGTGGCGTTGAAGATGCCGCCCGCGTAGATCGTGTTGCCAAAAGGCATGCCCATTTTTTCAAGGACGGCAACCGTGGCGCCCTGATCAGCAGCTTCGAGCGCTGCGGAAAGGCCCGCACAGCCTGCACCGACCACGACGAAGTCGAATTTGTAATCCTTCGCTTGGCTGGCCGGTTTGGCCTCGGCAGCTCCAGCCCCAAGCATGGTGCCGGCGGCGGCTGCCGCACCAAAGAGTCCGCTCTTGAGAGCGTCGCGGCGATTGAGTGAATTCATGGAATTGCTCCTTTCCTTATTCGTATGCACCGAATGCGCCAGCTCAATAGTTGTCGGCGGGCGACTCGTGTTCGGATGTTTGATTCTCATGCCGGAGGACCACTACGTAGCCCGGCATTAAATCAAGTTAACGGATAATAACAATTCTCATTCTCATCAATCGTCTACAAAAGTAACGGTTCGAAAAGCTTCTCTCAAGCCTCATGAAGCTTGCTCGAGCGGATGAAAAAAAGGCGCCAAAAGAAGCGTGCCCGCCGATTGGCAACGATCGGCAGACGGGTTACCGTCAGAAGAGAACGGCATTCAAAAAAATGTCATGCCGCTACAAAACCGCCAGATAAAACAAAGCCCCGAACCAGTGACTATTCGGGGCTTCGTTGATGAAGCAATCGGGAATCCCCGCGGCGCCTGAGGGAACAGCCGCAGTCGGATTCAGGGCTTCAATTAGGCGAGGGCCTTAATCTCGGCGGCGAGACGGCTCTTGTGGCGTGCCGCGGCATTGCCGTGGAGCACACCCTTGCGGGCCATCTTGTCGATCGTGGATTCGGCAGCCTTGAAGGCTTCCTGGGCAGCAGCCTTGTCGCCGGCGGCGACGAGCTTGCGCACCTTCTTGATGGCGGTGCGGTACTGGCTGCGCTGGGCGGCGAGATGCAGGTTGCGCGCAACCGTCTGACGGGCGCGCTTGCGAGCTTGCTTGGTGTTAGCCATTTTTTTGAATTGTCCTAAAAATCAGTCGACGATCTGTTTTTGATTCCGATCGCCGCTGCAAACTTGTCGCGAGCGTGGGCTCGACCGGTAAGTAGGTTGTCTTTTCGGGCTTTTAGAGAACAATTCCCGGTCGATACTGCGCTCAAAAAGCGACACGAGGGAAGTGCTCAGGCTCGAAAAGCCCTAGACTATACCACCTTTAAAAAACAAAAGGACAGCGACGAGATGGTTTTCTTCATTTCGTACGCTGTTGCTCGCTATCCATGTCGCTATTCAAATCTGCCGCTACGATCTCCGCACTCACTCTGGCTTCACGCATCACGGGTGTGATTCGTGACATGCTGATTGCCCGATATTTTGGCGCTACGGCTGCGACCGATGCGTTTTATGTTGCATTCCGCCTTCCCAACATGCTTCGGCGGCTTTTTGCCGAAGGCGCCTTTCAGCAGGCTTTTGTGCCGATGCTTTCCGACGTTCATGCCAACTCGTCGCCGGAGGCTGAAAAGCGCTTTATCGATCATGTGTTCACAGTGCTTGCTGCAGCAGTGCTGCTGGCAAGCGTTCTGGGCGTCTTAGCCGCGCCGCTTCTCGTGTGGCTCATTGCGAGCGGTCTGCGCGAGACGCCGGAGGCCTTTGATCTGGCAGCGGCGCTCACGCGTGTGATGTTTCCCTACATTGCTTTCATGAGCTTGGTGGCGCTCGCGGCGAGCATCCTCAATACGCTCAAGAAGTTTGCGATTCCTGCGGCCACGCCGATTCTGCTCAATCTCTCCTTTATTGTCTGCTCGGTGGTGCTCGCGCCGAGACTTGAAGAACCCATTTGGGCGCTTGCCGCCGCCGTTGTGCTCGGGGGCGTACTGCAGCTGGCTGCTCAGATACTTGCACTGGCGCGGCTTGGCGTATTCGTGCGTCCGCGCTCTCTTAAAGAGAGCCTCGGCGACTCCGCCGTGCGGCGCGTACTCGCTTTGATGGCCCCGGCTGTTTTCGGTGTGGGCGTGGCACAGCTCTCCATCCTCATCAACACCAACATTGCGAGCTGGCTCGGGCATGGCGCCGTGACGTGGCTCAATTACGCCGACCGTCTGATGGAATTCCCAACGGCGCTTTTGGGCGTTGCTTTGGGCACCGTGCTGCTGCCGAGTCTTTCGGCGGCTTATGCCAAAGGCAATGAAGTCCGCTACAACGCGCTTCTGGACCACGGGCTGCGGCTCGTCGTGCTGGTCGGCGTTCCGGCGGCGGTAGGGCTGTGGCTTACGGCAGAGCTCTTGGTGAGCTTTCTTTTTCAGGGCCGCAGCTTTACGCCGACGGATGTGCATCAAACAGCGATAGCTGTAGTGGGCTATGCCGTCGGTCTCATTGGACTCATCGGTCTCAAGATCATTGCGCCCGCCTTCTATGCACGTAAAGACATTCGCACCCCGGTGCGCGCAGCGATGGCTTCGCTTGTTGCCGTGCAGGCCATTAATCTCGTGGTGGTGCCGCTTTTTGCGCATGCGGGCTTGGCGCTCTCCGTCGGTCTGGGGAGCCTCGTCAACAGCGGCATTCTGCTTTGCGTGCTGCGTCGCCGCGGTATTTATTCGCCGGCGGCGGGCTGGCTCAAGATCTGGCTGCGCACCGCTGCAGCTGTCGCCCTCATGGGCGCGGCGGTATGGTGGGGACAGCAGGGCATTGACTGGACGACGCTCTCGTGGAAAATGCGCGGGCTTGGCGTCTGTGCAGTGGTGGCGGGTGCAGCCGTCATCTATTTCGGATCGCTTTTTGCTTTGGGGTGGCGTCCTCGAGAACTCCGCCCCGTGAAAGAGTAACCCGCGCGGCCTGAGCTCACGCCGTCGATCTTTCGCGCTCAGACAAAAAAGCCCGGAGGTTCACTCTTCAGAGTCCCCATGCGGGCTCGGCCGATCGCCAGTGCGTCTGGCTTAAACGTCGGCGTTAAGCGCTTTTTGCTCTTCTTCTTCGGCGGCGGCGTCGAGCTCTTCGAGCGTGGCAAAGGGCATTTCTGCGGGCCATGCTACCAGCTCGTCTTCGGTGAGGACATTGAGCGCTTCAGAGCCGAGGTAAGCAGTGTTCACCGCGTAGTTAAGTTTGGCGTACACCTCGACGAGGTCGCGGCGCAGGAGCTCAGAGGCAGTCTCTTCATCGGTATGCGCTTCGAGTTTTTCGAGCGCGGCAGCCAGCGATTCGGCGGCGTCAGCAAGGGTCGCATGGAGCCAGGGAGCGGAGACTTCTGACATGGAGAGCCTCGTAAGTAAGAGAAGGGTTAAAAAGATGCTTCATTCTAAGACTTCAGAAGCCGGGATATTGGGGCGTCGTGGGGGCACTAAAGCCATGGGAGTGACGCTCAAAAAGCCACTTTGGAAGCGACAAGACGGCTATTTAAGGGCGCTCCGGGCAGCGCTGCCCTCCGGCTTAAAGTGAAATGCGGCGTTAAGGTTTGCTCTCTATGCTTAGACACACCTGCGGCATCCGCTCATGCATGAATCGAGTGCGGCGGATGACAGAACAAAATACTTCGAGCGCGCACCTTCTTCGGGTAGCGCGCCGTTCCTCAAGGATCACCCGAAATGCCCCAAAGCAAAACGCATTCAAGCCGCGCCAAAAAGCTCGCCAAGCGCCGCGCTGATCAGCAGCGCCGTGCAGTACCACAGACTTATGTGGTGATGCTCGACCAACTGCGCGCGGTGCTCAATAAACGCTTTTATGAAGAACAGGGCTTCCCGCATCTGGAAATCCTTGCCGAACGTTATAAGGGGCCCGTGACCACGGGACATCTTTCAAATTACTTCGAGCTGCAGCATTTCTTCATCGGCATGGGTGCTGCCATGGCCAATGCGCTCTCTCCCGAGCGCAAGTTCTCGATGGAGCAGCGTGAAGACCATTGCGCGGCCGTCGCTTATGCGATTGCTGCGACCATTCTTGACCTGCGCGAAGACTTCCGCGATGTATCGGGCTGGGCGGGCCCTCGGGCGCTCGAAATCCTCCGCAGCCGCTGGGGCCAGTCCAAGATGGCCTACGCCGGCATTACCGACACGGCGAAGTTTATGGACGACCGCAGCATGGCCTGCTACTTCGGCATGGACTTTGTGATGACGTTCCTCGATCTCACGGGGGAACTTGCGCAGTTCGGCAGCGAGAATGTCTTCTCCGTGACAACCTGCAAGGATGAGGTGATCTCTGCCTTTACGAGCTACCTGACGTCAGATCCTGCGCTTGGCGGTTCGCGTCTGGTCGACCTGCAGGAGATTATTGAGGACAACACGGTAACGGCAGAGTTTAAGAGCGACTATCCGAATTGGCGGCCTGAATCCGCTGATGCTTTCAATACGCTGCTGGTTGGCTACAACGCGCTTTCCCCCGCCGATACGGCCTATCTCGAGGAGCTCGTAGCGGATGCGCACTTTAAGCACGATATGCGTGCGCTCTATGTGCGTGCGGAACCGAGCGATTCCGAACAGGGGATGAGAGAAGAAATCGTGATGGGCTATGCGCTGCGCTATGGCCCGAGGTCCAAAGCGGCTTTTGCGGCGGGACGCGATCCCACGGAAGAAGAAATGGATCAGGACGCTGAGGTGATCAACCTGCTGGTCATGACGACTTTTAGCTACGCCGACCCGGCCTTTGTTCCGGGGGTGGACGATGATCCGGCCGGCAGTGAAGCGCGTGGAGACGATGAAGGCGATTCGCATGTCTACCGCATGACGGCGGCGCCTCAGGTGGAAGATGTCTTCAAGTCCTGGAAAGCAGGCGTTCTGGCCGCAGGGAAACCAAAAGATACGGCCGAGTAAGATTGGTCTCTGCATAAAAAAACAGAAAACCGCTCGCGGCTATGCCAAAAAGGCGCGCGAGCGGTTTTTTTGTGTGCTTAAACGAACGCTGCAGTAATGGCTTATGACGGCGTTTAAAAAGCGCGCTTATGCTGATGCGGCAGTGCCCAGGGCTTCGATTTTTTCCGAAAGTTCAAGCCAGTGCATTTCGAGCGCCTCCACTTTGGGGGCGAGCTCTCCGTGCTCGCGCAGGGTTTGGGCAACCTTGCCCTGATCTGCGCCGTTATAAAAGGCCGGATCCGCGAGCTGCGTGTCAAGGGCCTTAAGTTTTTCTGAGAGGGCGTTCATTTCCCGCTCCACCTTCTCGAGCTCCTTCTTCAGGGGCTTACGCAGTTCAGCGATGCGGGCGCGTTCCTGCGCGGCCAATCGGCGCGCTTCCTTATTGTTGACGGGCTGAGCTTCGTTTCGGGCGGCTTTATCCGCTTGATGTTCGGCGCGCGCTTCGGCGGCGGTCACGCGCCGGTGGTCGAGGACGATCTTGGCGTAGTCATCGAGGTCGCCCTCAAACACCTCTTTGCGGCCTTCATGCACCAGCCAGAGTTCATCGGTCACTGCCCGCAGCAGATGGCGGTCGTGGGAGACGAGAAGCACTGCGCCTTCGTAGGTTGAAAGTGCCATGGTGAGTGCTTCGCGCGTTTCCATGTCGAGGTGATTGGTCGGTTCGTCAAGCACGAGCAGATTGGGTTTTTTCCAGGCAATGAGCGCGAGGGCGAGGCGGGCCTTTTCGCCGCCCGACATCGGCGCAACTTTGGCTTCGGCGAAGTCGCCCGAGAAGCGATAGGTGCCGAGGAAGTCGCGCAGTTCCTGCTCGCGGGCGTCTGGCGCCAAATGCCGCAGATGCTCGAGCGGCGTTTCATCCATCCGCAGCTGATCGAGCTGGTGCTGCGCAAAATAACCGATTTCAAGTCCCTGACCGCGGCGCAGTTCGCCCGACATGGGGGTGAGTTCTCCGACAATGGCTTTGACCAGCGTCGATTTGCCCGCGCCGTTGACGCCGAGAATGCCGATGCGCTCGCCCGAACGAATGCTGAAGGAGACGCCCGAAAGCACCACTTTGTCACCGTAGCCGATCTTCAGGTTTTCCCCGTCGACCAAATGCTCAGGCAGCCTCAGGGGCTTGAGAAAATTGAATCGCCATTCGCGTTTGGCGCGTACGGGTTCGACCGCCTGAAGCTTTTCGAGCATTTTGATGCGCGACTGTGCCTGACGGGCTTTGGTGGCCTTGGCACGGAAGCGTTCAATAAAGCTCGTCAGATGCGCTGCCTGCGTTTCATAGGCGCGGCGTGCAGATTCCTGAGCGCGGAGTTTTTCAATGCGAGCCAGTTCAAACTGGGAGTAGTTCCCGGCATAGCGGCAGATCGTGCCGTCTTCAACGGACCAGATGGTATTGACCGCACGATCGAGAAATTCACGGTCGTGTGAAATGATGATGACTGTTGCTTCAACGCGTCGGAGCCAGTTCTCGAGCCAGATGAGCGAATCGATGTCGAGGTGGTTCGTGGGTTCGTCGAGCAGCAGCAGATCAGCCGGGCGCATCAGTGCACGGGCGAGCTGAATACGGTTGCGCCAGCCGCCCGAGAAGTCGTGAACTTTGCGGCAGCTGTCGGCTTCCGCAAAACCCAGACCGGCCAGAATGGCTTTGGCCTGTGCCACCACGGCACCCTCATTGACTTCCGCGAGTTCGCTGTGCGCGGCAGCAAGCGCCATTTCGTCGCCGGAGGCTTCGGCTCGCTTGAGCGCTGCTTTGGCATTCATTAAAGGGGCATGACCGGAAAGCACGCAGTCGATGCAGGAGATATCTTCAACCGTGAAGCTCTGCGCGACATGGGCAATGCGCTCATAGGGCGGCGTTTCAAGTTCGCCGTCTTCGGGGGCAAGGTCCCCCAGAATCGCAGCAAAGAGTGTGGATTTGCCGCAGCCGTTGGGGCCTACCAGACCGATGCGTTCGCTCGGCGAGGCAATGAGATTGGCGTGAGCGTAGAGCAGTCGCGTCCCGCGCATCAGCGCGAGGTTGAGAAGTCGAAGCATGAGCGAGGCGGCGCATTTCGAAACGAGGGCAGACCGGGCAGAGGGCGCCCTCGTTAGGGAATGCGGGTGCAGAAATCAGTGTTGAGTTTTGAAATATTGAGCGAGATCGGCGCGCTGCGCGAGAAACACCTGATCGTCGCCGCCCGAGACCGAAAGCCACGTAATGGGCAGACCGGGGAAAGCCGCTTCAACGGCTTCGAGCCCGTCGCCCACTTCAACGACGATGAAGCCCTCTTCGGTCAAATGATCTGCGGCTTCGGCGAGAATGCGGCGAACGACGTCCATGCCGTCTGCACCGGCAGCCAGGGCGAGGGCCGGTTCATGACGGTATTCGCTCGGCAGCCGCTCCATGGCATCGGTGGTGACATAGGGCGGGTTCGAGATAATGATGTCAAAGCGTCGTCCCTGAAGATTTTCAAAAAGATCGCTCTGAACCAGTTCCAGCGTCTCTTCCATGTCATAGTCTCGGCGATTGATCTTGGCAACCTCAAGCGCAGCTTGGGAAATGTCCGAGCCGGTGACCTTGGCATTGGGAAAAGCACCCTGCGCGAGAATGGCCAGACACCCCGAACCCGTGCAGAGGTCAAGGACGCTATGCACCGCTTCAGGATCTGCGGCCCAAGGGGCCAGATCTTCTTCGAGCAGCTCCGCGATGTAGGAGCGGGGAATCAGCGCACGCTCATCAATGTAGAAGCGGTGTTCGGTGAGCCAGGCTTCCTTCAGGAGATAGGCGGTGGGGGTCTTATCATGCACACGGCGGTCGATGAGATGCACGATTCGCACAAGTTCGTTGTGCGTGAGCGCAGCATCGAGGAACATGTCGAAATTCTCAAACGGGAGTTTCAGCGCTCGGCAGATGAGAAAGGATGCATCTTCGAGAGCGCTTGGCGACCCATGTCCGAATGAAAGATCGGAGGTTTCAAGCTCTGTAACAGCCCAGCGGTAAAGGTCGCGGATCGTTTTCAGGTTGTGGATGGGATCGTCAAGCAGCGGCGCAATTTCGTACATGTTTCGGATATCCCCAGATGTCGCGGAGGCTCCTGAAGTCCGCCAGCCGCTTTGCGGCCAGCAGGTTCGGCAGGGAGCCTCATGAATGTCGTCAGAATTTTTTTGAAGCCTGCATTATAAAGAGGTCGTCTGGGCCGCAAAGATGGGGAACCTCATTCCAATGAAGACGTCTGCGGGTGGTTTGATTCTGATGATGATTCATGGCGACCGGGTTTGGCGGACTCTCGGAGACTGCAAAGAGCGTTTTGTCTCTTCTCTATGACAGTGCTAAAGACGACGAAGAGAAGCGCTGCAGTGTTTTCGATGACGGCAGACTTTTACCGATGGCAGAGCCTCTCCGAGCGTTCCGTTTGCAGCGGCTAGAGACTCTAAGCGCTTTGCCGCAAGGATGGTGAGACCAACGGGGCGACTCTCGCTAAAATGCGTGCAGCTGGTTCTTCCAGTGATCCTCTTCTTTCCTTATTTCGTCTGAGCCTCCTTTGCACCTTCGTCAGATCAAAATCGCCGGCTTCAAAAGCTTCGCGGACCCCGTAGTGATCGAACTGCGGGACCCGCTGATTGCGATCGTGGGCCCGAACGGCTGCGGCAAATCGAACATCATCGATGCGGTTCGCTGGGTGCTCGGCGAAGGCCGCATCGGCGAACTGCGCGGTTCGAGTTCGATGAGCGAACTGATTTTCGCGGGCTCTACCGGCCGTGCGCCGCTCGGACGAGCAAGCGTCGAACTGGTGCTCGACAATGCGGACCATCAGGTGAAAGGGCCGTGGGGGCAGTACGAAGAATTGTCCGTACGCCGCGTGGTCACCAAGGAAGGCGTATCGGCCTACTACATCAATCACCAGCAGGTGCGCCGCCGCGATGTCCAGGAAATCTTCATGGGCACGGGGCTGGGCGCACGCAGCTACGCCATCATTTCGCAGGGCATGATTGCGAGCTTTATTCGCGCCAAGCCCGAAGAGCTGCGCGTTTATTTGGAAGAGGCCGCCGGCGTGTCGCTCTATAAAGAGCGCCGCCGCGAAACGGAAAACCTCCTCAAATCCACCCGGGAAAATCTCGAACGCGCTGCTGACCTTCAGGCCGTGCGGGCTGAAGAGATCACTCGGCTGCAGGCCGAAGCCGATACTGCTGCCCGCTGGCAGGCGCTGAGCGACAAAAAGGTGCAGAGCGAATCGCTTTGGTACTTCCTGCAGTATGAAGATGCAAAGCGCGAATCCGATGCCGCGCGGGCGGCTATTGCGCAGCTCGAAAATGAGATTACGGTTAAGCGCCGTGATCTTGAAACGCTCGAATCGCACTCTGAAGACCTTGCTGCAGCTGAGCGCAGTGCTGACGCGGCGCACCGCAATGCTTCCGACGCCTTCCGTGAAAGCGAGAAGGAGCTCGCCCGCTTGGAGGGCGAGATGAGCCGCATCGTGGAACGCCGGCGATTGGCCGAACGAGACTTTGCGGAGGCCGAAGCCGCACTGAAAGAAAAGCGGGCATTGGCCGAGGAGCTCGAAGTTCGCATTGAATCAGCCGCGCAAAAAGAGGAGCGTCTCGCGGCTGAACTCGAAGAGCTCGATGAAATGAACGCCGCTCGAGATGAAGCCCTCGAAGGCGCTCAGTCTGCTGAAGAGGAGTCGCGCCTGCGGGCGGAGTCTGCCGGCGCACAGCTCGCTCGCGCTCGTACGGAAGTTGAAGTGGCGGAGGCCGGCCTTCAATCTGCTCGTGAGCGAGCGGCGGAAGTGGCAGACCGTATGGCTCGTCTCGAGACCGATGCGGTGGATGCGTCTGAAGCGCACCCGGATGAAGAAACTTTGGCGGCGCTCGCAGAATCTTTAGCCGAAGTCCGCGAATTGCTCGAAGAAACGGCGGCAGCCCGCGAAGACGCCGCTGCCGCAGCAGAAGAAACACGCGAACACGCGAAAGTCGCCCAAGAGGCGTACTTTGCCGCCCTTTCGCAGGTTAAGGCTCTGCGCGCAAAACTCGAAACGCTTTCAGCCGTGCAGCAAAAGGCACTGGAGTCTGACAGCCTCACGGCGTGGCTTCAGGATCAGGGACTCGACGGACTGCCGGAATTGATTCACGAAATCAAGATCGACGACGCCTGGACAACCGCGCTTGAAGCGGTGCTCGAACACCGTGCACGCGCTTTTTTGCTGCGCGATCTGCGTTCCGCTGCCGGGTTCGCAAGCGCTAAGGCGCGCCCGCCGGCGAGACTCGCTTTTGCGGCTCCCGCAGAGACTGCCGCTCATCCGCATCCTGAATGGGCGGCAAAGCGCTTGAGAAGCGTTATCCAAACCGATAATCCGGCGGCGGCTGCAGCGGCCGACGTTTGGACCGCAGGCGTCGGGCTCGCCAATTCGCTCGAGACAGCACTCGCAGCGCGCGCCAACATTCCGCCGGGATGCGCACTGGTGACGCCGCAGGGCGACCTCGTCAATGCGGCGTCTGTTACCTTTTGGGCTGCGGAAGATCCGCGCTTGGCGATCCTTTCCCGAGAACGAGAAATTGCGGAACTTACGCATCAGGTGGAGGCGCTTGACGAGGCAGCGGCAGCCGCTGACGACGCCCGTACGGCTGCGCAGAAAGCCGAAGCTGATGCGCGAGGGCGTGCCGAGGCGCTGCAGCGCGAGGTCGTTGAGCTCGAGCGCCGCACGGCCAAGCTCGTCCTTGAGGAACGAGAAGCCCGCAGTGCGTGGGAGGCCTGGCAGCGCCGAGAGGCCGATCTCAGGCGGTCGCGTGAAGAAATGGAGATCGAGGCTGAGCGGGCCCAAGAGCGTGTAGAGGCAGCGCTTGGCGCCGTAGAAACCAAAACGGAAGCGCTCGACGAGATTCAGCACGCCGCGGGTGAAGCTGCGGCTGCGCATGATCGGCTGCATGACCGGCTGGTTGACCTTAAGCGCGCTGCGGCGGAGTCGATTCATCGTGAGGCCATGAAAAAGCTCGAGGCGTCGCAGGCTCGTGAGTCGCGCACCGAGGCCGAACGGCGGCTCGCGGAAACCCAAAGCGACATTGCCCGAGAATCCAAGCGTCTCGAAGAAACCCGCGAAGTGCTCGATGCCCGTGAAGACGAAAGACTCCAAACCGGCACGTCGGAGCTCCTCGAAAAAAATGCGAGTCTCGAAAAGGCATTGGCTGCCGCACAGACTGAACTTGAAGCGGCCCGCAGCAAACGTGAAGACGAACAGCGGCAGATCAAGCGCTTGAACGAGTCGATTCTTCCGCTGACAGAAGAAATTGCTCGGCTGCGCGTAGAGGCCGAACAGAAGGCGGGACTGCTCGGGCAGTTCTCCGGGCGCATGCAGGAACTTGGTGCGGATTGGACCGAGCTCTCTAAGCTCGCGCAGGAACGAGGCGTCAAGGCCAACACAGTGCGTAACGAGGTCACGCGCCTGATGAATGAAATTGCCGCACTCGGTCCGGTCAATCATGCAGCTTTGGCCCATCTTGAGGCGGCGCAGGAAGCCATTCGCCTCGCAGAAGCTCAGATGCAGGATCTGCGGCAGGCCATTGAGACGCTCGAGGCGGCTATCCGCCGCATTGACGCAGAAACCCGCGCACGCATGCGTGAAACCTTTGACAAGGTCAACGAAAAGTTTAATGACACGTTCCGCGGTCTTTTCGGCGGAGGCCGCGCGGCGCTTCGCATGGAGGGCGACGAGATCCTCTCGGCGGGCGTTGAAGTTTCGGCTCAGCCGCCCGGCAAGCGCAATCAGACCGTGCGGCTTTTGTCGGGCGGCGAACAGGCGCTTACGGCCACGGCGCTCGTCTTTGCCATGTTTAAGCTCAACCCCGCCCCCTTCTGTCTGCTCGACGAAGTCGATGCCCCGCTCGATGAAGCAAATCAGGGACGACTGGCGCGTCTTTGTACCGAAATGAGCGTTGATACGCAGTTCCTCATCATTACGCACCATCGCGTCACGATGGAATATGCCAAGGCGCTGATCGGCGTCACGATGAAGGAGCCCGGGGTGAGCCGCGTGGTATCGGTCGATATTGCGGAGGCCGTCGGCTATGCGCAGCAGGCTAATGAATCGGAGCCGGCCGGTTCCGCCGGTGCGCTCTCCTGATGCGGCCCCGCGGACGTTTTCACTTTGCTTGCATTGGGCTGGCTCCAAACGCTAGGATGCAGGAAAGAGCTGTGCCAAAGCGTTTTTTGGAGCGCGCCGGCAGCGCGCGAAGCCCTCTTTACTGCAGCAGCCTATGAACCCACGACTCTTCTCTTTGCAGCCAGGCGCTGATGCCATCAAGAAACTCGGCGCGCTTCTGGTTCTTGGGGCTTGCGGGCTCTTTTGCCCGCTCTCGGGCAGCGCGGCGGCGGCGCCTTCTCAGCCCGACGCTTTAACGGCGGCGAGCTTCTCGTCGGACTTCCCGGCAGAGCATATGCCGCTCAAGGTGGGCGTGGTGAAATATGTCCGCCCGTCGCCCTACGAACCCATTGTGGAAGCGACGATCGGGGCGCTTAAGCGCGTGTTCGGCACGGCCAACGTCATCGTGACGCATTACGACCTGGCCGGACTCTCGCAGGCCATCCGCGAAGGAGCGGTGGATCTTTTCCTCTCAAGCTCAGGTTTTTACGTCCGCATGGAGCGCTACGGCGCCCGCGCAGCGGCCACCGTAGCGTCTAACAGCTATCCCAATCCCAATCACAACGATGGTTCAACGATCGTCGTGTCTGCCGCTCGGAAGTCTCTCAATAAACTCTCGGACTTAAAGGGCGCGAAGCTCGTTCTTTCTTCTCCTCAGGCCTTCACCGGGCGGCAGCTTGCCGAGCATGTGCTGCTCAAAGCCGGTCTCAACCCCGAAACGCTTTTCAGTTCGCGTGTGTATTTGGGCGACGGCAAGCGTCTCGAGGGCGCCATTCCGATGATTCTTTCGGGAGAGGCGGATGCCGGCATTTTCCGGCTCTGTTATCTCGAAGACTGGCTCGCATCGCACCCCAATGCCAAGGGGCAGCTGAAGGTGCTTAACCGCCTGGATTCCGCGGAGCGGCCCGAGCCCTGCATGCGTTCCACGGCGCTATATCCGTCGTGGACAGTCGCTACAACGCCGGCCACAAATCCGCGGGTATCTCGTCTGGTGCTGCGTGCGCTCTTTGAGATGCCGCCCACGTTTGAGCGGGGCCTTTATTGGAGCGCCGCGACGGACTATTCAAGCGTGGATCAGGTTTTTCATGATCTGCGTATTGGCCCCTATGCCTACCTGCGGGACTGGACAGTCCGCCGGCTGATCGATGAGTACGGCACTTGGATATTGGTCTTTGCGTTGCTCCTCTTAGGGCTCATTTTTCACAGCGTGCGTGTGTCGCAGCTCGTGCGAGTCCGCACGGCTCATCTGCAGGAGGCGCTGCATGAGCAAAAGCGCCTGCAAAGCAATGCTCGAGCGGCGGCCGAACGCGTTGAACATATGAGCCGAGTGGGCGCAGTGGGGCAGCTCTCTACGATTTTTGCCCATGAGATGCGTCAGCCGCTCGCCGCTATCTCGCTCTATGTCTTCGGGCTTAAGCGTCTCGTTCAATCCGGCAGCCTGACCCCTGAAAAGATTGAGGCCATTGCCGGGAAACTGGAGACGCAGACGGCTCGCGCCGACGCGATTGTGAACCGCGTACGGGCTTACGCAAAATCCGATAAGCCCGTGCGGGAAGCCGTGAGTTTGGTCGAGGCGGCGCGCAAGGCCCTGCGCGAGCTCACCACGACCGGCCGCTGGCATGCTGCCGTGTCGATCGCGGCGCGTGAGGACGTCCAGTGTTTGGCCGATCCGCTCGAGCTCGAACTCGTTGCGATGAATCTCATTAAAAACGCGCTGGAAGCTGTGGAAGGGTTCCCGGCCGGTATGGTGAATATTGCCGTGAGCGAGCATAACGGCAAGGCTGAACTCACCGTGCTCAATAACGGCCAGGCGGTACCCTCAGAGCTCGTTGAACGGCTTAACGACAGGGCAGCCTCGGGCTCAAGCAGCAAAAAGAGCGGTTTGGGGCTGGGGCTCTCGATTGTGCGCAGCATCCTCGAACGTCTCGGCGGACGGATCACTTTTACGGCCCTGGCCGGGGGCGGATTGGCTGCCGTGGCAACGCTTCCCACGCTCGCGCGGGCGCTCTCGCTTCATCAAGCGGCCGAAGGCACTGCCGAAACTGTAGAACAGAGAGAAATCGGTCATTCTTCAATGAACTAAAGCATTATGAGACCCAGTCAGAAACAGATTACCCCTGAACAGCTTATCTTCGCGCAGGCGCACGCTTTGGTGCGCATTGTGGATGATGAAGCGGATCTGCGCGAAGCCTTGAGCTTCGTGCTGGATATGGAAGGATGGAAAACGGTCACCTACGGGCGGGCAGAGGACTTCTTCACGGGCGATTCCCCGTCGGAGCCGGGCTGTGTGGTGCTCGACGTGCGCATGCCGGGCATGAGCGGGATTGAGGCTCAGCATGAGATGAGGAGCCGCGGCATTGCGCTGCCGATCATTTTTCTCACCGGTCACGGCGACGTCGATATGGCGGTGGGGGCGGTGCAGGACGGCGCATTTGATTTTCTCCTGAAACCCGTCGACAACGAGCGTTTTCTCAACTCGGTCGCCTGTGCGGCTTGGGCGAGCGCCGCTGCCGCGGCGGGGCTCCCCGGAGAAGATTCGCTCGAGCGGCTCGCCGCCCTCACTAAACGTGAGCGTTCGCTCGCTCAGCTCATTGCGCTCGGCCTCACGAACCGCGAAGCGGCTGAACGAAGCGGCATTGCGCAGCGTACGATGGAAGTGCACCGAGCAAACATTCTGCGTAAGCTCGGCGTCAAAACGCCCGAAGATATTCGGCGGCTGCTTGAGATGGCTGCCGCCGAAAAAAGCGTAGTTCACCGCTGATCTTTGAGCTCGGGAAAGAGCACGTCAGAATAGCCGAAGTGCGTCCAGTCCTTGATGCGCATCGGATAGACGATGCCTTTTAGGTGGTCAAACTCATGCTGCACCACTCGGGCATGAAACCCTTGGGCTTCTCGCTCGATGGTCTCGCCGTCCAGTCCAAAGCCGGTGTAGCGAATTCGCCTGGCACGCGGCACAACCCCGCGCATGCCGGGTACGGAGAGGCACCCCTCCCAGCCGTTCTCCCAATCATCAGCGGTGCCTTCGAGCAGCAGCTCGACGGTCGGGTTGATGAGCACGGTCTGCGGCACTGCCGGCGCATCCGGGTAGCGGCTCGAGGCTTCAAAGCCAAAACAAATGATGCGTTCGCTCACGCCCACCTGAGGCGCGGCAATGCCGACGCCGCCCTCGGCATGCATGGTGTCCCACATATCCGCAACGAGCTTTCGGAGTCTGGGGCTCCCGAAATCCCCAACCGGCAGCGCCTCCTTCATCAGCACGGGTTCCCCAAGACGCATGACTTCCAAAACCATATCGGCAGCTCCTCCAATGAGATCTGGTGTTAAGCCCGCACGTCAAGGAGGCGCACGGCTTCTTCAACGACATCTACGGCACCTTTGGCCGCACGGTCAGCCGCGTCCTTCAAGGCTTCAAAGCGAATCGCGCGTTTGGATTCCCGCAGGCCTGCGGCGGAATTGACGATCGGGCAGATGGCGGCATAGGGGAGCTCAAGCTCACGGGCCAAAGCGCATTCCGGATAGGCCGTCATGCCGATGACATTGGCGCCGTCACGCGCATAGCGGGCGACTTCCGCAGCGGTTTCAAGGCGCGGTCCCTGAGTGCAGGCATAAACGCCGTCGGCTACGATGGTTTTTCCCAGGCGGCGGGCGGCACTGATGAGGAGTGCGGAGAGCGCTTGGTCAAAAGGCATGGTGAAGTCAATGTGCTTCACGCCGGCGTCCGGCGAATCATAGTAGGTGCATTCGCGGCCCCAGGTATAGTCGATCAGCTGGTCGGGCACCATCAGGTCGCCCGGCAGGAGCGCTTCGCCAATGCCGCCCACGGTCGCAACGCCGATGATGCCTTCAACGCCCGCACGCTGGAGGGCCCAGATGTTGGCTCGGTAGGGAACGCGATGAGGCGCGTATTCATGATGCACGCCGTGGCGGCGCAGGAAGACAATCGGACGGCTGCCCAGGCGCCCGAAAATAAGCGGGGCGGAAGGCCGTCCGTAGGGGGTCTCCATGTCGATTTCTTCGGGATCTTCAATGATCCCGGGACGGTCAAATCCAGTTCCGCCGATGAGTGCGAGCATGATCAATCCTTCTTTTCGAGTTCTGCGGGAAGCGTGCCGCCTAAGAGCGCGAGGAGCTTTGCTTCGTCAATGACAGGGATGCCGAGTTCCTCGGCTTTGCTCAGTTTGCTGCCGGCGTCGGCTCCCGCGACCACGCACCACGTGCGGCGGCTTACCGATCCGGCGACTTTCGCTCCCTGAGCAGTAAGTCGGTCCTTGGCCTCGTCTCGGCTCAGTGTCGGCAGGGTGCCGGTGAGCACAAAGGTCTTTCCGGAGACCAGACTCGGCGCGGTCTTTTCGACCGCGGGCCAGCAAATGCCGCGGGCGATGAGCGCATCAATAACGGTGCGGTTGTGCGGTTCGCGAAAGAACGCATAGATGCTTTCGGCCACCACTTCGCCGACATCGGGTACGCCGGTAAGCGCTTCCATGGAGGCATTTTCAATGGCGCTCAACGTGCCGAAATGGTTGGCAAGTCCGAGCGCCGTGGCTTCGCCGACATGGCGGCAGCCAAGCGCAAAGACAAAGCGGGCGAGCGTTGTATGGGTGCTCGCCTGAATGCTGGCAAGCAGGTTGGCGGCGGCCTTGGGTCCCATGCGTTTTTCGGGTTTTTCACTCCCGGCAGTCGCCGTCGTGGGGGCGGTGAGGGCTTCGAGCGTCAGACCAAAGAGGTCGGCAGGCGTCTTCACGAGGCCTTCATCAACGAGCATGTCGACGATTTTTTCGCCCAGACCGTCAATCCCCATGGCGCGGCGAGCAGCGAAATGCACAATGGAAAGCTTCATCTGCGCGGGACAGACGAGGCCGCCCGTGCAACGCATGTCTTTTTCTTCTTCATCCCGAATGACAGCACTGCCGCAGATCGGGCAGACATGAGGCATCTCGAAAACCTTGGTGCCTGCCGGCCGGCGCTCTTTGACGACGCGCAGGATTTCCGGAATGACGTCGCCTGCCCGGCGCAGCACAACAGTGTCGCCCACGCGCAGGTCGAGGTCTTTGACCACATGATCTTCATTGTGCAGCGTTGCGTTGGAAACCGTGACGCCGCCCACATAGACCGGCGCGAGACGTGCGACCGGCGTGAGCCGGCCGGTGCGGCCCACCTGCACGTCAATGCCGAGCACTTGGGTGAGCACCTCTTCGGGAGGGTATTTGTGCGCGCACGCCCAGCGCGGTTCTCGGGCAATGAAGCCAAGCTCTTCTTCGAGTTCGAGGCTGTTGACTTTATAGACCACGCCGTCGATTTCAAAGGGAAGCGACGCACGGGCCGCCGCAACTTTGTCGTGGAAGGCGGCGAGTGCTTCGGGCCCCTTGACGACCTCGCGCATGTGCGCAACGGGAAACCCCAGCTCTGCGAAACGGTCCAGTACGCCCGACTGCGTCTCGGCAAAGGGTTCAGAGACTTCGCCCAGACAGTAGGCATAGAAGTGAAGGGTGCGCTGAGCCGTTACGCTCGAGTCCAGCTGGCGCAGCGACCCGGCAGCGGCGTTGCGCGGGTTGGCAAACGGTTTTTCGCCGGCCGCTTCCTGTCGGGCATTGAGGGCCAGAAAGTCGGCCTTATGCATGATGCATTCGCCGCGAACTTCCAGAATATCGGGCACTTTGCCGTTGAGACGAAGCGGAATGGTGCGGATCGTGCGGACATTGGCCGTCACGTCTTCGCCCTCAACGCCGTCGCCGCGAGTGGAGGCTTCCGTCAAGACGCCTTTTTCATAACGCAGATTGGTCGCCAGACCGTCGAACTTCAATTCGCAGTCGTATTCGACGGGCGGGTCTTCCGGCGAAAGGCTCAGAGCTGAACGCACGCGTTCGTCAAAGGCGGCTGCCCCGGCTGCCGAAAAGTCAGTTTCCGTATGGATGGAGAGCATCGGCACGTCATGGCGTACCTTCTTGAATCCGGTGCGGACCGCGCCCCCTACACGCAAAGTCGGAGACGTGCGGCTTTTGAGTTCAGGAAAGCGGGCTTCAAGCGCCTTGAGTTCATTGAACGCCCGGTCGTATTCCGCATCGGGCACGCTCGGCTCGTCGAGCACGTAGTACTCGTAGTTCCAGCGTTCAAGCTCGGTTTCGAGCTCATGCATGCGCGCGGGCGCTTGGTCGGGCGAAAGCCCTGCAGCGTCGCCGCCGAAAAAAGAGGCCTGCGCGGGGGATGATGCTGCCGAGGCCGTGGCTGCGGCGGCTTTGCCGGTTTTGCCGGTCCGCTGCGGCTTGGCTTTGACGGGCGCGGCTTCTTCGTTGTCGTTAAATAGAGAGGTCATCATGAAAATCTGCTTCGGGGCAAACGAGGGCGTTTGTCAGTCGTATTCGGTTGTGCTCAATGAAAAGGCCGTCCGACAATCGATATGGCAGTCGACAGTCGGGCGGCCTCGTGCGGAGTGCTTCGTGAGTGTTTTCGCTTTAATGCGAGAAGAGAAGCTTGGCGCGCTCGGAGGCCGGCGTGACGCCGCCAGCGGACATGAGCTTCGCCTGTGAGGCGATCTTTTCGGCAATCTGCATGGCGCCGCCCGCATCAATCGGACGCGCTGCGCAGTCGGTCCAGATGCCGTTCAGGGCGGCGGAGAGACTGTTTGCGATGGCAAAGAAGCGCTTCAAGTCGCCGCGGGCCAGATTGGCGAGCGGAAGGGAGAGTGCCAGCGTGAGCGACTTGGTCTGATCGGGACCAAAGGCAAGCGTCATCACGGGGTCGATGTCGTCGACCGCGAGACGAAGCTCCCAGCGGCCGCTCGCCGCAGCAAAGCCGGCGGCTGAAGCGGCCGCGCCGACCGCGTCGAGCGAGAAGTTTTCTTCGGCTTCGCCGCGCGGAACAATGCGGACCTCAACGGCACGATCGTAGTATTTGATGAAGCGCTTGAGGTCTGCAGAACGCTTGACAGCGTCTTCGGGCTCCATCTCCCGGCGCAGCGCCACTTCGTTTTGCGCAGCGGACTGCTCGAGCACTTGGAAAAAGCGCGATGCGGCGACGTCGTCGAGCTGTGCGGCGCGGTTGGCGAGCACCACTGCGGCTACAACGTGGCGGGCGGGGCCCGTCAGTTCGCCGGAATCGTAATAAAGACCGTCACGCGAGGACTGCGCCCAGATGCGCACAAGGAGCGGCAGCTGAAGGCGGTCCACCTCCAGTTTGAGGCTCTGTACGCCCCCCAAGGCGAACTGCATGCCTTCCCGCGGCGCAATGTCAAGGATCCATTCGATCATGCTGTCGACCGGGGGCTCTGCCGGATGGCGCTCGCCGCTCTCGGGTTCCGGGGCTTGAGCGGCGGCCTGAGCTTCGGCTTCGTCAGCAGCGCGCTGCGCTTCTTCCTCGGCTTCGAGCTGGCGGTAGATGGGCGGCTCATCCGAAGGCGATTGGGGCTCAAAAAGCTCCGATTCTTTCGAGGGCTTCGCAGCATCGGGATTAAACACCGGCTCCATAGGGGCGGCAGCGCTGGCCGCCGGCTTTGGCGCCGGTGCGTCAGGCGCAGGGCGCATGGCAGCACCGCCCGCAACTAACGGATCGTCCATGGGGATTGGACGGAGTTTTTCCCCGGCCTCGCGGGCGCGACGTTCGTCGCGCCGGCCGCGAAGAATGATATAGACGGCGCAGACTGCTGCGACGACGATGATGGGAATAATGATTTCCAACGAAAACATGGCCCCTTGTACTCCGCGTGATGCCGAGGTTTTATAGAACTTTTTATTGTACGCACTCTATATAAAAACGTGCGGTGGAGATTCTGCCGGAACCGATGTGCGGGCGGGTCCTGATGCGTCCCAAGGAGATGAAAACTTGATTTCATTCGGCTCTACGTAGTGGAACCTCGGGGGAAAAATGCGCGGCACGGAAAAAACAAAGACGCCGAGCCAAAAACGATCGGCGCCGGACCATCCGTTGACCGCTCGGGCAATCGTTCCCGCTTGCATCAAAGCATAGACGGCAAGCTGCCCATCGGTCCGCAACAGGAGAAACCAAAAAATGAAGACCCCCGCATTGAGCCGCCGCTCGCTTTTGAAAACTGCCGCCGCCGCCGGCGCCGCCGCTTCCGTGCCGACCCTAGCGTCGAGCGCTGCACTCGAGCCCGCTGCTGAGACCGGACGCATCCGTAACTTCGACATGATCGAAGCCTTCTACCGTGAATATCCGAAAAAACTCGCGGCGGTTCGCGGACATCTCGGCCGCCCGCTTACGCTTGCGGAAAAAATTCTCTACACGCATCTCTATCATCCCGAAGAAATGCGCGAATATAAGCGCGGCGCTGACTACGTCGAACTCCGCCCGGATCGTGCCGGCACGCACGACATTGGCGGCCCGATGGCCATTATTCAGTTCCTTTCGTCGGGCAAGGACCGCATTGCGCTGCCGGCAGCGATCGTCTGTGACCACTTGGTGATGGCCAACGCAGGTGCAATTCCTGACTTGAAGGTTGCCGATAAGTCGAACTACGAAACGTACGATTTCCTCGCCCGCGCTGCCAAGCGCTACGGCTTTGACTTCTGGCCTGCGGGCGCGGGCATCTGTCACCAGGTTTTCCTCGAGAATTACAACTTCCCGGGCGGCATGATGCTCGTCACCGACAGCCACACGCCTACTGCGGGCGGCCTCGGCATGCTCGCGATCGGCGTGGGCGGCGCTGACTTGGTCGACGGCCTGATGGGCATGGAGTGGGAGCTCAAAATGCCTAAGCTCATCGGCGTGAAGCTCACCGGCCGCCTGCAGGGCTGGGCCTCTCCGAAGGATGTGATTCTGAAGCTGACGGGCATCCTTTCGACCAAGGGCGGCACCAACGCCATCATCGAATTCTTCGGTGAAGGCACGGAATCCCTCTCCGCAACCGGCAAGGCCACGATCTGCAACATGGGTGCGGAAACGGGCGCCACCACGTCGATCTTCCCGTTTGATGCTGCTATGGAGCGTTATCTCGTTTCTACGGGCCGTCAGGCCGTGGTCGACCTTGCCCGCGGCGTCGCCAAGGATTTGAAGGCTGACCCAGAAGTAGTCGCCGATCCGGCGAAATACTATGACCGCGTGGTGGAAATCGACTTGTCGACGCTCGAACCTCATATCAACGGTCCGTTCTCGCCCGATGCTGCGATGCCGATTTCGACGGTTGCCGCTAAGGCCAAGGAAAAAGGCTTCCCGCAGAAACTTGAAGTTGCGCTGATTGGTTCCTGCACAAATTCGTCCTACGAAGACATTACGCGCGCAGCTTCGGTTGCCAAGGAAATGATCGACAAGGGCATTGAGGTGAAAACCCCGATCATGGTCGTCCCCGGTTCGGTTCGCATCTTTCAGACGCTCGAACGCGACGGTCTTTTGGACGTCTTCCGTAAGCTCAACGCGACGGTGCTGGCGACGGCCTGCGGCCCCTGCATTGGTCAGTGGCATCGTACGACGGGCGACATGACGCGTCCCAATTCCATCATTGAGTCCTTCAACCGCAATTTCGCCGGCCGCAACGACGGCAGCACCAAGACCAACGCATTCCTCGCTTCGCCCGAAATCGTCATGGCCATGGCTGCAGAAGGCGACATCACCTTTAATCCGCTCGCCGGAACGCTGAGAAGCCGCACCGGTCAGAATGTCAAGCTCGCCGAACCCAAGGGCGAAGAGCTGCCTAAGCAGGGCTTCGTCAAGGAAGTGGCCGGCTGCGTCCTGCCGACCTACGAAAAGATTGATATGGCGGTGAGCCCCACCAATGAACGCATTCAGCTCCTCAGTCCCTTCAAACCTTGGGACGGCAAGGACTTCGTCGCGCTCCCGCTCCTCATCAAAGTGAAGGGCAAGTGCACGACCGACCACATTAGCCCGGGCGGCAAGTGGCTGCCCTATCGCGGCAATATCGACCGCATTTCCGACAATCTGCTCGAACGCGGCATCAATGCCTTTAACGGGCAGGCCGGCAAGGTTTGGAATACGGAAACGAAGGCCTACGATACGCCCGCCAAGGTAGCCCGCTATTACAAGAACCACCATGTGGCATCCGTGATCGTCGGTGACGACAACTACGGCGAAGGGTCGTCTCGCGAACACGCTGCGATGGAGCCGCGCTACCTCGACGTTGCTGTCGTGCTCGCCAAGAGCCTCGCCCGCATTCACGAATCCAACCTCAAGAAGCAGGGCATTCTCGCGCTGACGTTTGCGGACCCCGCCGACTACGACAAGATCCGCGAAAAAGATCGTATTTCGGTCCTTGGCCTCTCTGAAATCGCTCCGAATAAGACCGTTGTGATTGAGCTCACGCACGAAGACGGCTCCAAGGAACGCTTTGAAGCCCGTCATTCCTACAACGCCAAGCAGCTTGCCTGGTGGCGCGCCGGCAGCGCCCTCAACTGGGTGGTTGCTCAGGAAAAGGCTGAGCAGTCCGGCGCCCGCAAGGCCTAACTGGAAGGATCTCCGGCAGAAATCCCCCGCTGCTCAACGGAGATCCGTCCCCGCCGCCGTCGTTCAATTGTTTCCGTGTGTTTTGGACGACGGCGGGTTTTCTGACGTCAGTCTGAAGGCTCTTTGATCCAGTACGCAGGTACGTAGTGGTTTTAAAGCGTCATCATGCCGCTGTGGGAGAAGTGCGCCTCAGGCGCCCTCCAAAAATACTCAAAACAACCCCTCTAAAGTCCGGACCTCAAGACCCCGCCGCCCATGTTTATGGATGGCTGCCGCTGCCCGACCGCTTTCGGGCCGGCCGTAAGCCCGGACTGCTTCAATAGGAGAAAGCAATGTCCGACATGGATATGAGCCGCCGTGGTCTTCTGAAGACCTCGCTCTTCGGCGCTGCCGCCGCCGGTATGACCGGAATCGCCGCGGCTGCTGAAGCCAAGTCCAGCAAGAAAGCCCCTGTTTATGACGCGATCGTCGTGGGCGCGGGTCCCGCAGGTCTGATTACCGCCATCACCGCCCACGACTTGGGCGCCAAGGTGGTGCTCTTTGAAAAACGCGACCGTCCGGACGGCAATGCCATTTACGCGCTGGGCTCGGTTTGCGGCTGGGGTTCTCGTCATCAGAAGGAGCAGGGTATTGAAGATACGGCTGAAGCCTTCAATGCCATGATGATGGATGTTTCCAAGCAGATGGGTGACAAGGCGCTCAACCGCACCTATACGGACAACATCTCTGAAGGTATCGACTGGCTCGAAAAGGAAGGCGTGAAGTTCGGCAAGATCAAGCCCATGCCTTATCCTCGTCTCGGCCGTACCTGCCGAGTATTGGGCGAAGGTCTCACGGGCGGCTCCCGCCTCGTGCAGACGCTCCTCGCTGCCGCCAAGAAGCGCGGCATTGAAATCCTCTACGAACACAAGGTGATCGAGCTTCTCCATGACGATCATTTCAGCGTCACGGGCGTGAAGACGCTCTCGGACGAAGGCCAGAAGGAATGGCTTTCGAAGGGCGGCGTCTGTTTGACGACGGGCGGCTTCTCGGCCAACCCCGAAATGGTGGACCGCTACATCGGCGGCTGGGCTACCCGCATGGTGCTGCGCGGTTCGCGGTCGACAACTGGCGAAAACATTTCGCTCGCGCTGCCGCTCTATGCCAAATTCGTCAACATGGACCAGTTCCACTGCGGCCCGATCGTCGGCATCACGCATGTGAATCCGGCCGATGTGCTCAATTCCGGCTACGGCGTTCAGGTGAACACCTCCGGCAAGCGCTTCATGGACGAAAACAACACCTATGTTGTCAAGGCCCGCACGACGGCGCTTCAGACGCTCGACAACCAGGCCTGGGTGATCGTCGACAGCGAATGCCCCGTGCTCGACAAGGTCATTGCTAAGTTCGATCGCCTGCACAGCCCCTACGGCAAGGCCGATACGATTGAAGAACTCTGCAAGCAGGTGAACCTCCCCGAAAAGAACGTGGTCAAGGAAGTGAAGGCCTACAACGACGCCCTTGCTGCCGGCAAGCTCGAAGAAATGGTTCCGCCCTGCACGTACAAAAAGCCCCATCCCGTTGCCAAGGCTCCGTTCTACGCCGTTCCGTTCCAGGGCGGCATGACGGCCACCTTCGGCGGTCCGCTCATTAACACCAAGGCTGAAATTCAGAGCCTTGACGGTGGCAGCATCCCCGGCCTTTACGCCGCGGGCAATGCCGCGGGCGGCATCTTCTTCTTCAACTACGCGGGCGGTGCTCAGCTCGGCGCTGCGACCGTCTACGGCCGTATCGCCGGCCGTGAACTGGCCAACCGCGCCAAGCAGAACTAAAAGACGGGAGAGATTTTTAAAATGACCAAGACCAAATTCCTGGGCCTCGCTATGGCCCTGTGCTTCGGTGCGGCGTTCTCGACGGCATCGATCGCCGGCGACTTCACCGCGGACTTCCACCTCGCGCACGGTCAGAAGTGCGAAACCTGCCACAAGACCGCCCCGAAGGCGGGCGCCAAGGTGAAAAAGCAGGTCTGCCAGGGCTGTCACAGCTACGAACAGTTGGCCAAGCAGACGGCTAAGGTTGAACCCAATCCGCACTACAGCCACCTGGGCGACGTGAACTGCACGGACTGCCACAAGGGTCACAAGAAGTCTGAACTGATGTGCAACAGCTGCCACCAGTTTGACCTCAAGGTTCCTCACTAACGTGAGCCTTCAGCAGTCACTTCATTGCTGAGCTACAGAAAAGCCCGCCCGCTTCCGCTTCGGGAGCGGGCGGGCTTTTTTAGATGCCGGCGGTATTGAGAAGCCTTCAGGTGAAGTGACCTGAAGGCTTTCGTCATATTGATGGTGAGCCGTTAAGCCGGAAGCAGGTCCACCTGTTCCTTCAAATTCTTGGAGAGCAGCGCCTTGGCGCCGTCTTCATCTCCGCGCTGAATAGCACGCAAAAGCTCGCGCTCCTGCTGAGCGATCATCATGAAAAACGACGGGTCGTTTTGCGGCAGGTGGGAGGTCGTCTTCTCGAAGTACGTGATGAGCGCAGCGGAGAAAACTTGAAGCACACGGTTGCCGCAGGATTCGAGCAGAATCAGATGGAATTCGCGGTCCCAGCGGTCGGCTTCCTGCGTATTGCCGGCATTGGCCTCAATGCGGCAGATGGCGTTGTCGAGTCGCCCGAGTAGTGCGGGCGTCATGCGCCGCACGCAGAGCGGAATGATGTTGACCTCAATGAGCAGACGCGCTTCAATGAATTCGCGAATGTCGAAATTCGCGATATCCATCTGGACCTGGATCTGAGAGGACAGATTTTTCGGACCAAGAGCGTTGACGGTCATGCCGCGTTTGGGAGCACGGTCAACAATGCCCATCTGTGAGAGAACAGAGAGCGCTTTTCGAACTTTGTAGCGCGTGACGTTGAAGCGTTCGGCGATTTCCGCCTCGGTGTCAATGCGGCCGCCCGACTTCGCTTGACGAAGAATGTGCTTGTGAATATCGCGAAAGAGCGTTTCTTCGTCGACCGAGCGGTCTGACAGGTAGTTGGATTCCAAGGCGGTTGCTCCCATCACTTCATGAAATGCTGTTGACCCATATTTTACGCGGATGCAGTCGGATCCTACTAAATTTGACGTATGGCGCGAATTCGGGAGGTCATTCAGGTTATTCGGATTTTTCAAGCGATTCGATGCCGGCAGCTCGCTCACTAAACTTGTAGAGGAGTTCCATTGCAGCCTTTGGCGTCATGTTGTCAACGTCCGCATGCATAAGATCGTGCGTGAGTGATTGTCTCGCCAGATCCGCGGGAGACGGTTCGCTTTGGAGAGGAGCGTCAAGCGGATCGGGTTCCCAGGCATCGTCTTCGGCGGGCAGCATCGGTTCGGCAAAAAGATCCGGCAGATTGCTCGTCTGTGCATTCGCCTGAGCTTCGAGTTTGGCGAGAAAACCTCTTGCGCGGCGAACGACCGGCGCTGGAACGCCGGCGAGCTGTGCGACAGCGATGCCGTAGCTCTTTGATGCGGGACCCTCTTTGATTTCGTGTTTGAAAACAATTCCCGCGCTCCCCTGAGCAGCCGCAACGTGCACATTGGCCACTTCGCGCAGCTCCTGCGCGAGTCTCGTGAGCTCAAAGTAGTGCGTCGCAAAGAGCGTAAAGCTTCGCGTCTTCTGAACCAGTTCCTGAGCGATGGCAGCAGCGAGCGACAAGCCGTCAAACGTAGAGGTGCCGCGGCCGATTTCGTCCATCAGCACAAGGCTGCGGTCGGTGGCATGACTCAGGATGAAGGCCGCCTCGGTCATCTCCACCATGAAGGTGGAGCGGCCGTGGGCCAAGTCGTCGGATGCGCCGATGCGGGTATGCATGCGGTCGATGGGACCGATCTCGGCGGCCGCGGCGGGCACGAAGCTCCCGGCCCAGGTGAGCAGCACAATGAGCGCCACACTGCGCATATAGGTCGACTTGCCGCCCATATTGGGACCGGTAACGATCAGCATCCGGCGGCCGTCTTCCAGGCGGCAGTCGTTGGGAACGTAATTTTCAATCGCGGTTTCTACAACTGGGTGACGACCCTTGCGGATGTCGAGCCCCGGGCGCGATGAAAGCTTGGGGCGATGCCAGCGGTTTTCCGCGGCATGGCGTGCGAAGGCACAGAGTACGTCAAGCTGGGCGGCCGCTTTGGCAGCAGCGAGAAGCTCCGGCGTATGTTCGGCGGTTTCAGCGACGAGCTTGTCGTAGAGCTCTTTTTCGAGCGCGGCGGAACGCTCTTTGGAGGAGAGCGCTCGGTCTTCAATGGATTTGAGTTCGGGCGTGATGAATCGTTCGCAGTTCTTCAAGGTTTGCCGGCGCTGATAGTGCATCGGCACTTGATCGGCTGCACCCTTCGTCACTTCAATATAAAAGCCGCTTACCTTGTTGTACTGCACCCGCAGCGTATTGATGCCCGTGGCCGCGCGCTCACGCTCCTCCATTTCGAGCAGAATCCGGCTGGTGTCGTCGCGAAAGTGCCGAAGTTCGGCGAGTTCCGGACTGCAGCTCGAGGCGATCGTGTCGCCGTCGCGGAGCATGCCGGGGGGCTCCGGGACAAGGGATTGCTCCAAGCGCTCCCAAATCTCAGAGTTGAGCGTCATGCTCCGGCCGATGCCGGCAATAAGGTCAAGCGGCGAGTCAGCGAGCGAAGCGCCAAGCGCTGAAAGCGTGGGGAGCGTGTCGCGAAGCGAGGCTAGCTCTCGCGGACGGACGGTACCCAGACTGACGCGGGAGGCAATGCGTTCGACATCCGGGAGCGCATCCAGTACGGCAAAGAAGTGTTCGCGCGAGGGTTCGTCGCCCATGATCGCTTCGACGGCGTCGTGGCGGGCTGAAGTATCTTCCGTCGAACGAAGCGGTTCGCGCAGCCAGCGGCGCATTTCGCGGCTCCCCATAGCGGTGGCGCAGTGATCCATGACGGAAAAAAGCGTCGGGCCTTCGCCGTTGGCTGAAAGCGACTCATCGACCTCGAGATTGCGGCGGGTAGAAGGGTCGAGCACGATGAACTGCGACTCTTCGACCAGTTTGAGCGGTTCGATGAAGGGGACCAAGTCAACCTGCGTTTCCCGGATGTAATCGAGGAGGGCATTGGCCGCAGCAAGAACCGTTGTGCGGTTGGTGACATCCCAGGCGTCGAGCGCAGTCATTCCAAAGGTTGCGCACAAATTGGAAGCGCCTCGTTTCGCGTCGAAGTGCCAATCGGGCAGTGTTGAAACGGCAATTTCAGGATGAGCCGTGCGCATTTCGCGCTTCATGTCTTCGTCGACGAGGAGCTCCGACGGGCGAATGCGCGCGAGCGCAGCCTCAAACGAATCCGGCGTCACTTCCTCCGCACGGAAGTCGCCGTTGCTGAGCGTAAGCCAGACGAGACCAATTGGTGCCGTCTTCTTTTTGGGAAAGCTCGCAGCGAGCAAAATGGAATCGGATTTTTCGGGCAGCAGCGACGTATCCGTGAGCGTGCCCGGAGTCACAATGCGTGAGACCTCACGCTCAATCATGCCCTTAGCGCCGGGGGTATTGCCTTTTTGCTCGACGATCACCACGCTTTCGCCCTGACGCACCAGACGAGCGATATACGTGTCGAGCGAAACAGCAGGAATGCCCGCCATAGGAATCGGCGTGCCGTCGGTGAGCTTTCCGCGCTTGGTGAGCGTGATGCCGATCAGTCGGTTGGCGATAACCGCATCCTTGAAGAACGTTTCGTAGAAGTCGCCCATGCGAAAGAGCACCAGCGTATTCGGGTAGCGGTTCTTCACTTCAATGAATTGGCGCATCGCCGGAGTGAAGAGCGCCTGATTGCTGAAGTCGGGCGATTCGGAGGCTGCGTCGGTCATTGAGAGATCCTTTTCAAAATGAAGAGAATATGGAAAGCCGAAGTGTTCGGATACATCAAGCCGCCCGGAAGGAGTGGCCTTGCGGACGGCTTGTCCATTTAAACCTGCTGAAGGCTCAAACGGGAAGCGCAGTGGACTGCGCTTAAAGCTGAGGGCCTAGATTAGGCCTTCTTGGTCGAAAGTGTGCGGCGAACTTTGTCGTTTTTGGTCTGCGCTTTTTCGTTCTGAGGAGCTTCAGTTTGCGTATTCACGGAGAGCTTCCCAACTAGAGGCAGAAGCTGAGCGAAGATCTTCGGGTTGCCGGCACAGACGTTCCCGGTTTCAAGCCATTCTTCGCCGCCCGTGAGGTCGGTGATCAGACCGCCCGCTTCGAGAACGATGAGGCCGCCGGCGGCGACATCCCAGGGCTTGAGGCTGAATTCCCAGAAGCCGTCGTAGCGGCCGCAGGCAACCCAGCAGAGGTCAAGCGCCGCAGAGCCCGGACGGCGGATGCCGGCAGAGCGTTCGGCAACGTTCCTGAAGCCCTTGAGGTAACCGTCAATATCAGCGCCCGGACGGAACGGGAATCCCGTGCCGATCAGCGAACGGCGCATTTCGTCGTTCTCAGACACGCGGATGCGGCGGCTGTCGAGCTTCGCGCCCTGGCCCTTGGCAGCAGTGAAGAGTTCGTTCTTTGCAACGTCATAGACCACTGCGGCAATCGGTTCGCCGCAGTAGGTGAGCGCAATGGATACGGCGTACTGCGGAAGACCGTGGATAAAGTTCGTCGTACCGTCAATCGGATCAATGATCCAGAGGAAGTCGCTCTTAGGACCGAGGCGGCCGGCTTCTTCCGTGAGGATCCCATGCTGCGGATAGGCTTCCATGAGTTCTCGCACGATGGCGGCTTCGGCAGCCTTGTCGGCTGAGGTCACGAAGTCGTTGCGAGCCTTGTCGGTAATTTCAAGCTGATCGCGATCCTGAGCGGCGCGGGTGATTTCACGAGCAGCAAGGCGAGCGGCCTTGGTGGCGGTGGCGACGAATGCGTTGAGCGACGACGTGGGGGTAGGCATTGGGATGATGCTCAATGGTTGAAGAGAAATCGACGGAGGGGACGCCTTCAAAGACACTCGGCATATCCGGAGCGCTCACAAGAGGTCCCTAAAAGAATGGCCTGAAAGTTTAACAAATGGCGGGCCTCCCGGCTAAGGCGCAGCGTTGCTTTTGTAGCCTTGAAAGCTTCGGCTGGCGACCCGTATCGGCCTTTGGCGAGGCGGTTCGTTAGAAGCTCAATGGGATGACGTTCGATGGGACGACGTCTGATCTGTGCGCCTCAAAAGCAAAGCCAGGGGAAGAAACGTCCTTTCAAGACCATTAACGGACAGCGGCCACTTTGACAGTTGACGGGATAGGTTGTTATTTCCACTTCCTATAACGGTCATGCTTCCGAACATAATTTTTCCATCCACCGCTTGCAGGTGCTCGCGCCGACCCCCGTAGCTTCCGCAATCTCATGCCAGGTGTGTCCTTTTTGACGCATGCGCACGGCTTTTCGTTTGACAGCATCCGAATAGCGATAGAGATGCGGCGAGATGGTGGTGCGGAACTTCCCCGCACGCCATGCTCTGGCCCAATCCCGCAGCGTATTGGCGGGCA